>OLQB01003263.1_pt1 | contig 9876 bp, 9 predicted proteins | sample 1672681 | NCBI WGS metagenome assembly OLQB01 (sample SAMEA3136713, study PRJEB25190) | human gut metagenome | reverse complement strand
AAGCCGCCGTAGTAGCCACCCGGCGGAGGCGGCGGGTTATGCGGGCCGCGCCGCCGTCCACGGGGAGGCCGGGGCCCGCCGAAGCACCACAGCCAGCCGCAGGGGCTGGCAAAAACATAGGCCATCGACCGGATGATGACGATGAGCAGCACAACGCTGACCACAAGGGTCAGGATGTCGGTCAGGGTGCTGCCGCCGCTGCTCTGCCCGCCCTGATAGCCGGGCTGCACGGTGCTGCCGTTACCGGTGCCGCCGGAAAGGCTGACGCCGTAGATATCCGCGATGGTGTTTGCCACGTTGCGGGCACAAGTGGTCACTGCGCCGTCATAATCCTTTGCGGCAAACTGATCCTCCATGGTCTGGGCAATGGCGCTGGACTGCTTTGCCAGCGTGGTGTTGTGGAAGCCATCGCCATAGGTCAGGTAGTAGTCGCCGTCCGCATACTGCGCCGACTCCATCACCAGCAGAATCAGAACGCCGTTGTTCTTGGAGGAGGAACCGATGCCCCACGCGTTGAAGGCCTGTGTGGCGTATTCCTCTGTGGAATCATTGCCTGTATATTCTACAGTCAGTACACTGATCTGTGCGCCACTGCAGCTGGATTCCAGCTGGGCGTTCAGTTCGGTGATGGTCTGCACGGTGCTGCTGCTCAGCACACCGGCATCGTCCACCACGCACTGATCCTTGGGCAGGCTGGGCAGCTGGGCGGCAAAAGCCGCCGGGCACAGCACTGCCGCGCTGACCACCACGGCCAGCACCAGTGCGCTGATGCGTTTTGCAAAGTTTTTCATGCGAAGGGCTCAACCTCCTTCACGCCGGACAAAGCTCCCAGTACACTGGCCGGGAAGCCGCCGACTTCCTTCTGATATTCATACACCGCCGTATTGTACTGCAAAGTACCAATGATGGTGGCTGCACTGTTGAATTGGCCGTACTGTCCCTGCACCGCGCCCATCTTCATGGGGTCTGCGGCCTGCTCCTGCAATTTTGCATACAGCTGGTCGATGGCAGTGCCCAGCGCCTGGTCGGCCTGATACAGCGCGTGCATCGTGCTGCCCTGATAATAGGGCAGCGAGGTCAGCGACTGGCTTTTACCGCCGTTCTGCACCGCTTGCAGACAAGCGGAAAAATCGTTCAGCGCATTCTGCGCGACCAGCACCTCGGCGCTGTCTGCGCCAAAGGTGTTGGATGCAGTGGTAAGGATATTCGCCGCAGTATTCTCCCGGGTGGTCAGCTCCTCGCTCAGGTTATAACCGTTGTCGGCGGCGACCCCTGTGGTGAACCACTGACGGGCAGTGTTGTACTTGCCCCGCAGCTTGGCGCTGCCAAAGCCGAAAAAGGCGGCCAGCATCACCACTACGCTCAAGGCCAGCGCCGCCGCCCGGGTGGAAAGCGCAGCGGGCAGCTTTGCTTCCAGTGCGGCCAGCTTCTGCTGGCGGGGCGTCAGCCTTACAGTCTGCTCCGGCTTTGCTTTTTCGCGGTAGCTGCCCGCGTCAAAACCGCCGGGAGCGGTTTGTTTGTTCTGAGAAAAATCAGCGTTTGCCATTTCAGCTCCGGATCTCCATCATTTTGGTTTTCAGTTCGTCCTCGATGCGGGTCAGCTCCTGCTCGGCGGCGGCACGCTTTGCGCGGCCCTCGCTCTGGATCTTGTTCAGCTCGTCCAGCGTCTCGATCAGGCTCTTGTTGGTCTGCTGCAAGGTCTCGATATCCACGATGCCGCGCTGGCTCTCCTTGGCGGTCTCAATGGTGCCCAGCTTCAGCGCCTCGGCGTTCTTCTTCAGCAGATCGTTGGTCATGTTGGTCACAGCGCGCTCTGCCTGCATGGCCTGCTGGCTGTGTGCCAGACCCAGTGCCAGCACCATCTGGTTCTTCCACAGCGGGATGGTGTTCACGATGGTGGACTGGATCTTTTCTGCCATCATGGTGTTGTTGTTCTGCAGCAGACGGATCTGTGGGCCCATCTGCAAACTGATGTTGCGGGTCAGTTCCAGATCATACAGCTTTTTCTCAAAGCGCTCGCACTGGTCGGCAAGATCGCGGGCGGCCTGTGCGTCCTCCGGCAGACCGGAGACCTTGGCCTTATCCATAGCCTGCTGCAATTCGTTGGCACGCACATCGGCCAGCTTTTTCTTGCCGGCAAGGATATACATGCTCAGCTCCTTGAAGTAGGCCATGTTCAGCTCATACATTTTGTCCAGCATGGCGATGTCCTTGAGCAGCTGCACCTGATGGGCTTCCAGCATGGACTGGATCTTTTCCACATTAGTCTCGGTCTTGTCGTACTTGGTCTTGAGGGCATCCAGCTGGCTGGTTTTCTTCTTGAAGAAGCCCATAATGCCCTTCTGCTGCTCCTCGTTGGCATCAAAGCTCTTCAGCTCGCCAATGAGGTCGGTGATCATATCGCCCACCTCGCCCAGATCCTTGGTGGACACCTTGGAGAGGGCTGCTTCGGAGAAATCGCCGATCTTCTTCTGGCAGGCAGAGCCGTACTGCAGCACCTGCTGGCTGTTGGTGATATCGATCTTCTGGGCAAACTGATCCACCATGGCCTGCTCCTCGGGGCTCAGGTTCACCTGTGCCTCCGGGGCAGGGGCAGCGGCGGGCTTTTCCTCCTGCGGCACAGCGGCGGGGGTGGGGTCCAGCGTCAGGGTGGGCACTGCGGGGGCATCCAGATCAAAGTTCAGAGTATTGTCAGCCATAAGTGATTCCTTCCTTTCAAAATCCCGAGGGGATATTCTGGTTTTACTTGCTCAGACCCTGTCCTTTCAGCATATTCTGCAAAACGGTCAGGTCTGCGGACAGGTCCATGCTCTCTGCCGCATACAGGGCATCCAGCTGGTTTTCAAAAGCCGTGGCAATGGAGGCGGCGTTGTGCTCCACCTCAGCGCGGATGGTGGCGGCGTTCTCGCCCCGCACACCCTGCTTTGCAAGCTTTGCGTACTGCTGCAAAACGTTTACGGCGTCCGGCAGATAGTAGTTGGCAAACCGGCGCACCTGCTTTGCCTTGGCGGGGTTTGCTTCCACGGATTCCACGATGGAGCGTCCCGCCTTTTCCATGCGGGTCATAGCGGCGGACAGCTGCGGGTCGGGCAACGCCTCGTTCAGTGCGTGCAGAGTGTCCAGCTTCTGCTGGATATCGGTCAGCATCTGGTCCACATCCTCCACACCGGTGTGGAAAGGCACCTCGTGCTCCACCACCCGGGGCGGGCAGGTCTTTTTTGCCACGCCAAAGGCCACGGCGGCACCGCCCAGCGCCACCAGCAGCGCCCATAATTTGTATACCGGCAGCACCGCGCACAGCACCACAAACACCAGCGCCATAGCGTAAAAAGGCAGCACGCTGGGCTTTTGGGTGCGGATGATCTTGCTCATGGTCATTTCTCCTTGTCCGGGGCAGTGCGCCCCTTATGATATCCATAATACAACGTCCGCAAAAAAACGCAAGTATCCCGCAAAAGAATTTACAGCCTTGTCATCATTTTACGATCCAGTCCGCCAGCGCAGCGCCCCAAAGCTCCTCCAGCCGGGCGGGGCTGCAGGCGGCGTTGGCGGGACTTGTACTGGGCAGACGGACAGCCGGGATGCCGGTAAGTGGCTGCTGATATTTTGTGTAGATACGGTAAGCTGTGGCACCGTTGCAGAACACCGCCCGGATGGGTGCTTTGCGCAGCAGCCCGGCGATATCGTTGGGCACCACATCCCGGATGGAGGCATCCGATGCGCCGGTGATGGTGCAGCTTTCCAGCGTATCCCACAGCGCCAGCCCGTGGCGCAAAAGCAGCTGCTTTTTAGCGGCGACATCCTCCCGCACGGGCAGCGGCTCCCCGGTCAGCGCCGCCAGCAGCGGCCAGAACCGATTTTGCGGATGGCCGTAGTAAAAGGCCATCTCCCGGCTTTTGGGGCTGGGCCATGTGCCTAAAATCAGCGCCCGACTGCGGTCATCGTACACCGGTGCAAAGCTCATAAGCTGCCGCCTGCGCTTTCAATATTGCCCCATGCAGAGCCAAAATCTTTGCCGGAGGGCTCCGCGCGGGGGCCGTCGAACCACAGTTCCTCGATCAGCGCCGCCACGCCATCCTCCCGCACGTCCCCGATGATCCGGTCGGCAGCGGCCTTGGCGTCCGGGGTGCCGTTTGCCATGCAGGCACTCAAGCCCGCGACTTTCAGCATTCCCACATCGTTGGCAGAATCGCCCACAGCCACGGCATCCGCCAGCGTAAGCCCCATCTGTGCACACAGGTCGGCAAGCCCTACGCCCTTATCCATGCCGCCGCGCACGATATCGTAGTAGCAGTAGCCGTCCGCGTTCTGCGCGCCCGTCTGCATCCAGTGCAGGCCAAGGTAGCCGTATTTTTCGTGGAAGCGCTCCACTTCCTGCGGCGGCATGGCGGCAAAGGCGGCGTGGGGCATATCCACCAGATGCCTGTCCTGATCCTCGCCGTCCACGCAGTCCAGCCCGGGGCTGTTCATCATCTGATAGCCGGTGTGCAGATACTCGTACTCGCAGTAGGCGTAATAGGCATCCCGGAAGTTGAATTGCAGCGGGTAGTTATAATCCTCGCAGAAATCCACCAGTACATACATCTCCTCGCTGGTAAGCGGATGCTCGGCTATTACATTGCCCTGCCTGTCCACCACGCAGGCACCGTTGCAGGTAATGGCGTAGTCGTACCGGATGCCGCCCAACTGGTTTTTGTCCCGGATGCCCGGGTAAGAGCGGCCGGTGCTGAGCACGAACTTACCCCCGGCGGCCTGCAGCTTTTTTACCGCCTTTACCACCGCCGGGCGGGGCTTTGCCTCGCCAAAGGGCATCAGCGTGTTGTCGTAATCGCTTGCCAGAATCTTATATTGCATGGTCATCTCTCCTGTGTGCATCGTTTTCCCCCAGTATAACACATTTCAAAGTCCAGCGGGAGAGGGAGAAAAGAAAAATGGGACAGCAGAATACCCGCAGGCATCCCACTGTCCCGAAATTCAAAATATCTTTCCTTATCAGGCAAACACCGCCACGATCACCTGCATGACCACGCCCACAAAGGCACCGGCAGCCCATGTCAGGCCGGTGATGAAGAGGTTCTGCTTCCACGAGGGATTAGCGCGCCACAGCACTGCCAGACCCACACCCGCACCGGTGCACAGCCCCGCCACAAGGCTGGAAAAGCGCAGCGCACCCTCCACATACAGCTGGGTCAGCAGCACACTGGCGGCGCAGTTGGGGATCAAGCCCACCAGAGCCGCCACCACCGGCTGGAAGAAGCCCATGCCGCCCAGCACCTCGGCAAACACGTCCTCGCCCACGCCCTCTACGATCATGCCAAACACCAGACTGAAAGCGAAGATGAACACAAAGATCTCCAGCGTGTGGCGCAGCGCCGCCTGCCAGATGGGCTTTTCGTTGCCCTCGGCATCATTGTGCTCCTCGTGGCAGTCCACCTCGTCCGCATGACCGGTGTAGCCGCCCCGCAGACCCTTGGGCAGCACGCCCCGCAGCACAAAATCCAGCACAAAGCCCACCACGATGGCGTACAGCACCTTGATGACCATCAGGACGGCCAGCTTATCCCAGTAGGCGGGCATGGAGACCAGCAGCGGGATCGCTTCATCGCTGGTGGCAAGGTACACCGCCATCAGCGTGCCCAGCGTGATGACCCGGGAGGCGTAGAAGTTGGACGCAATGGCGGAGAAGCCGCACTGCGGCACACAGCCCAGTACCGCGCCCGGCACAGCACCCCAGCGCCCGCCGCCTGCCAGCAGCGCCTCGATGCGCTCGCCGTGGCGGTGCTCGATATACTCGATCAGCAGGTAGGCCAAAAACAGAAAGGGCAGCATCTTGGCAGTATCCACCAAGGTTTCGCCCAAAACATCCAGAAACAGTTCCATAAATAATCGCTCCAAAGACCCGCAGGGGGTTGTCTCTCAACAATTTGCAATCAGTTTGCATTTTCGTGCAGGGAAGATTATACACGATATCCTTCCCAATTGCAATACCAAATTGCAAATTGGTTGCAATTTTATGTTATGGAACATTGCAGCGCGTAAAAAAGCGTGAAAAAGAGGTTCTGAAAAGCCCGCGGGCTTTTCAGAACCTCAAAATTTCAAATCGTTCTTCCGCTGATGATGCGCAGAGCAATGCGGAGCGCATTCCAAATCGTCCCACGCGGCAAGGAAGCTGCGGTCTGTTTTACCCCTTCAGCGGTACAAAGCCCACGAGGTCCTTGACCACCTCGCCGCCGATGATCAGACCGGCCACTGAGGGCACAAAGGCGTTGGAGCCCGGCACGGTGCGCCGCGCGGTGCACTTGCGCTGAGTGCCCGGGGGACAGATGCAGTGGTCCTTGCAGCTGATGGAGTCATCCTCGATGGGGGTCATGGCAGGCTCCTTGGAGTAGACCACCTTCAGGTGCTTGATCTTGCGCTTGCGGCACTCGGTACGCATCACCTTGGCCAGCGGGCAGACCGAGGTCTTGTAGATATCGGTCACCTCAAAGCGGGTGGGATCCATCTTGTTGCCTGCGCCCATGGAGCAAATGATAGGGGTGCCCGCCTCCTTGCATTTCATCACCAGCGCCAGCTTGCCGGTAACGGTGTCGATGGCGTCCACCACATAGTCGTACTGGGTAAAATCGAAATCGTCCTGCGTCTCCGGGCCAAAGAAGCACCGGTGGGTGGTCACCTTGATGTTGGGGTCGATATCGTGGATGCGCTGTTCTGCCACATCCACCTTATACTGCCCTACCGTGCTGCGGGTGGCGATGATCTGACGGTTGAGGTTGGTCAGGCAGACCTTATCGTCATCGATCAGATCCAGTGCGCCCACGCCGCTGCGTGCCAGTGCCTCCACCGTGTAGCCGCCCACGCCGCCGATGCCAAACACTGCCACCCGGGCGTGGTGCAGCTTTTCCATAGCCTCTGCACCCAGCAGCAGCTGGGTGCGGGAATACTGATCCTGCATTTTGTTCTCCTTACTTTTCTACGCGGGTGATGGTGCCGCCGCCCAGCACCACATCGCCCTGATACAGCACGGCAGCCTGTCCCGGGGTGGGGGCACGCTGAGGCTGGTCGAATTCCAGCCGGAAGCCGTTTTCTGCGGGGTAGACGGTGGCCTGCTGCTCGGCCTGATGATACCGGGTGCGGGCAGTGACCCGCAGCGGCCCGGTCAGCGCCGGAATGGCGATCCAGTTCACATCCTCTGCGTAAACGATGCGGTCAAACAGTTCACTTTCCGGCCCGACGGTGACGGTATTGGCCTGCATATCCTTGCCGCAGACGTACACCCGCGCACCCAGCGCAAGGCCAAGTCCCTTGCGCTGTCCCAGTGTGTAACGCACCGCGCCGCTGTGGGTACCCACCACCTTACCGCTCCGATCCAGAAAATCCCCGGCAGGGTAGTGCTTGCCGGTAAACTGCTCCATAAAGCGGGCATAGTCGCCGTCCGGCACAAAACAGATATCCTGACTGTCGTGCTTCTGGGCGTTGATAAAGCTGTGCTCCTGCGCGATCTTTCGCACCTCGGTCTTATGCAGCGCACCCAGCGGCAGGCGGATATGTGCCAGCTGCTCCTGCGTGAGGTTATACAGCACATAGCTCTGATCCTTGCCCTCGTCCAAGCCCTTTTTCAGCAGCCAGCGGCCGGTGGCTGCATCCTGCTCCACCCGGGCGTAGTGGCCGGTGACCACATACTCCATGCCGTGTTCTTCCGCCCAGTCCAGCAGGTGGCGGAACTTCATATATTTATTGCAGTCGATGCAGGGGTTGGGGGTGCCGCCCGCCTCGTAGACGCGGATAAACTTTTCAATGATCTGCGCCCGGAAATCGGCGGTAAAATCCAGCACCTGATACGGCATATCCAGTGCAAAGGCCACCTCGGCGGCGTCCTCGATATCCTTTTCCGAGCAGCAGGTCTGGTAGCCGGACTGTCCCAGCGTTTCGTTGTGGGTAAGCCGCATGGTGATGCCGGTGCAGTCGTAGCCTGCCTGCTGCATCAGACAGGCCGCCACCGAGCTGTCCACGCCGCCGCTCATGGCAATAAGGGCGCGGGGACGGTTTGCAGGGTTCTGAATGGTCATAGGTTCTCCTTTTATGGGTTCAACATACTAAAGCAGTAGTATAATACTACCGCAGCATAAACCGCTTGTCAAGACGCTATAATTTTCTGCGCCGCAGCCAGCAGCGCCGGTTTTTCGTTGGGATATTCTGCGCGGATGACGCCGTCCAGCAGCGCTTCCAGCACCCGGCGCAGCGCAGACCCTGCCGGGATGCCCGCCGCCATCAGGTCGCGTCCGTTCACCGCCAGCTGGCTCACCCGGCAGCATACGCCGTCGGCTTCCAGCTGCCTCGGATCGACGAACGGATCGAACGCCTTCACGCTCATGCCGAGCGCACGCCCGTAGCGCGCCACGATACGTCCCACGTTGCCGTAGGCATGGATTCCGAGACGCTTGCCGCTTACTTCGGCTCCCGTACCCGGCGTGAACTGGTTGCGCGAGATGAAGATCATCATGCTCACGACCAGCTCGGCCACGGCGTTCGAATTCTGTCCGGGCGTGTTCATCACGACGATGCCCCTCTCGGTGCAGGCCGCCAAATCGACGTTGTCGTAGCCGGCTCCGGCCCGCACGACGATTTTCAGGTTCCGGGCCGCATCGATCACCTCGCGCGTGACCTTATCGCTGCGGACGATCAGTCCGTCGGCATCGGCCACGGCGGCCAGCAGTTCCGCCTTATCGGCGTACTTTTCGAGCAGAGCCAGCTCGTATCCGGCTCCCTCGACGATTTCTCGTATACCGTCGACCGCCGCCTTGGCAAACGGTTTCTCGGTAGCTACCAATATCTTCATAAACGTAACGTTCTCTAAGGTTTCAAACGAAATGGCTTTTTTCACCCGCGAAGGTCCGGGGTACATGACGAGGATTCCCATAAACGCCTATTTGGCATGGATCTTCTCGAACTCGCGCATGCAGTCGACCAGTGCCTGCACGCTCTCGATCGGCAGCGCATTGTAGATCGACGCGCGGAAACCGCCCACCAGACGGTGCCCCTTGATGCCGACCATACCTTTGCCCTTGGCAAACTCGAGGAACTCGGGTGCCAGATCGGCATACGGTTCGCTCATCACGAAGCAGACGTTCATCAGCGAGCGGTCCTCCTTGACGGCCGTCCCGACGAACAGCGGGTTGCGGTCGATTTCGGCGTAGAGCAGATCGGCTTTCGCCTTGTTGCGCTTTTGGATTTCGGGTACGCCCCCGATCGACTTGAGCCACTTGAGCGTCTCCTTCACGACATAGATCGCGAACACGGGAGGCGTATTGAACATCGACTTGCTGGCGATGTGATTGCGGTAGTCGACCATCGAGGGCAGCGGACGGGAAACCTTGCCCAGCGCGTCCTCGCGCACGATAACGAACGTCACGCCGGCAGGACCTACGTTCTTCTGCGCACCGCCGTAGATCATACCGTACTTCTTCACATCGACCGGACGGCTCATGATATCCGACGACATGTCTGCAACGAGCGTTACGGGCGAGTCGATATCCTCGTGTATCTCGGTACCGTAAATGGTGTTGTTGGTGGTGATGTGGAAATAATCCGCATCCGTCGGTATCTTGTATCCCTTCGGAATGTAGGTATAGTTCTTGTCCTCGGAAGAGGCCACTATCTCCACTTCGCCGTAGAACTTCGCCTCTTTGGCCGCTTTCTTAGCCCATACACCGGTCTGGAGGTAAGCGGCTTTCTTCTTCATGAGGTTGGCCGGCACTTCGAAGAACTGGGTGGATGCACCGCCGCCGAGGAAGAGGACTGCATAGTCGTCCGGAATATTGAGGAGGTCCCTCCAAAGCTGTTCGGTCTCAGCCATTACACGTTCCCAACCCGGGGTAC
>OLQB01003257.1_pt1 | contig 9894 bp, 8 predicted proteins | sample 1672681 | NCBI WGS metagenome assembly OLQB01 (sample SAMEA3136713, study PRJEB25190) | human gut metagenome | reverse complement strand
TAACAATTAATATTACTTATTATGATTGAACAAAAATATGAGATGATATATATATTTCAAAATAGAAATATATATATCATTTTTTTATGTTTCACGTGAAACATAAAAAATACAATTTGTTATAACATATTGTAACAATGTGTGCTATAATAAAAATGATAAAAAAGTTATTTATTAAATAAAATGATATGAGATTATGTTTCACGTGAAACATAGAACATATGGAATAAGAGGGTAATGTGGGAAGAATAATTGCAATAGCAAATCAGAAAGGTGGAGTTGGTAAAACAACAACAGCTATAAATTTGGCAGCATGTCTTGCAGAAGCTGGACAGAAGATTCTTATAATAGATATTGATCCGCAGGGAAATACGACAAGTGGTTTTGGATTATCTAAGACAGACATTGAAAAAACAGTTTATGAGGTATTATTGGGAGAATGTAATATTAAAGATGCAATAGTAGAAAATATAATTGATAATCTTGATATACTTCCATCTAATGTGAATCTTGCAGGTGCAGAGATTGATTTAATTGACGTAGATAATAGAGAGTATATTTTAAAAGAAAGTATATTAGAAGTAAGAGACAGATATGATTATATTATACTTGATTGTCCTCCTTCATTAAGTATGCTTACTGTTAATGCAATGACGGCAGCTGATACTGTTCTGGTTCCAATTCAATGTGAATATTATGCATTAGAGGGATTAACACAGCTTATACATACGATTAATCTTGTAAAGAAAAAACTAAATCCACAACTTGAACTTGAAGGTGTGGTATTTACAATGTATGATTCAAGAACAAATCTGTCATTACAAGTAGTCGAAAATGTTAAGGATAATCTTAAACAAAATATTTACAAAACAATTATACCAAGAAATATTCGTCTGGCAGAAGCACCAAGTCACGGACTACCAATAAATCTATATGATCCAAAGTCTACTGGTGCAGAAAGTTACAGGTTATTAGCGGAAGAAGTAATGGGAAGAGAAGAATAAATATAATGGAGGATTGTGATAGTATGCCAACAAAGAACACTAAAACAAGTAAATCAAGAGGATTGGGAAAAGGCATTGGTAATCTGTTTCAGGAAGAAGATACTAATGATCAGAAAGTAGTTGTTAAGGAAGTGGTAAAAGAGGTTGTTAAAGAAGTTCCGGTTCCGGCAGAAACTAAATTAAAGATTTCTCAGATTGAGCCTAACAAGAATCAGCCAAGAAAAGCATTTGATGAGGATGCACTTATAGAACTTTCAGAATCAATAAAACAGTATGGAGTGTTACAGCCACTTCTTGTTAAAAAGATGGATAAAAATTATCAGATTATAGCTGGTGAAAGAAGATTCAGAGCTGCAAGACTTGCGGGTGTTAAAGAAGTACCGGTTATTATTAAGGACTATTCATCACAGGAGGTTATGGAGATAGCTCTTATTGAGAATATACAGAGAGAAGATCTTAATCCAATAGAAGAAGCACTTGCATATCAGCAGCTTATTAAAGATTATAGATTAAAACAGGATGAAGTTGCAGAAAAGGTGGCAAAATCAAGAACCGCAATTACAAATTCGTTGAGATTATTAAAGCTGGATGAAAGAGTTCAGGAAATGGTAATCGAAGGAAAATTAAGTAGTGGTCATGCAAGAGCAATTATTAGTATTGAAGATAAAGAAAAACAATACATGGTTGCACAGAAGATATTTGACGAAAAACTCAATGTGCGAGATGTTGAAAAACTTGTTAAAAATATTGATAAGTTAGATAAATCTGTGGAAAAGACAAAGCCAGAAAATGATTTTGTATATAGAGATTTTGAAGAAAAATTGAAGAAAATCATGGGTACACAAGTAGTTATCAAAAATAAGAATAATAACAAGGGTAAAATTGAAATTCAGTATTATTCACAGGCAGAGCTTGAAAGAATATATGATATGTTAAAGAAAATTAATGAATAATTAAGTTTATATATAATGTATACTATATAACTAATTTAATAATATATTAATAAGCTAATATACAGAAAGGAAAAATTATGTTAGATGTATTTGGATTATTTAAAGTGGACACACTTTATGTAGTTATAGGTCTGCTTGTAATAACAATTGCAGCAATAGTTCTTGCAATTGTTGCAATATGCAAGGCTTGTGCTATGACGAAAAAGTATGAGATGATGATGGAAGGCTCTGATGGAAAGAGCATGGAGAAAATGGTCAGAAAATATACCGATGACATTATCAATCTTCAGAAGACAAGTGAAGATAATACAGAAGCTATTAAGGACATATATGAAAAGATGCAGCTTACATTCCAGAAGGTTGGTGTTAATAAGTATGATGCATTCCATGAAATGGGTGGAAAGTTAAGCTTTGCGCTATGTATGCTTGATAAGAAAGACAATGGATACGTTGTAAATGTAATGCACAGCAATGATGGCTGTTTTGCTTATATTAAGGAAATAGTTAATGGAAAGTCTTATATTGAACTTGGTAAAGAAGAGGAGAAAGCTGTTAAGCAGGCACTGGCCGGACGTATGGGAGACGAAGAATTAAGTAAAGAAATTAACGATTTAATGCAGAAAGACAAAATGTAATTGAAAATATACAGAAAAAGGTGCATAATAGCATTTGGTAAATTTGATAAAATAGTGTCAATGATAGGACACGGAAATGAGGAGTAATGTTAGATTTAAAATTTGTCAGAGAAAACCCGGATATTGTAAAACAGAATATTAAGAATAAATTTCAGGACAGAAAGCTTCCACTTGTAGATGAAGTAATTGAGCTTGATGCTAAAGCTCGTGCAACACAGACAGAAGCTGATGAATTAAGAGCAAACAGGAACAAGCTTTCTAAGCAGATAGGTGCTCTTATGGCACAGGGAAAGAAGGAAGAGGCAGAGGCAGTTAAGGCACAGGTAAGTGCAGATGCAGCAAAGCTTGCTGAATTAGAGGCTTCTGAAAAGGAACTTAATGAAAAGGTTAATAAGATTATGATGACTATTCCTAACATCATAGATCCTAGTGTACCAATCGGAAAAGATGACAGCGAGAATGTTGAAATTGAGAAGTTTGGTGAGCCTGTAGTTCCTGATTTTGAAGTACCATATCATACAGATATTATGGAAAGATTCAACGGAATCGATATGGATGCAGCTGGTAAGGTTGCTGGTAATGGTTTTTATTACCTTATGGGAGATATTGCAAGACTTCATTCAGCAATTATCTCATATGCAAGAGATTTCATGATTGACAGAGGGTTCACATACTGTATTCCTCCTTATATGATAAGAAGTAATGTAGTTACCGGTGTTATGAGCTTTGATGAAATGGATGCCATGATGTATAAGATAGAAGGTGAAGATCTTTACCTTATTGGAACAAGCGAACATTCAATGATTGGTAAGTTTATTGACACAATTACACCTGAGGAAGAGCTTCCTAAGACTCTTACAAGCTATTCTCCATGTTTCAGAAAAGAGAAGGGTGCACATGGTATCGAGGAAAGAGGTGTATATAGAATCCACCAGTTCGAGAAACAGGAAATGATTGTTGTATGTAAACCAGAAGATAGCAAGATGTGGTTTGATAAATTATGGCAGAATACAGTAGATTTCTTCAGAACAATGGATATTCCAGTAAGAACACTTGAGTGCTGTTCAGGAGATTTAGCTGACCTTAAGGTTAAGTCTATTGATGTTGAAGCATGGTCACCAAGACAGAAGAAGTACTTCGAGGTTGGTTCATGTTCTAACTTAGGAGATGCTCAGGCAAGAAGACTTAAGATAAGAGTTCAGGGTAAGGACAAGAACAAGTACTTTGCACATACGCTTAACAACACATGTGTTGCACCTCCAAGAATGCTTATTGCTTTCCTTGAGAATAACCTTCAGGCAGATGGAAGAGTTCTTATTCCAGAAGCTCTTCGTATGTACATGGGTGGTAAGACAGAATTAGTACCAGTTAAGTAATATGAATACTAAATAGATATTATTAAAAATGTGGATAAAACATATCAAATGAATATGTTTTATCCACATTTGTTTTATGTTATCCACAAATTTTGTGGATAAGTGTGTTGATTCTGTGGGAAATCCATTAAAATGCTGTTAAAAACCAGTATTTTAATGTGGAAAACCTTGTTTATATTGGTATGTGGAAAACTTTTACTGGAAATCTACAACATTTATCCACTGATTAAGAAGTTCTTTTTCTTCTTCTTTATTCTTAGTAAGTCTTGCTGCTGCAACTAATGGAAGCCATTCATTAACATATGAACGTTTTGTGTTAGTTAATTCACAGAAAGCACTTATGTACTTTTCAGGAATATCACTCTTGTCACCAAACTGTAATTTGAGAAGTAAAAATGTATTCGCAATATCGGCAGATGCATTACCCTGTGTAGCATGTACCCAGTCAACTGCTGTGATTTCTTTGATATTTCCCTTGGCATCAGCAGTTACAATAATATTATCAGGACAATAATCTCCGTGACAAAGCTTAGTATGATTCTTCATGGAATTAAGCCTTGTAAGAAGTTCATACTTAACGCTGTTATCAAGTTCTTCAATAGAGTTAATCTGGCGGTTCATTTTATCCTTTAATACCAGAAGAAGTGGGTTAGACTTCTTCTGGAAAGATATCTGGTATTCAACCATTTTCTTAATATAATCATCAGCCTTGTCAGGGTATTTTTCAATTAATTGTGTAAGAGTAGGACCTTCAACATATTCACTTGTGATAGACCATTTACCGTCAGTAACAGCAACCTCTAAAAGCTTTGGAATATTAACGCCTGCGTCTTCAACTCTAGAAGTATTAAGAGCTTCATATAAAACATCTGATTTGTTGTAGGTCTTGGCAAAGACCTTAGTAGCTTTGCCATTCTCTACATATACTGATTTTAACTTAGATTTTGCTAAATATTTTTTCATATGACATGTCTTCCTTTCTTAAAATAATAATGATGATTATTTACCATAGTAAGCCTTTAAGTACATGGCTTTCATTTCACTCATAAGAGGATATCTTGGGTTAGCACCAGTACACTGGTCATCAAATGCAGCTTCTGTCATCTCATCAAGAGTTGCAAGGAAGTCTTCCTCTTTAACACCATAATCTGCAATAGTTTTCTTAATTCCTACCTTTGCCTTTAATTCTTCAATAGCCTTGATGAGGTTTTCAAATTTCTCATCATCATCTTTACCCTGAATTCCAAGAAAGTCAGCACACTCAACATAACGTGCTTTGCAATGTGGATACTTATACTGTGAGAATGTTCCCATCTTGGTTGGAACCTCTGCAGCATTGAATCTCATTACATCAGTGATAAGAAGGGCATTAGCAATTCCGTGTGGAAGGTGGTGATATGCACCCAGTTTATGTGCAAGTGAGTGGCACACTCCAAGGAAAGCATTAGCAAAAGCCATACCAGCCATAGTAGAAGCTGTTGCCATCTTTTCTCTTGCAACTGCATCATGTGCACCTAATTCATAAGCTGCTGGAAGATATTCAAATATATTCTTCATAGCCTGTAATGCAAGACCATCTGTATATTCTGTTGCCATAATGGAAGCGTATGCTTCAAGTGCATGTGTAAGTGCATCAATACCAGAAGCTGCTGTAAGTCCCTTAGGCTGATTCATATGCATGTCAGCATCGATAATAGCCATCTTAGGAAGTAATTCATAGTCAGCAAGTGGATATTTCTGACCGGTTGTTTCATCAGTAATAACTGCAAAAGGAGTTACCTCTGAACCTGTTCCAGAAGATGTTGAGATAGCGACAAAGTAAGCTTTCTCGCCCATCTTAGGGAATGTGTATATTCTCTTTCTGATATCCATGAAACGCATAGCCATATCAAGGAAGTCTGCCTCAGGATGTTCATACATAACCCACATAATCTTGGCAGCATCCATTGCAGAACCACCACCGATTGCAATGATTACATCAGGTTCGAAAAGTCTCATGGCTGCGGTGCCTTCTTTAGCGCATGCAAGTGTTGGATCTGGTGCTACATTATAGAAAGTAGTATGCATGATTCCTAAAGAATCTAACTTATCTGTGACACATTTGGTATAACCGTTCTTATAAAGGAACTGGTCAGTAACGATAAATGCTTTCTTCTTACCCATTACAGTTCCAAGTTCATCAAGGGCAACAGGTAAGCAGCCCTTCTTAAAGTAAACCTTCTCAGGTGCTCTAAACCAAAGCATATTCTCTCTCCTCTCAGCGACAGTTTTTACATTAAGCAGATGCTTTACTCCAACGTTCTCAGATACTGAGTTTCCGCCCCAAGAGCCGCATCCAAGTGTAAGAGAAGGAGCCATCTTAAAGTTGTAGAGGTCACCGATTCCACCGTGAGATGAAGGTGTATTGATAAGGCAGCGGCATGTCTTCATTCTTTCAGAGAATTCAGCAATCTTGTCTGCCTGTGTTTCAACATTAATATAAAGAGATGATGTATGACCAAATCCACCATCTGCAATCAGGTGTTCAGCTTTTGAAAGAGCATCTTCAAAATCTTCTGCCTTGTACATTGCAAGGACAGGTGATAACTTTTCATGAGCAAATTCTTCTGAGAGGTCTACAGATGTTACTTCACCGATAAGAATTTTAGTTTCTTCAGGAACAGTAACGCCTGCTAAAGCAGCAATAGTATGGGCTTTCTGACCAACAATCTTCGCATTAAGGGCACCGTTGATAATAATAGTCTTTCTTACCTTTTCTGTCTCGCTCTTATTAAGGAAGTAGCAGCCTCTGTATGCAAATTCTTCTTTAACAGCCTTGTAAACCTTCTTGTCAACAATTACAGACTGTTCAGAAGCACATATCATACCATTGTCAAATGTCTTAGAATGAATAATTGAGTTAACAGCAAGTATTACATCTGCTGATTCATCAATGATAGCAGGAGTATTACCGGCACCTACACCAAGTGCAGGCTTACCAGAAGAGTAAGCAGCTTTAACCATTCCAGGTCCGCCGGTAGCTAAGATAATATCTGCTTCCTTCATAAGTGTATCTGTAAGTTCAAGTGAAGGAACATCTATCCAGCCAATGATTCCCTCAGGGGCACCTGCTGCAACAGCAGCTTCAAGAACAACCTTAGCTGCTGCAATTGTTGATTTCTTAGCTCGAGGATGTGGGCTGATGATAATACCATTTCTAGTCTTAAGTGAAATAAGAGTTTTGAAAATAGCTGTTGAAGTTGGATTAGTTGTTGGGATTACGGCTGCAACAACTCCAATAGGTTCAGCAACCTTTTTAATTCCATATGCCTTATCCTCTTCAATAACACCACATGTCTTAGTATCTCTGTAAGCATTATAAATGTACTCTGAAGCATAATGATTCTTGATAACCTTATCTTCTACAATTCCCATACCAGTTTCTTCAACTGCAAGCTTGGCAAGAGGAATTCTTGCTTTATTGGCAGCAAGTGCAGCAGCAGTAAATATCTTATCTACCTGTTCCTGAGTATAAGCTGCGAAGATGCGTTGAGCCTCCCGTACACCGGCAAGCCTTTCTTCAAGAGCTTCGACTGTGTCAACAATTGGGTAATTCTCAGTTAAATTCTTTGACATAACATTTCCTCCATAACTTGATTCGTGCAATATTGATTGATAATAATTTAACAATGTCAATATAACACTAATATAATTATAAGTCAATATTCATTGTAATATTAATTAAAATATGCTATCTTTTACCTAGTAACTGGGGGACTAATAAATCTTTTGTTAAGGATGGAGCGGCTTATGAAACAGGTTAGTGTTGATAATCTTAAAGAAAACGATATATTAGCTTTTCCTATATTGTCGCATTCGGGGACTGTTCTTATTAATTCGGATGTTGCTCTGACAGATGAACTTATTGAAAGAGCAATTAATCTTGGAGTAAGAACTGTATACATAAAAGACGAAAAAGAGGGAATTGTCAGGGAGAATACTTCTGATAGTGATACGGCACGGGAAGAGGAAGAATATCCATACAGACTTGAAGAAACTGCCAATAATTCAAGGCAGATAGTAAAAAAAATATTAGAAAAACACATTTATAAACATAATGAAGAACTTAAGATAATTGTTAATGAGGCACAGAGAATACTTGATACAGTTATTGCAGAGCCGGAGGTTGTGAATAATATTACTGAAATCAGGAATGTAAGTACTGACATGTATACACACTGTATTAATGTATGTACTTTGTCAACAATTATGGCATTAAGGCTTAAAATGAGTAATAAACAGATACATAATATTGCGATGGGAGCAATACTTCATGATATAGGACTCAGATATATTAATGTTCCTTATGTTAATGTTAGTGAGAATAAGATGACTAATAAAGATGCTGTTGAATATAAGAAGCATACTATATTTGGATACAGCTCACTGCAGGACGAGGAATGGCTTCCTGACGTGGCAAAGGAGATTATTCTCTTTCACCATGAAAGAATTGATGGCTCAGGATATCCTTTCCAGCATAAGGGTGACAGGCTTAAATCAGAAGTTAAGCTTGTTTCTATCTGTGATGATTTTGACAGTATGATAAGTGGCATAGGCAGTGAGAAGATGAAGATATATGAAGCTATTGAATACATCAAAGTGCATTCGGGAGTAAAATATGACCCTACAATTGCTTCAAAATTCTTAGACTCAGTTGCTGCATACCCTGTCGGCTGTACAGTTTACACAAGTGATGGCGAAAAAGCTGTAGTTATAAGACAGAATAAGGAAGCTGCTGACAGACCTGTTATAAGAATGACAGAGCATGCAGATGGAACACCTTATACTGAAAATGTAGAGTATAACTTATTAAAGCAGCTTACTATGTTTATAGTAGATACAGAATAGAGCATTGGAGCAGCTATGAATTTATATATAAGAACCCTTGGATTTGATAATATGACATCAGAGGCTGAGGCAAAATTTATAAAAACAGGAATTAGAGAAAGCATAAAAGAAGGATTTGTGATACGCCACGAGAAATTAGATCGTGGCGTTATTATCTTGCGCCTTAGCAACTCAACCGGATTGTATGTGTATGGAAGATATGAAAAGAATGTTTTTAAATATGAGTATTATTTTCCGTTTGTTGTGGGGAAGGCTTTAAGTGACAATGAGGAGATGACTATTGAGAGACATCTTGACAAGGAATCCTATGCAGTTATATGTGATGAATTAAAGACAGGAGTAACGCTTATATTTTATCTTCAGAATGTTATGGATTATTTTGAATATATATATAGTGGAAAAGAATTTAAAGCTCCTGAATTCAATCCTGACAGAAAGAATGATATAGCAAAGTTACCGATTAAGAATAAAAAGGTTACTCTTACAGGACTGTCTCTTGGCGGAATTGTTATGCTTCCTATAAGAAAAGAGAAAAAGACTCCACGTAATAAGAAGGAAGAACTCGCCAGAAAGAGACTTATTCAGGCTGCTAAGAACGGTGATGAGGATGCCATAGAGAGTCTTACTATAGAGGATATTGATACATATAATGAGCTTTCTAACAGAGTCATGAAAGAGGATATATTCACAATAGTAGATTCGACATTTATGCCATGTGGAGTAGAGTGTGACCAGTATTCGGTAATAGGTGAGATACTGGAGCTTTACGAGGAGAAGAACAGGTACACAGGCGAAAGCATATATATTATGGTGCTTGAGTGTAACAGCCTCATAATTACAACTGCAATTAATAAGCAGCATCTGCTTGGTGAGCCTGCTGTTGGAAGAAGATTCAAAGGGCAGATATGGCTTCAGGGTAATGTAAGATTCACAGATTAGAATGCCAGCATTGACCACAAGATTCAAATGTGGTAGAATTTTTCATGGTGTTTAGCCAAGTTGTTCTCATAGTTAAGTGGATATAACGGGGACCTCCTAA
>OLQB01003252.1_pt1 | contig 9914 bp, 7 predicted proteins | sample 1672681 | NCBI WGS metagenome assembly OLQB01 (sample SAMEA3136713, study PRJEB25190) | human gut metagenome | reverse complement strand
ACGTTCCAGTTGTTCGCGGCCAAAATGTCCTGGCTGCGCTGGTTGAGAATCATGTTGAGCGTCGGCTTGTCGTCCTGAGGACGCTGCGTCACGTTATAGGTCACGCTATAGGCGCACGGATAAAGGTGCATCTCGGACAGATCGCTAAACACGTACGTATTGGTCATAATGCGGCGACTATACGGCGTGTGCTTAAGGTCGTACAGTACACGGTCCATCTGGTCGAAGTCGCCCTCGGCGTAATGGCTCTTCTGACCAATCTGATAGCCGTAGGCTTTACCGATGGAACCGGTCTCATCGGCCCACTCATCCCAGATATGGCTGTTGAGGTCATGCACGTTATTGGACTTCTTTTGATAGATCCACAGAATCTCGTCCATGGCAGACTTAAGCGCCGTACGGCGCAGGGTGAGCGCGGGGAACTCCTCGCGCAGATCATAGCGCGCCGTGACACCAAAGTTTTTAATGGTATAGGCAGGGGTGCCGTCCTCCCACACCGGGCGGACCTTTTGGCCCTCGGTGGTGGTGCCATGGTCCAAGATATCACGGCACATGGTTACAAACTGTTGATCAGCTTTGCTCATTGACCCTCCTGTCAGTCGCCTAAAAGCGAGATTCATTGTAGCCCAGGCGCGCGAGTGTCGAATTGGACACTTAGTCCGGCACACGCAATGCACGGCAGCGCGGCTCCGCATGCGGCAACGAGGCATCTTAGCCTTTTTCTGACATATGACAGAAATGCCTTGCGCCCAACGACTAACGCGTTATCCTATTGTTGACATATGTCAGATAAGGAGTGTGCATGGCAGGAAGACGCGAAAAACTGCGCCGCGTCGGGATCATCCCCGAATACCGCGGCTTTACCCCCGATGGCCTGGCCAGCGGTGATGCCATCGACATGACCGTCGACGAGCTTGAGGTGCTGCGCCTGTGCGACCTGGAAGGTCTCAACCAAGAGGCGGTCGCCCAGCAGATGGGCATCGCCCGCGCCACGGTGGCGGCAATCAGCAGTCGCGCGCATCGCAAGGTGGCAAACGCGCTGGTCAACGGACGAGCGCTCGTCATCGAGGGCGGCAATATCGCGTACTCCCCCATCGCCACGACGACGGCCGCATGGCCAGCAAAGGAGGTCGGCACCATGAGGGTGGCAACGACGTACGACAACGGCAACATCTTTATGCACTTTGGCCGCAGCGAGCAGTTCAAGATCTACGACATCCAGGATGGCAAGGTGCTCAACGAGCAGGTCGTAGGCACCGGCGGCACCGGCCACGGCGCCTTGGCGGGCCTGCTTGCCAACGGTGGCGTTGACACGCTCATTTGCGGCGGTATCGGCGGCGGCGCTATCAACGCGCTTGCCCAAGCCGGCATCACGGTCTATGCGGGCGCCCAGGGCAGCTGCGATGCCTGCGTCGAGGCCCTCATTGCCGGCACGCTCGCACAGAACGGCGAGGCCACCTGCGACTGCCATGGACATGATCACGAGCACATCCACGAGCATGGCGAGTCCTGCGGCTGCCACGGTCACCACGACCATGACGGGCACGAAGGCTGCGGATGCCACTAGCGGCAAGCACCTCGTCGAGAACGCGCTTCCACGCGTGCGACAACCAGCGAACAAACGGCGAACAAACGGCGAACAAACGGCGAACAAACGGCGAAGGCCGCCTGGAATACCATCCAGGCGGCCTTCGCCATACACGACTCAACTAGTCGTTACTTCTTGTTGCGCATCTGCGCTTCCATCTGGCGCAGCAGGTCCATATCGGACTTGGGGCCGCCCGTTCCCAGGCCGCCCATGCCGCCCAGCCCCATGGCATCCAGACCGGGAATATTGGGCATGCGCATCTTTTTTCCCTTCTTACCCTTCTTGCCCTTCTTGCCGCCGGCCTGCGCCTGATTGGCCATCGTGCGCATGCGGCCCATCATCTTATTCATCTCGCCCCACTGCTTCATAAGGCTATTGACCTCGGTGGGGGTCACGCCGGCGCCCTTGGCAATGCGGGCACGGCGCTGGCCGTTGATGATGGAGGGGCGAAGGCGCTCCTCCTTGGTCATCGACATGATGATGGCCTCGTTCTTATCGAAGATACCTTCGTCCAGGTTACCACCCATCTGGTTAAGCGCACGCTGGCCACCGGGGAGCATGCCCAGAATGCCCTTCATGCCGCCCATCTTCTTGACGGCCTTCATCTGGTCGAGCATGTCGTTCATGGTAAAGCCCTCGCGCAGCATGCGCTCGGCGGCCTCGAGCTGCTCGGCGTCGGCCGCCTCCTGGGCCTTCTCGATAATGCCGACAACGTCGCCCATACCCAGAATGCGCTTGGCCATACGATCGGGGTAGAACGGCTCCAGCGAATCGGGCTTCTCGCCCATGCTCACAAACTTGATGGGCTTGCCGGTCACCTGGCGCACGGAAAGCGCGCCGCCGCCACGGGCGTCGCCGTCGAGCTTGGAGATGATCACGCCGTCAAAGTCGGTGCGCTCGGCGAAGGTCGAGACGACGTTGACGATATCCTGGCCGGTCATGGCATCGACGACCATCAGCACCTGATCGGGCTTGACGGCCTTCTTGATATCCACGGCCTCCTGCATCATCTGCTCGTCGATCTGCAGACGACCGGCGGTATCGACGATGACTACATCGCGCAGGTGGTCGACTGCCTCCTGGATGGCACCCTTGGCGATATCGACCGGGTGCTCGCCGTCACCGCGGAAGACCGGCACGCCGATCTCTCCACCGAGTGTGGCCAGCTGGTCGGCAGCGGCGGGACGGTAGACGTCGCACGCGGCGAGCAGCGGCGAGCGGCCCTGCTTCTTGAGCTGATAGGCCAGCTTTACGGCCGCCGTGGTCTTACCGGAGCCCTGCAGGCCCACGAGCATGATGACATTGGGAATGCGGTTGCTAAAGACGAGCTTGCTCTCGGTGGAGCCGAGCATCTCGGTGAGCTCGTCGAGCACGATCTTGACGACGTTTTGCGCCGGCGACAGCGACTCCATGACCTCGGCGGTCATGCAGCGCTCCTTGGTCTTGGCGACAAACTCCTTGACGACCTTAAAGTTGACGTCGGCCTCGAGCAGCGCCATGCGAATGTCGCGCATGGCCGAGGTGATATCGGCCTCGGTCAGCTTGCCCTTGCCGCGCAGGCGGTCAAATGTGTCGTTGAGGCGATCGCTCAGAGAATCAAACACTAGTCACTCCTTAATTGGACTCGCCCACCAGGGCGCGGCAGAAATCTTTGGCATTGAACTCCTGCAGGTCATCGACCTGCTCGCCCACGCCGATGCGCAGGATCGGGAGCTTGAGCTTCTCGGCCACGGCCATGGCGATACCGCCCTTTGCCGTGCCGTCGAGCTTAGTCATGATAATACCGTCCAGGCCCAGCGCCTCGTTAAACTCGAGCGCCTGGTTCAGACCGTTTTGGCCCGTCGCGGCATCAATCACGAGGACAACCGAGACAGGCATGGAGCCGGCGGCCATATTGGCAGCGCGCTTACGCGTCACGTTGACCACCTTGGCAAGCTCGCGCATGAGCTCGGGGCTCGTGTGCAGACGACCGGCGGTATCGATGAGCACCAGGTCGCTGCCGCGCTTGTCGGCCTCGTCGAGCACGTCGTAGCAAACACTTGCCGGGTCGGAGCCGCGGTCGCGCTTGATGACGGGGACGCCAGCGCGCTGGCCCCACACATCGAGCTGCTCGATAGCGGCAGCGCGGAAGGTATCGGCCGAACCGATCACAACGTTCTTGCCGCGGGCGGCCATGGCGCTCGCGATCTTACCGACCGTCGTGGTCTTGCCGGCACCGTTAATGCCCACAAACAGCACGCAGCTCGGCGTATCGGAGAACGGATCGCGCTCGATGGGCACAAAGTGCTGCTCAAGCTGCTCGGCCAGGGCGCGACGGAGTTGCGGGGCGGTCTTGAGGTTCTTCTTAGCCGCGGCATCACGCAGGTCATCGGAGACCTTTATGGCGACCTCGGCGCCCATGTCACCCATGACGAGGGTGTCCTCCAGGTCCTCCCAAAAATCCTCGTCGACCTCGCCGCCAAAGTAAAAGACCTCGTTGAGGGCCTCGCGACTGCGCTCAAGTCCGCGCGAGAGAGCGTCAAAGAATCCCATTATGCATTCACGACCTTTCCGGTTTCGCGATCGAGTTTTTGCGAGACGACGCGACTGACGCCGTCGGCTTGCATCGAGACGCCATAGAGGACGTCAGCGTCCTCCATAGTACGGCGCTGATGCGAAATGACCAAGAGCTGCGTATCGGAACGCAACACATCGAGCGCGCCAATGAGCTTGGACAGGTTGGCGTCATCAAGCGCCGCCTCGACCTCGTCCAGCACATAGAACGGCACCGTGCGCGTGCGGTACACGGCAAAGAGCAGGGCGAGCGCCGTCAGGCTCTTCTCGCCGCCCGACATGAGCATCATCTTGGTGATGCGCTTGCCGCGCGGTTGCGCCACGACCTCGATACCCGTCTCGGCAGGATGCTCGGGATCGGTCATCTCCAGATGCGCCTGACCGCCCGGGAAGAGCATGGCGAAGATCTCGCGGAAGTTCGCATCGACCTTCTCAAAGGTAACTAGGAAGGCCTTACGCATCTTGCGGTCGATAGCCACGGTTATCTTGGTGAGCGCCTTGCGCGCGCTCTCCAGATCGGCCAGCTGCTCCTCGATGTAGTCGGCGCGGCGCTTAAGCTGCTCGTACTCCTCCATGGCAACCTGGTTCACGGGGCCCAGATTGTTGATCTGACGCACGAGCTGGTTGAGCTCGCGCTCGGCGGCATCGCGGTCCGTGGGCGCCGGAAGCATGAGCGCTTCCTCGAGTACCGTGGTGCCATCGGCGGTAATGGCCTTAATGGCGGCCTCCACCTGCACCTCGAGCTTGCCACGCGCGACCTTGAACTCGTTTTGCGCGGCGGCGGCGGTATCGACCCGCTCCTTAGCGCGGGCAACCTCTGCCTTGGCATCCTCGATGGTCTTCTTGAGCGAAGCGGAGTCCGCCTCCTCCAGAGAGGCCTGGTCACGCAGGCGCGCTGCCCAATCCGATGCGCGTTCCAACAGGGCAGAATAGCGTTCGTGCATGGGGTCGACGCGCAGACGCAGCAGTTCGAGCGAGCGCGAAGCCTGGCGTGTTCCGCGGATACGACGGTCGATGCCCTCAAGACGATGCTCCAGGTCGGGCACGCGGCCCTTCAGCGAACGCAGGCGCTCGCTCGTCTGGGCCAGGCGAACCTTGGCATCGGCGAGCTTGCCAGCAGCCTCGGAATCGTCACGGCGAACGCGGTCGAGCTCGTCATTGGTCTCGGCAATCTGCAAGCCCAGGTCGCTCGCCTGCGCACGAGCCTCGTCACGCGAACGGGTGAGCTCGTCCACGCGCGGGCGCGCAGCACGAACGGCCTCTGCGGCCTGCTCGCGGCGCTTGGAAATGCGCACACGCTCGGCCTCGGCATTGTTGGCGCTTTGCTCCAGACGGCCGATCTCGGACAACAGGGAGCGGCGCTCGCCCTCAAGACGGGCGATCTCGCCGGCGGCATCACCCTCGGCGGCACGTGCCTCCTCGACGGCCGCATTGGCCTCGACGACCTGATCCGACACATGCTCAAACACGGCAGCCAGATCGGGCTCCAGGCCCTCCAGCTCGCGAATGCGACGCTTGCGCTCCAGAGCACCCGACGCCTCGCCGGCATCGAGGCCCACGCGCACCAGACCGCCACAGCTTACGCGGGCGCCATCGGGGGTCACATAGGTCACACCGTCAACGACAGGCGCAACCAGCGCGGCAGCCAAGTCATCGACCACGTAATAGCCACCGAGCAGCGCCTCGACAATCGGGCCATAACCGGCACGCACGGAAAGGCGATCGACCAGACGCGAACCGGCAGCGCCCTCGGCAGCAGCACCGCCGCTCACGCCGCGCGCCACCAGCAGCGCCTCGCCCGAGGCCTTCTTCTGGTCCAGGGCGGCACGCCCGGCACGCTCAAGCGTGGCGGCGTCATCAAACAGCAGGGCATCGATATCGCCGGCAAGTAGCTGCTCCACCAGGCCCTCAAGCTCGCGCGGGGCCTCGAGCACGTCGCCCAGACGACCCGAGACATCGTCGCCCAACGCACCCACCAGACGGCTCACGAGCGGCGAGCTGTCGGCCATGCGGGCATCAAGCTTCTTTTGGCTGGCAAGCTCCGAGCGCACCTCGGACAGCTTGTTGCGCGCCTCGCTCTCGCGGGCACGCAAGTCCTTCAGGGCCGCACGGGCGACCTCGGTGGCCTCACGCGCATCGACCTGAGCCCGGCGCGCTTCCTCAAGAGCGCCCTCAAGCTCCTCGGCGCGGTCGTGACGGCTCTCGAGCGAGGCCGTGACCTCCTCGAGCTGTTCATCGATCTGCTCCAGGCGCGAGGCATACATGTTGTCCTCGACCTCGGCATTGGAAAGCGAATCCTTCACCTTGGCGAGCTCGAGCGCGGCGTTATCGGCCACGCGCTGCACATCGCGTTGCTCACGCGTAAGCTGCGAAATCTGATTGCCGAGCGCCACGCGCCGCTCGTGGAGCTCAGCGGCGGCAGGACCAGCGGCGTCAACGTCCTCCTGGGCCTGCATATGCGCGCCGGTCACTTCCTCAAGCTGCGCACGCGCGTCCTCGAGCTCCTCGACCACGCGACGACGCTGATGCTCGGAACTCGAAATCTGCCCGCGCATGTCAGACAGGCGCGACACCATGTTGTGGCCCTTTTCCTCGAGCAGGCGCATGTCGGAGTTAATGCGGCCGACCACGTCTTGCATATGGCGGCGCTGCTCGCCCAAGTCGCCCACAAACAGGCCTTTTTCCTCAAGCATAACCTGAAGCTTCTCGAGCTCGCGCTCCTTTTCGCCCATGCGGTACTGCGCAAGCTCCAGCTCGGCAGCGCCCTCCTTGGAGCGACTCTCCAGGTCGTTCCACTGCGACTGCAGCGAACGCAGCTCGTCGACGGCTAGCATCTGCGTAAGCTCGTTCGCGCGCGAGGACAGCTCTTTGTACTTGCGCGCGCGATCGACCTGACGCTCCAGCGGTCGCAGCTGACGGGCGATTTCTTTATTGATGTCGCGGGCACGCGTCAGGTGCTCGTCCATTGACTTAATCTTTTTGAGCGCACGCTCCTTGCGGCGCTTGTGCTTGGAGATGCCGGCGGCCTCCTCGATGAGGGCGCGGCGCTCCTCGGGGCGGCTCTGCAAGATGGCGTCGAGCTTGCCCTGGCTGATGATGGAATGCGTATCCTTGCCCAGGCCCGAATCGTGCAGGATGTCCTGAATGTCCATCAGGCGGCACGGACTCGAGTTGATGAGGTACTCGCTTTCGCCCGAGCGATACATGCGACGGGTGATGGCGACCTCGTCAAAATCGACGGGCAGCATATGGTCCGAGTTATCGAGCACCAGCGTGACCTCGGCGACACCCACCGGCTTGCGCGCTGACGAGCCAGAGAAGATGACATCCTCCATGGCCTGGCCGCGCAGCTGCTTGGCGCTCTGCTCGCCCAGGACCCAAAGAATCGAGTCGGAGATGTTCGATTTTCCCGAGCCGTTAGGACCGACGATGACGGTTAGGCCCGGCTCAAACGTCATATGGGCGCGGTCGGCAAACGACTTGAACCCTTTGAGCGTGAGGGACTTGAGATACACGGTTCCTCGCTTACACGTGCTTCTTGTTCAGAATCACGCCGTTGGTGGTGTAACCCATGCGGTCGAGCGCTTCGAGCGCGGCAGCACCCTCGGCTTCCTTCTTTGAGGAGCCGGAGCCGCGACCCTGGCGAATACCATCGATCAAAACCACAGCGGTAAAGGTGGGCGCATGCGCCGGGCCCTCGGAGCCAACGAGCTTGTACGCCGGGGGCTCGTGACCGTCGGCTTGCACGCACTCCTGCAAGAACGATTTGGGGTTCGCGGGGTGCTCGGCACGCTCGGAAGCCAAATGCGGCTTAAGCGTACGGTGGATAAACTCCGCTGCGGCATCCCAGCCGGCATCCAGGTACAGTGCGCCCACGAGCGACTCGTAGACGTTCTCGAGCGCAGAATGCAGGCCGCGCGCACCGGTACCGGTCTCGGAGGCACCAAAGATGATGATGTCGTCGATGCCCAGCTCGTGAGAAACCTCGGACAGCGTGGCGCCCGAGACGAGCGACACCTTCAAGCGGGTGAGCTTGCCCTCGTCAAACTCGGGATAGGACTCAAACAGGGAGCGTGCGACCACGGCGCCCAAAATGGAATCGCCCAAAAACTCAAGGCGCTCATAGCTGGCAGAAACCGGCTGGCCCTCGACTGCCGAGGGATGCGTAAGCGCCGCGCGCAGCAGCACCTTATTGTTGAACTCGTGGCCCAAGATTTCCTGGGCACGCGTAAGTCGGTCGGATAAAGCCAAGACTTAGGCCTCCTTGGCAGCTTCGATAGCGTCGACGGCGTCGGCGACAGAGTTGAGCGAGAGCAGGGTCTCGTCATCGATCTCGAGGTTGAACTCGTCCTCGATAGCCGTAACCAGCTGCAGGCGCTCGAGCGAGTTGGCATCGAGGTCGTCAAAGGTGGTCTCCTCGCTAATTTCGGCAACATCGACGCCCAGAACGTCAGCAGCGACCTCGGCGATCTTGTCGAAGATTTCGGAGCGGTCCATAGCGCTTCCTCTCATAGTGCATGAATACCAAAAGAATGGTACCGCCCGGGCGGTACCAAGACACGGTTCTGATTCTACCCCACGACGTGCGCCGCGAAGCACATAACAGCGCTCTAACTCGCTCTTATAAAACGATACCGTCCATAGAGTTGGCGACATTCTCGACCAGCCCGGCGCGCACGGCTTCGGCCGCCGCAAGCGTACCGTTTTTGACAGCCTCGGCCGAGGTGGCACCATGGCCGATCAGGACCACGCCGCGCAGGCCCAAAAGAATCGCGCCGCCCTTGGCGTCGCCAGAGAGCTTGGCCTTTATCTCGCGCATCTGCTTTTTAATGAGCAGTGCGGCGATCTTGGTGCCGAGCGAGGCCATAAAGGCGCCCTTGAGCTCCTGCAGCAAAAACTTGGCAGCGCCCTCGGTAGCTTTGAGAGCGATATTACCCGACATGCCATCGGCAACGACGACATCGAAGTTGCCTGAGGTGAGGTCGGTGCCCTCGCAGTTACCAACAAAGCCGGGAACGGCGGCCTTCATAGCAGGGAAACAGGCCTTGGTAAAGTTAGAACCCTTCTCGTCCTCGGTGCCGTTGGCAAGCAGGCCCACGCGAGGATGCTCGATGCCCAGGACGACGCGGGCATAGGCGCTGCCCATCTGGGCAAAACGCACCATATCGTCAACCTCGACATCGGGGTTGGCACCCATGTCGCACAGCACCGTCAGACCGCCGGCGCGATTGGGCAGCGCATTGGTCAGACAGGGGCGCACCGGCTGCTTCTTGCCTTCGGCCTGATACCTAAACGGCGTCACGTAGGCGGTGGCAGCGGCGGTCATGGCACCGGTCGAGCCGGCGGAGAAGAACGCATCCGCGTTGCCCTTCTTAATGGCGCGGCAAGAAAGCACGATCGACGACTTACGCTTGGTCATCACGGCGCGAATGGGATCGTCATCCATTGCGATAACGTCAGGTGCCTCAAGAGCCTCAACACGTGCATGGGAAGCTGCAAAGGGATTGACGATTTCGGCGGGGCCAGCTGCCAAGACCTCGATATCGGGATCGGCGGCAAGCGCAGCCTCGATACCATCGAGAACAACCTGAGGTTTCTCGTCTCCGCCCACAACGTCTACACAAACGCGAACGTTACTCATATACATGCTCCTTATACAAAAATGGCCGACTCATTGAGCCGGCCATTGTGGTTCCATTTGGAACGGCATCGCATCCAGAGTATACCGTTACTCGGTAACGATAACCTCGCGGTCCTTGTAGAAACCGCAGCT
>OLQB01003251.1_pt1 | contig 9919 bp, 2 predicted proteins | sample 1672681 | NCBI WGS metagenome assembly OLQB01 (sample SAMEA3136713, study PRJEB25190) | human gut metagenome | reverse complement strand
CAGACACGTCAGATGACACAGGAGTTCGCACAGCGTCTTCAGTCTCAGGGATTGTCTTTGGAGCAGTACATGCAGTTTACAGGTCTTACTCCACAGAAGATGATGGAAGATTTAGAGCCACAGGCTTTGAAGCGTATCCAGAGTCGTTTGGTATTAGAGGCAGTTGTTGCTGCAGAGAACATCGAGGCTTCTGATGAAGAGATCGATAAAGAGTTAGAGAATATGGCTTCTATGTATCAGATGGAGATCGACAAGTTAAAAGAGTTAATCGGCGATGATGAGAAGAAACAGATCGGAATGGATCTGGCAGTGCAGAAAGTAGGCATGGTGTGATGCATGTGATTGGCTTTCATAACCCGGAAGAAGAATACGGATTTTTGAAGACGAATATCACACAGAACATGGGCAGGCCGCATTGCGCCGCGACTTTAATTTTGATTCTCCTGTGACACAGTAAGAAGTGACAAGACTTTATAAGTAAACACCGAATCGCACAGCGCAGGCATTTTGGCCTGATGCTGTGCGATTTCTTTTTCACCTCACGAAATGCTGGCCTGCACAGCCGTTTGCTATGCAGCGCGTCTCATCCTTTGGGATGATTTACATTTCAGAACAGCCGCGTATAATATAATTTGAGATAGGTGGCAAAAGGCTTATGACAATCTCACTCTGTATCAAAGGGAGGGAAGAAATGATCGAAAATATCATCATAAAGCCCTCCGTTCAGAAACGGTTTGACAGCTTCATGGCGCATGGCAGAGTCCTTTTTTTCAGCGCGCCCTGCGGCTTTGGAAAGACCGTGCTGGCGGACGCGCTGCTGCGCGGGCGGAATGTGCTGCGGCAAAGCGCGGCAGACCCAGACTGCGCGATCCCACCGTCAGCGCAGGATTGGGACATTCTGCTGATTGACGATCTTCAGCTCATGCAGGAGGAAGCCGGGCAGCAGGCTCTTTGCGAACTGATTCGCTCAAGTCCGGAGCGCCATTTCGTGCTGCTCTCGCGCGGTGTGCCGCCCGGCTGCCTGACGGCGTTTCAGTACACGGGGCTGATGACGGTGCTGGAGGCCGACGACCTGCTTTTTGACGCGGACGATGTGCGGCGACTGTTTCAGCTTTCGGGAGCAAATGTAACAGATAGCGAGATCGACGGAATTTTGAAAGAATCCGTGGGCTATCCGCTGGGTGTGGCCATCACGGCGCGGTGCATGTCCCCGGACAAGCCGTGGACGCCGGAGCTGGTGGCGCGGGTGTTCCACGAGGTGTTCCTCTACTTTGAGACCGCCATCTACCGGCGCTTTGACCTGCCGGTGCGGCGCTTCCTGTTGGAGCTGGCCCCCTTTGAAAGTTTTGACCTGGAAATGGCGCGGATGGTCAGCGGCGATCCCCGTGCCGGCGAACGGCTGGACTGGCTTCTTCGATACACCACTATGCTGCGCTACGACGACTGCCAGTGCTTCCACTTCTGGTCGGGGTTCCGAGCTTTTCTCCGCTGGGAGATGGAACGGGAGTATACCGAGGAAAAGCGCAAAGCGCTCTTCAGCCGGGGCGGGCTGTACTATGAGCTGAAGGAGGACTACGCCCACGCCCTGGAATGCTACACCAGCGGCGGTGACCATTCCAAGGTTTCCGAGCTGCTGGTGCGTAATGCAGAACTTCACCCCGGCATGGGGCACTATGCCGAGATGGAAAAATACTACCGCAGCCTGCCGGAGGCGGAAATTCTCGCATCCCCCTCTCTGATGCAGGGCATGAGCATGCTCTGCGCGCTGGTCATGGATTACGAAGGCTCGGAGCGCTGGTATGGCGAACTGCAAAAGTTTGTCGAACACTGCGGCAGGCAGGACGCCGCCGGAAAGCAGGCGCGCGGCCGCCTTGCATGGCTGGACATCTCCCTGCCCCAGCGGGGCGTGAAGGGTCTGACGGAGACCATCCCCGCCGTGTTCCGGCTGCTGACGAACAAAGAGGTGGCGCTGCCGTCCTTCTCCGTCACGAGCGCGCTGCCGAGCATCATGAACGGCGGCAAGGACTTTTCCGAATGGAGCAAAAAGGACGACCTGCTCTACAAAACCCTCCGTCTCCCCGTGGAGGCGGTACTGGGCCGGGACGGCGTGTGTCTTGCCGACTGCGCCATTGCCGAGAGCAAGTTTGAAAAGGGGGAGGACGTGGCCGGTCGGATGCTGTCCCTTCTCCCACAGCTGAACGAGGTCCGCAACCGCGGCACGCCGGACATGGAGTTCGCCGTCAGTGGACTGCTGGCCCGCAGCCAGCTGGCAAACGGGCAGCCCACCGACGCGCGGCGCACCATCGAGGTGCTCCGTGAATGCTTTGCCGAGCGCGGTTTGACACGCTTTCTGCCCAATATGGACGCCATGCTCTGCCGTATTGACATGCACACCGGCGACCTTGACGCGGCGGACGCGTGGTATCGGGAAAAAGCCCCGCGGGAGCCGACGCACCTGAACGTCATGCGGCGCTACCAGTATCTCACCCAGGCCATGGTGGAGCTGGAGGACGGCAGGCCGGACACGGTGCAGCTGACGCTTGCCCCGCTGGAGCCGTACGTCCAAAACTGCGCCCGCATCATCGACGGCATTCACCTGAATGTCCTGACTGCCATTGCCCTGTACCGCAAGAAGGACGAGCGGTGGCGCGAGCGATTGACGGCGGCGCTGGACGCGGCAGCGGAGTACCGCTTCATCCGCACCGTCAGCGTATACGGCACGGCGGTGCTGCCGCTGCTGGAAGCGCTGGACTGGGACGGCGACAAAGCATGGCGCAAGCGGCTGATGGCAGCGGTGCGGACGCAGGCGGCGTTCTACCCGCATTTCCTCGAACCCAGCCTTGCCCCCGGCGAGGAGCTGACACCCACGGAGCTGCAAATTCTCCATCTGCTCTGTGCGGACAAATCCAACGCCGAGATTGCACAGATCATGGACGTGAAGCTGCCCACGGTGAAGACCCACGTCAGCCACATTCTCGACAAGCTGGACGTGAAGCGCCGGGCGGAAGCCAAGACCGCCGCTAAAAAGCTGCGGCTCATTCCGGATGATCTATAAAAGCTGTGCCTGTGCTAAAACGGGCTGAATATAAACCCTATACGCATATCCTAAAGGAGGATCTTATGAAAAAACGAGTATTGAGCTTATTTATGGTGCTCGTGCTTTGCCTGACGCTTCTGCCCACAGCGGCTTTTGCCGAGGGAGAGGACGTGAGCATATCGGGCGGTGTCATCGGCGGCGGTGAGACCGGTGGCGAGGGCGGTGGGATCTATGTAGCCCCCGGAAGCCCGACAGAAGGGGGCGGCGGCACATATATCCCCGGAGAGGACACGCGGACGGAGATCTGGTGCGTGAGCAAGCCCGATTCCATTGGCCGCAGCTATGACGGCACGACGGACGGCGGCACGATTCCAATCGACTTGACGTTTACAGACGGCACAAATGAAATCAAACTCAAAGAAGGAACGGGCTTTACCGCCAAGAAGACGTTCGATTCCGCGGACGCGGGATGGCATACCGTCACTGTGGAAATCGCGCTGATCGGCGAAGCCGCGGTAAAGTACAAGCTCAAGGCGGGCGAAGAAAAATTTGAGATCGGCGGCAACATCAACAAGGCCTATCCCGATTTGACCGTATCTCTTTCCAAGACGACCTGCACGGTGGGCGAAAAGCTTCTTCCGCTTCTGTCTGTCGAGGGTGCTCCGGAAGACGCCGAGGTGACATATTACTATGCGCCGATCAATTCTGGATATTTGGAGTTTGAAGGCAGTGAGGCAGTTCCCAAGATCGACGAGAACACTGCAATCAGCGAACCCGGCACATATTACGTCTATGCCAAGACCGGCGAGACCAAGAACTACAAAGAGGAAAGGTCAGCAACCGTGGAACTCACGGTCAACGAGCCTGTCGTTGAGGCCGCTTCGGTAACAAGAGCGGACGGAACGGACGGCGGCACATACGAATCCCTCCCGGCGGCGCTGAACGCGGCACGGGACGGCGACACCGTCAGGCTGCTGGCCAACCATGTGACGGATGCAGACGCCCTCAATGCGCTCGGTGAAGATTTTACGTTCGAACAGTATGCTTCCATCGTACCCGTTGTCACCAAAACCTTGACGCTCGATCTGAACCACAAGACGGTCGACTACCTCGAGGTTGGATTCTCAGAGACTAACGAGGAAACGCAGAAAAAAGAAACTCTCGCGACAGGCAACCTGACTGTTACAGGCGAGGCCGCTTACGGCAGAATTTCAAATCTCATGTTCATGGCCGGCGCACTGGACATCCGGAGCGGCGAGATTGGCGGTTCAGGATGCGTGGGACTTCTCTGCGACGCGAACAGTGGCTCTGTGACCGTCAGCAACGGCACGGTGTATGGCCTCACCGTATTGGAGGGTGCTTCCGTCACCGTCAACGGCGGTTCCAATCACGCGGGTGAATGGGTTGTCGATTCCGGCGCTACGCTGAACATTACGGACGGCACGTTTGGCGATGTGCAGTTCACGCGCAACGGAACCATCGCCATCAGCGGCGGCACGTTCAAAAGCATTAAGAGCGAAATCGCAGAAGAGTTGCAGCCGCTCATGTCCCTGTTGGATACGCAGAAGGTGCACGCTTTCTACAAGGGCGACGACGTGCAGGACGGCAATGCAACGGAGCTGGCCGACGTAACCGTCAAGGAACACACTCACACCATGGTGAACAGCAGGTGCGCCTGCGGCTTTTCCTGCACCCACACGAACACCGAGGGCGCGAGCACCATCGGTAAAGACGGCAAGTGCACGGTCTGCGGGACACAGTTCGCGGCTGGCATCGGCGAAACCTATTATACCGATGTGCCGTCCGCGCTGAATGCGGCAGCTGACGGTCAGACCGTCAAGCTGTTGGCAAACGAGATGCTGCCTGACGGCATATATGTCAGCAAGACTCTCACGCTGGATTTGGACGGACACAGTCTGAGCGGATACAGCTTGAATGTCGGCGGTCGTACGGCCACGAGCCAGGTTCGCACCGGTAAACTGACGGTCATTGACAGCAGCGGCGGCAACGGCGCGGTGGGAGTGACCGTGCGGGACGGCGGTACACTGGTATTTGATCCGGAGAATGACAATACCACTTTGCTCCAGCTGGAGGTTTGGGGCGGCACAGTCGAGCTGTACGGCGGAAAGATTTCGAGAAGCGGTCTGCGGCTGAATAATAACATCACATTGGGCAATCTGCTTCCCGGGCAAGCGGGACTGGCTTACTATCGTGGTGACACGCAGCTCACGCTGGAGGAAGCCGCTTCCCAGACCTGCGACCTGGTGGTAAAGTTGTGCAGCCACGGCGGCAAGAACGGCTTTGATGGCACCAACTGTCCCTACTGCAACGCGCCCGCGGTGGCGCAGACGGCCTTGCGGAATGGCGAGGGCGGCGGTCTGTGGCGGAGATTTGCCGACTTGCAGACTGCCCTTGATGCGGACAGAGACGGCGGCTCGACCCTCAGTCTGCTGACCGACGTGACCGGCGATTATACCATCAACGGCACCCGGGACACCGGCATAGATCTGAACGGCCATTCAATCCACGGTACGGTAACCGTCAAGGCCGCCACAGGCATGGACACTACTACCTTAAGCAACACGAAAAACACGACCACAGCCAGTATCGATACCGTCGTTGCCAACGAGGGAGCAAACCTCGCCGGTTCGGGATTCCCCGCCGTTATCGGCACGCTGAAGCTGGCAGAGGGTGCCACATGGGCAAACATCCTGTATGAACCTAACCGCCTTGGCTATAAGGTGCTCAATGGGGACGGCACTCACAAGTGGTACGCCCCGGCGGATGTTCCCGCCGATTCCACGGAGCTGAACAATGTCATCATCAATCGTCTGCCAATCACCTCCAAGGCCCTGTCTCTGAAGGTCGATGGGAAGAACCTGACCGGCAGTAACCCGAAGGTGGAGCGCGGCACGACCGTCCGGCTCTGCGCCAACTGCAACGCGAAGGATGCGGATGTGGCCATCTACGTCGGAGAGATAGGGGGAGACGGCATCCCCACATACCGCCAGAAGAAAGCTGAATATAAAAAGATCGGCACCATGTGGTACTATGTTGTAGACTTCGATGCTGACACGATCGGAACATACAGCATTTATTTCACGGCCAGCAAGGACGGCTATTCGGTATCGAGCAACCCCAAAATGCTGACCGTCACCAAGCTGAATCTCAGCAAAGCCGTAATCACGTTCCCCAACGGCAATGAAAGTGTCTATCAGCCTTATAACACCACCACCGGCGTGCCGCCCTATGTTGTAACGTACAACGGCAGCGAGCTGAAAGCGGGAGTTGATTACACCGTCGTCCGCGGCGATTCCCGTTCCACTGTCGGCACCGCCACTCTGACCATCAAGGCGACAGACGACGGCGACTACACCGGCCAGAAAACCGCCAGATGGACGGTCGCAGCTCACAAAGCAACGATCTCGGTCGGCGACATCATAAAGGTATACGATGGCACAACAGACCTGCCCGCAAACGCGTCGATAAAGCTTAAGAGTGCGGATTCCCGCTATGCTCCTTCCGGCGGGCCACTTCCTCTGGTGGCTGGTGAGGATTACCAGATACTCAATGCCAGTTATGATTCCGCCAATGCAAGTGAGGACGAAAAGACCGTCTCCTTCACCATTAAGCTGACGGATAGGAACTATACCTTTGAAGACGGCACGACGCAAAAGGACTTTGTGCTGAACGGCGCGGATGTGTCGCAGACTTTCAAGATCAATCAGGCCACCGTGACCCCAAACGAGATCATGCAGTACGTTTTCAACGATTTGGCAAAGACCTACGAAATCGATTTGAGAACGCTCCTGCCGGAGCTGCCTGTAGGCTGCGAGTACGGCAAGATCCATAATCGTGGCTGCGATTACCACTTTACGGATAGTACTTACCTCGACAGCAGCAACTGTATATTCGTGTCAAACGAAGGCATTCTGACTCTGCCCATCGTGGCCGCGCACAGCGCGAATGTGAACGATCAGATCGGCACTTTGACCGTCCCGATTGTAAGCACGAACTATCAGCCGTTCGAGCTGACCATCAAGGTCGTCATTGGCCAGAGGATCCCCCTCGATCAATCGGGCGTCAGCGTCAGCGCGACGGCTATCACCTACGGCCAGACGCTGGCAGAGAGCACACTCACGGCCACGGGTTCGATGATCTGCCCCCGCACACAGGCCGTGATTCCGGGTACGTTCGCGTGGAAGGACGGCACCATCAAGCCCAACGCGGGCAGCTATGATGCCGAATGGACGTTCACCCCGGCGGAAGGCTACGAAGAATACGCCCCCGCGACCGGCACCGTGACCGTCACAGTCGAACCGGCAGAGCTGACGGGAGTTTCCGTGAGGGCACCCAGCACGTATTACACCGGCAAGCCGCAGCACGCATCGACAATCGCGTTTGGGCAAAGTGTAGACGGCATTACCGTGACGTTCACCTACAGCGACAAGGTAGACGGTGACTATACTTCGGACGGACCGACTTTCACCGACGCAGGCACGTACACCGTTTACTACAAAGCGGAAGCAGCAAACCACAAAACGGCTACCGGTACGTTCACCGTAACCATTGCCCCGTTGCCGATCAGCCTTCTCTCCGTCGAAAGAATCTCCAAGTCCTACGACGGCACCGCAAACGTCACGCTTACCGCGAGCAGGCTGACGTTCTTCAGCAAGACGGCCAGTCGTTCGGGCATTATACTTCCCGATACGGCGCTCACCTTCTCTGACGCCCAGTTTACCATGAAGCAGGCGGACGGGAGCTACCTGCCCTCGCCGGACGTCGGAAACGGAAAGGCCCTTTCCTTCACCATGACGCTTGCGAACGACAACTATGTGTTTGAGGGCAAGCCGGAAGGCACCAAAACGGTCAGTGACACTTTTGCAACCGACGATACGACCCGTTTCACCATCACCAGGGTCGACGCGCCCGCGCTGACTGCCTATCAGGTCACCCAGAAGTACAGCCTGAAAACAGAGCAGACCATCACCCTCCCCGACCTCAAGAGTCTGGGAATGCCCGATGACGCACAGGTATCCGACACGAACGCGTTCCACAGCGGGTCCTATTCTCCCGCGGGCAAGATTCAGGACGGTTGGGGCATTGACGTGAACACCGGCGCGATCACCTACGCTCTGGCGGACGGTGCCGCCGCTGGCGACGTCATCACCTTCACCCTTCTGGTTCGTTCCAAGAACTACGAGGACGCCACCGTTACGGTCATCCTCACCCTGACGGAGCGGGACGCGCCCATCCTGACCCTGCCGGACATCATCACCGTGGACTACACCGGCGCGGAAATTCCCGTCAGCGCGGTCACCGGCAAGAGCGCCGCCTTTGACGGCAAGGATGTGCCGGGTACATGGAGCTGGAAAGCCGGTCAGGCGATCACCAACGCGACCGACACCGGCAGTAAGACCATTGTCTTTACCCCCGCCGATCTGGTCAATTACCACCCGGTGGAGGGCGAGGTTTATGTCATCATCTCCCGCGTCGCGCCGGACTATACCGCGCCCGCTGCCATTGACGGCCTGACCTACAGTGGCAGCGCGCAGGCGCTGGTCAGGGCAGGCTCCACCGCCCATGGCAAGCTGCTCTACAGCCTGAGCAAAGACGGCACCTACTCCGAGACCATCCCCACCGGCACGGACGCCGGGGAATACACCGTCTGGTACAAGGTCGAGGGCGACAGCAACCATAAGGATTCCCAGCCCGGGTCCGTCACCGCAACCATCGCTCCCAAAACCGTGACCGCCACCGTGACGGTCGGCGGCGGTTCCCTCACCTACACCGGCGACCCGCTGAAGCCCAATGTCATCGTGAAGGACGGCGACACGGTCATCAGCCCGGACGAGTACGACGTTTCCTACAAGGACAATGTGAACGCGGGAACCGCTACCGCAATCATCAAGAACAAGTCGGGCGGCAACTACACCGTCAGCGGCAGCGCCACCTTCGAGATCGGCAAGGCCGCTTCCGAGGTCAGGACCGCCCCCGGGGCGAACGCCGGCCTTGTCTACAACGGCGGTGAGCAGGCCCTCATCACAGCCGGAACTGCCCTCGGCGGCAGGCTGAAATACCGTCTGGGCGAGACCGGCGAGTTCACAGAAGCGCTTCCCAAGGCCACGGACGCGGGCACCTACACCGTGTACTGCATGGTCGAGGGCGACGGCAACCACCGCGACTCGGAGGTGCAGAGCCTCACCGTCACCATCGATAAGGCAAAGGTCACGGTCAAGGCGTTGGACAAGCGCATCTACACCGATGACAAGGCCCCCGATCTGAGCAAGCCCGTACTGGACAAGGACTACACCGTCAGCGCCATGTTCGGCGAGGATGCGCTGACCGGCGACATAAAGCTCGCCTGCGTGGACGCGAATGGCGCTGAGATCACCCCCGACACGGCGAAGGTCGGCAAGGTCATTATCCGCGCCAGCGGGCTGACCGCCCCCAACGGCAACTACACCGTCGTTTTCGTGGACGGCACGCTGACCATCGACGAGCGCCCGGTCTACACCATCAAGGCCACGGCAGGTATCCACGGCTCCATCACGCCCTCCGGCGACGTTGACGTCCTCCACGGCGGCAGCCAGACCTTCACCATCGCCGCGAACAGAGGCTACGCCATCTCCAACGTCAAGATCGACGGCGTGAGCATCGGCGCGGTGAAGTCCTACACCTTCGAGAACGTCACCGAAAATCACACCATTGAGGTCACCTTCATGAAGGCCAACGGCAACCCCCAGACCGGCGTGTTTGTAGATGTTGCCACCGGCAGCTATTATGAGGATGCCGTGGATTGGGCAGTGGAGAACGGCATTACCAAGGGAACCGATGATTCCCATTTCTCCCCGGATGGCATCTGCACCCGTGCGCAGGCCG
>OLQB01003247.1_pt1 | contig 9923 bp, 8 predicted proteins | sample 1672681 | NCBI WGS metagenome assembly OLQB01 (sample SAMEA3136713, study PRJEB25190) | human gut metagenome | reverse complement strand
AGCATTTTGTCCTTGGAGAGGGACTCTAATAACTACTACTTTATAATACGAGGAGCACTAGCAATGAACTTCGGGGAAAAACTAAAAGACCTCCGCACACAGAAGGGGTGGTCTCAGGAGGAACTTGCGAAACAGATGGGCGTAACCCGCCGTACCATTGGCGGTTATGAGGCCGGTACCACCTATCCCCGCACACGCGATATGTATGCAAAGCTGGCCGAGCTGCTTGAAACGGACGTCAATTATCTGATGACCGAAAATGAGGAATTTATGACCGAGGTTAGTTTCCTCTACGGGCGGCGCGGTCAGGCTCAGGCCAGCGAGATTCTCAGCCAGACTCGTGAGCTATTCGCCGGCGGTTCTCTTTCGGAGGAAGATCAGAAGGCGTTTGCCATTGAAATGCAGCGAATCTTTATGGATTCCAAGAAGGTGGCACGTGAAAAGTTCACGCCGAAGAAATACCGGAAGAATGCCGAAGATAACGGCACCTGATCTTCTGCCAGAAAGTCGGTGAAAGAATGACACAACTTCAAACCTTTGACGATACTCAAAAATTGATTCAGAAATATGGTACCCGTGACCCTTTTGAATTGATCGATGCGCTGCCAAACACAAAGCTCTGGCCTGCCAGATCACTCGATGCGGATGGTCTGCGTGGCTTCGCTACGATTGTAAATCGTGTCCGGTACATAGCAGTCAATCCTCATCTTCCCTACGAGGAGCAGCGTGTCATTGCCGGTCACGAACTGGGCCATATCTTTGAACACTCGAATCATCTGCGCTGCCAGGCCATGCAGGATTTCGACATTTATCAGGCCACCGGCAGGCTGGAAAGGGAAGCCAATTTCTTCGTGCAGGTCGTGCGCGGCGATGCCGAGGGCGGCGTCTCCGCCAACCTGACCCGCATCCGCGCCGCCGAGGGTGCGCATGTAGTTTTGGTGCAGGTGCAGCTGCTGGGCAACCGTGCCCGCCGCTGGAACGCCGTTGCCATTGAGCAGGGCACCTCCGCCCGCGTGGAGCAGGTCCGCATTGAGCTGGGCGGCTCCGTCGTCGCCTGCGGTGCCCGCACGCTGCTGAACCACAACAAGTGCGAGTACGATCTCGATGCCGTCTACTTCGGCCACAGCAATGACGTGCTGGACTTCAACGACGTGTCCGTCCACACCGGCAGGGATACCCTGTGCGAGATGCACACCGCCGGTGTGCTGACCGGCAGTGCCGATAAAATTCTGCGCGGTACTGTCGATTTCCAGCGTGGTGCCAAGCGCGGCGTCGGCCATGAGAGCGAGGACGTGCTGCTGTTCAGCCCCAGCGCCCGCAACCGTACCGCCCCCCTCATCCTCTGCGGTGAGGAGGAGGTCGAGGGCCAGCACGCCGCCAGCGTGGGCCGTCTCGACGAGAACAAGCTCTACTATCTGCGCTCCCGCGGCCTGAGCGAAGCACAGGCCCGCCGCCTGATGGTGGACGCCCGCTTTGCCCCGGCCATTGATAAGATCCCGTTGGATTCTTTGCAGGATGAAGTACGTGAAAATGTTGCACGGAGGCTGAATGATGAACTGGACGGCTGATTTTCCGATTCTGGCTGCCGACGAAAACGGCAATCGCCTTGTCTATCTGGACAGCGCCGCCACGACCCAGCACCCCATGCAGGTCCTGAACGCGGTGGTCGATTACTATACGAAAGAGAACGCGAACCCCCACCGCGGCGTTTACGAGCTGGCCATGCGCGCCACCGACGCCCACGAGGGAGCCCGCCACACCGTAGCGCAGTTCTTTAACGCAGAGGACGACGAGATCGTGTTCACCCAGAACACGACGGAGAGCCTGAACCTCGTCGCCTACAGCTATGGCATGAATTTTCTGCATGAGGGCGATGAGATCGTCATCTCCGTGGCCGAGCACCACTCCAACATGGTGCCGTGGCAGCGCGTGGCCAAGGCCACCGGCGCGAAGCTGGTTTATATGTATCCCGGCGAGAACGGCCGCCTGACCACCGCGGAGCTGGACAAAAAAATCACCCCCAAGACGAAGGTCGTCGCCGTGGCGATGGTCTCGAATGTGCTGGGTCTGCGTGCGCCTGTGGAAGAAATTGTGAAGCGTGCCCACGCCGTGGGCGCTGTCGTCGTGCTGGACTGCGCCCAGAGCGCGCCCCACACCCCCGTGGACGTCAAGAAGCTGGACGTGGATTTTGCGGCCTGCTCTGCCCACAAGCTGTACGCCCCCATGGGCGTCGGTGCGCTGTACGCACGCGCCGGACTGCTGGAAAAGATGCCCCCGTTCATGAGCGGCGGCGATATGATCGGCGCTGTGCATGAAAGCGGCGCGACCTGGGCCGACGGCCCCCGCAAGTTTGAGGCCGGCACCCGCAACGTCGGCGGCGAGGTCGGCTTTGCCGCCGCCATCGACTATATGAAGGGCATCGGCTGGGAGGCCATGGAGACCCATGAGCATGCGCTGCTGGACCGTATGCTGGCCGGTATGCGCGCCATGCCGTGGCTGACCGTCTACGGTGAGCCTGTGGCCGAGGGCCGCTACGGCGTTGTCAGCTTCAATGTCAACGACGTACATCCCCACGATGTAGCGACGATTCTGGACGCGGGCGGCGTGGCCGTGCGCGCCGGGCATCACTGCGCCCAGCCCCTGATGGAGTTCCTGGGCATCGGCAGCTGCTGCCGCGCCAGCGTGGCGATCTACAACACGCCCGAGGACGTGGACGCCCTGCTGGAAAATCTTGAAAATGTCAGAAAGGTGATGGGCCTGTGAACCTGAACGAACTGTATACCCAGATCATTACCGAGAACAGCCGCAGCAAAGAGAACCGCCACCCCGTCGAGGGGGCGACCCACAGCCTGGAGGGTGTCAACCCCAGCTGCGGTGACGACATCACGCTGCAATTGCGCGTAAAAGACGGCAAAATCGAGGACGCCGGGTTTATCGGCAGCGGCTGCGCCATCTCGCAGGCGTCGGCTTCGCTGATGATCGACCTTGTGAAGGGCCGCACCGTCGAGGACGCGCACCGCCTCATCAGCCTGTACTTCCAGATGATCAAGGGCAAGATCACGCCCGAGGAGCTGGACGACCTGGAGGACGTAGCCGCTTTGCAGGGCATTGCCCACGTCCCTGCCCGCGTCAAGTGCGCCGTGCTGGCCTGGCACACGCTGGAGGAAGCGCTGGACGGCGAGGGGAAAACCGATAAGGTGACGACGGAAGAGGAAGCGTAACGTTATATTTCTGTGGCAGGATGTTTCGGCATCCTGCCGCTTTTGTTTGTCAGGCCTTCCCCTTCGGGGGAAGCCATTTTGCGCTTCACTTTTCTTCACATATTTTCCCCGTCTACTTTTCTTTTCCCCTCATCTGTGGTACAATATACAAATATATAAGTTAAAATCCTATGATTGCGCCTATAGAGAGAAAGGGAATGTACCATGTGTGGTTTTGTTGGCTTTACCGGTCTGCGTGAACAGCGCGAGGCCATCCTGCACAGAATGGCGGACCGCATCATCCACCGCGGCCCCGATATGGAAGGCTACCATATCAGCGGCGACGACCCGCGCACGGCCATTGCGCTGGGCTTCCGCCGTTTGAGCATCATCGACCTGGCCGCAGGCAAGCAGCCCATGTACAATGAGGATGGCACCGTCGTCTGCGTGTTCAACGGTGAAATTTACAACTTCATGGACCTGCGCACCGAGCTGCAGGCCAAGGGGCACATCTTCAAGACCCACTGCGACACCGAGGTCATCATCCACGGCTATGAGGAGTACGGCACGGCACTGGCCGCCAGGCTGCGCGGCATGTTTGCCTTCGTCGTATGGGACACGAAAACGAACGAGATGTACGGCGCGCGCGATATTTTCGGCATCAAACCGTTCTATTATACCCAGACCGACGCGGGCGAGCTGCTGTTCGGCTCCGAGATCAAGAGCCTGCTTGAGCACCCCGGCTTCCGCCGCGAGGTCAACGCCGAGGCCCTGCGCCCCTACCTGACCTTCCAGTACAGCGCCATGAACGAGACGTTCTTCAAGGGGACCTACAAGCTGCCCCCGGCCCACTGGTTCACCTACAGGGACGGCAAGATGCAAATCGAGCGCTACTGGGATGTCGATTTCCGCCACCCCACGACGCTCTCCTACGAGGCCGCCGCCGATGAAATAGATGCCCGCGTGCGGGAGAGCGTGGCCGCCCACCGCATCAGCGACGTCAAGCTGGGCGCGTTCCTGTCCGGCGGTGTCGATTCCAGCTATATCACGGCCTGCCTGATGCCCGACGAGACCTTCTCCGTCGGCTTTGCAAGCCCCGACGGCACGCATAAATTTGACGAGACCACCGAGGCGGGCGAGCTGAGCCAGAAGCTCGGCATCAAGAACTACCGCGAGATGCTGACGAAAGAGCAGTGCCTCGACGCCTTCGCCGACATCCAGTACCACATGGACGAGCCCCAGTCCAACCCGTCCAGCGTGCCGCTCTACTTCCTGTGCCAGCTGGCGCGCCAGCATGTCACGGTGGTGCTGTCCGGCGAGGGCGCGGACGAGATCTACGCCGGTTACGAGTGGTACGCCGACACCCCGCTGATGCAGAAGTACAAGCACATCCCCGCGCCGCTGCGCCATCTGGCCAGCGATGCCAGCCAGCACCTGCCCTATTTCAAGGGGCACGACTTCATCATCAAGGGCAGCGGCCGCCCCGAGGACTGGTTCATCGGCCAGGCGCACGTCTTTGAGGAGAAGGATGCCTACGACATTCTTAGACCTAAGTACCGCGTCGGCCCCACGGCCCGCGAGGTCGCCGCGCCGATCTATGACCGCGTTAAGGACTTGAGCGAGCTGGAAAAGAAGCAATACCTTGACCTGAACCTGTGGCTGCCCGGGGACATTCTGCTGAAGGCCGACAAGATGAGCATGGCACACAGCCTTGAGCTGCGCGTGCCCTATCTGGACCGCGAGGTCCTGCGCGAGGCCCAGACCTACCCCGACAGCTACAAGCTGCGCGGCGACACGAAGGCCGTGCTGCGCACCGCCGCCAACAAGACCCTGCCCGACGCCTGGGCCAACCGCACGAAGAAGGGCTTCCCCGTGCCGATTGCCAAGTGGCTCGAGGACCCGGCGTTTTCCGCCAAGGTGCGCAAGAGCTTCATGAGCGATGTGGCGGCGGAGTACTTCGACCAGGACAAGCTCGTCGCCATGCTGGCCGACCCCAAGCACGAGCGCCGCAAGATCTGGACTGCCTACACGTTCCTGACGTGGCATGAGCAGTTCTTTGAGAAGTTTGATGCGTGAATCTTATGAGCCTTCCCCCAAGGGGGAAGGTGGCCGAGGCCCCGACCGAGGCCGGATGAGGGGCGAGTTTGCGCTAATTGCCCGCAATCGGATTGTCACCGCAAGGCTGCCCCTCATCAGTCCGCTGCGCGGACAGCTTCCCCCTCAGGGGAAGCCTAATTTGAAAAATTGGAGATGCACATAACCATGTCCGACATTATCCCTGTATTCCTTGGTGCAGACCTGAACTGCTACAACTTTGCCCGGGCGTTCCATGAGGCTTACGGCGTCGAGAGCTACGCCTATGGCCGCTACCCGATGGCTCCGACCAAGTATTCCAAAATCATCCACTTTACCACCGTGCCCGATATGGACAACGAGGACACGATGCTGCGCATCCTGCACGAGTTTGCGGCACAGCATAAGGGCAAGCGACTCTATCTGTTCGGCTGCACCGACGATTACGCCGCGATGATCATCCGCCGCAAGGCCGAACTGACCGAGTATATCGCCCCCGGCCCTGCCGCCGACCTGTACGGCTCCATCCAGAAAAAGGCCGAGTTCTACGAAGTCTGCGAGAAGTTCGGCATCCCCTACCCCGACTCGAAAATCCTGACCGCACCTGTCGATGCCGCCGAGCTGACCGAGGATAAATTAGGCTTTGCCTACCCCATCATCGTCAAGCCGTCGTCCAGCGTTGATTACTGGAAGCATCCGTTTGACACGATGAAAAAGGTCTACACCGCCGCCACCCCCGCCGAGGCCGCCGAGATCGTCAAAACGATCTATGCCAGCGGCTACCCGGACCGCATGGTCCTGCAGAAGATGGTGCCGGGCGGCGACGACCACATGCGCGTGCTGACGGCGTTCTCCGACGAGAACGGTAAGGTCCGCGCCATGTGCCTTGGCCATACGATGGTCGAGGAGCACACCCCCCACGGCCTGGGCAACCATGCCGCCATCGTCAGTGAGGACACGACCTCCCTGCCGCTGGTGGAGAACATCCGCAAGATGCTGGAGGCCTGCCGCTACACCGGTTTTTCCAACTTTGACATCAAGTACAGCGGCACCCCCGGCGACTACCGCGTGTTTGAGATCAACCTGCGCCAGGGCCGCAGCAACTACTATGTGACCGCCACCGGCATGAACATTGCCAAGCTGGTTGTGGAAAAGTGGAACGACGGCGGCACGGACTGCGTGCTGAACAAGAACGAGGTGTTCTGGCACCACGTCCCCGCTCGGGTGGCCTTTACCTACACCGAGGACAAGGACCTCGTCGCCCGCGCCAAGGCGCTGAAAGCACAGGGCAAGGAGGCATGCAGTCTGCTGTACAAGCCCGACCTGCTGTGGAACCCCGTGCGCTATGCCTGCGTGCTGGAGCAGCTGAGAAGGCAGTTCAAGAAGTTTAAGACGTATTACCCGGTACACAAGTGAGTAAAGGCTTCCCCCTAGGGGCTGCGCCCGCAGGCGCGTGTCGGAGCGCAACCGCCGAAGGCGGCTCTTAGCGCGTAGACTGAAGCTGTCACCGAAGGTGACTGATGAGGGGCGACCTTACCACTACAGCCTGCAAACGGGACAATCCCGCAAGCCTTGCCCTCATCCGGCGCTTTGCGCCACCTTCCCCCTCGGGGGAAGGCTTTTTAATAAAAAGGAAGTTTCACATGAAATTAAACAACCTTGTCCAACATATCTCCCACGCAGGTGCCTCCGAAACGGACATCACCGCCATCACCTACGACTCCCGCAAGGCTTGCGCCGGCTCGCTGTTCGTTTGCCTTGTCGGTGCGTGGCTGGATGGGCATACCTACGCCGAAAGCGCCTACCAAAACGGCTGTCGTGCGTTTTTGGTGGAGCATAGGGTCGACCTGCCCGCGGACGCCGTGCAGATCGTCACCGACGACACCCGCGCGGCGCTGGCCGTCATCGGTGCGGATTTCTACGGCAACCCCGCCGACGAGCTGCACCTCATCGGCATTACCGGCACAAAGGGCAAGACGACCACCGCCCTGCTGACCGCGGCCATCATGACCGAGGCCGGTCTGCCCTGCGCCTACATCGGCTCCAACGGCGTGGACATTGCGGGCGTGCACGAGGCCACCGCCAACACAACGCCCGAGAGTCTCGAGCTGCACCGGCTGTTCCGCAAGATGCTGGATGCGGGCGTGCGCCACTGCGTACTGGAGGTCAGCAGCCAGGCGCTGCGCCACCACCGCGTAGACGGCGTGCCGTTTGAGGTCGTGGCTTTCACGAACCTGTCGGAGGATCACATCGGCCCCGGCGAGCACCCCGATTTTGAGGACTACAAGTGCGCCAAGCGCCGCCTGTTTGCAGAATACAACGCCCGCACGATGGTTTACAACGTGGATGACCCCTACAGTGATTTCATGCGCGAGGGCTTTAAAGGCGAACAGATCAGCTTTGGCATCCAGAATGCGGCCGACTATCACGGGCAGAATCTGGCACAGTTCCGCAGCCAGACCGCCCTCGGCGTTGACTTTGACTGCGTACACGCGGGCGAAACGACCCACATCGAGGTCATGTCCCCCGGCACGTTCAGCGCTTCGGATGCGCTGTGCGCCGTCGCACTGTGCGGCGCGTTCGGCGTGACGCCTGCCCAAGCCGCCGCCACGCTGGCCCACACCCCCGTGCAGGGCCGCTTTGAAGTCGTCGAGGGTCTGCCCGGGCGCACCTTCATTGTGGACTACAGCCACAACGGGCTGGCCCTGACCAGTGCGCTGAAAACGCTGCGGGCGTACAATCCGCACCGTTTACTTTGTGTATTTGGGTCGGTGGGTGGCCGCACGCAGGTGCGCCGCAAGGAACTGGCCGACGCATCGAGCGCCTACGCTGACTATACGATCATCACGAGTGACAATCCCGACAACGAGCCGCCCGAGGACGTCATCCGCGACATTGCGGGCCACATGGCTCCCGGCGCACCCTACACCTGCATCACGGACCGCCGTGAGGCGATTTTCGCTGCGGTGAAAATGGCCGAGCCCGGCGACATTGTGCTGTTTGCGGGCAAGGGGCACGAGGATTACCAGCTGATCAACGGCAAGAAGCTGCATTTCGTCGAGCGGGAGATCATTAAAGAGGCTTGCGCGGAGATAAGCAAATAAAACAGCGGCCCACACTTCGGGAGATACGAAGCGTGGGCCGCTGCTGCGTTGCAGGGGTCGGGCATGCCCGGCCCGCGGCATGTACGGCGGACGGGTTCTGCCGGAAGGCTGCGGGCCGCACATGTGCGGCCCCTACCGTGTTGCGGGATTTTTATTGTGTGTCGCAATGGTAAGCGGGCACGGAGCGGTCAAGACCGCTCCCTACAGACCCCTGGAAAGCGGTATCGTAGGGAGGGGTCTTGACCCCTCCGCACAAGTTTTCGACAGCAGAAGCATACATCCGTTACGCCCCGGCTCTTGGCAGCAACAACGCGGCGGCCAGATACGCAAAATACAGCGCCAAACACATCCACCCCTGCCCGCGCTTCAGCTTGTGCCTGCACAGCGGCGGGAGCAACAGCACCAGCGCCATGGCGGCGCAGACGGGGACTTCATAGCTGCGGAACTGCGCGCCGACGGGCAGCTTGTGGCGGTACATCAGGCTGGAAATCGGCAGCGCCAGCGTCAGGTTCAGGATCGCGCTGTTCAAAAGCTGGATGGGCAGCGAATCCGGCGGGTAGTAGCGGCAGCGAACCGAGAACCACTTCCAGACCGAGCCCAGCGGGTGATTCAGCGCCTCGACCAGCAGAGGGATACAGAACCCGAAGCTGATGAGCGTCGCCGCCCAGAGGGCCTGGATCGTGCCTGTGAGGTTTGCCAGCGTCGTGGCACTGTAGAGCAGCGCCTGTGCACCGCCCGCCAGCAGGGCCAGCCCACCCACGACGCCCGCCAGATTTGTCAGTGCGTTCCGGACGTTCATGACCGGGAAGGCCATCGTGTGGGCGGTGTAGCCGTATTCCTGCGCGGCCAGCTGCGGGCTGGGATGCTTTTCGGACGTGGAGACCGCCTTGATCGTATCACCGTAGGTGAATTTGTGCTGGAACACAATGCTCATCATGACAAAGAGCACGAACAGCAGCATCAGCAGTCCGGTGCCGGTGTAGCTCAATTCGCCGTCCCGCACAAACACGGCCAGCACGCCGCAGGCCGCCAGCAACAGCAGGCATTTGCGGCAGAACTCGTCCCGGTCCGCCACGGCGCAGTGCCTCTTGCGTAGCAGACAGACGGAGAGCGCCAGCCCCAGATTCGTGACAGCGCCCGCCAGTGCGGTGCCGACGGCCAGCGCCGTGACCGACATGCCCGCCGCCAGAAATGCTAGCATCAGCTGCGGCAGCGCCAGGCAGAACGGTGCCACCGTGCCGCCCACGACCCACATGGGCAGCCCAAGCAGGGCGCAGCACCAGGTAGTGCACCGCCCCGCCAGCCGACTGCCCACCGCTGTAAACAGCAGGCCGAGGGCGTAGACTAATAAAGTTGCAACTAAAATTTTCATCATTGTATCGTAGGGGCGGATTCCATATCCGCCCGAGCCGTGCCGCCGCTTGACGGGCGGATAGGGAATCCGCCCCTACGGTTGTAAACAAAAAAGCGGTGCCGGGGCACCGCTTTTTTCTTAGGGCAATACCGCATAATTCTAAGTGCCGATACGGCGAGCGAGGTGCGGCAG
>OLQB01003235.1_pt1 | contig 9941 bp, 7 predicted proteins | sample 1672681 | NCBI WGS metagenome assembly OLQB01 (sample SAMEA3136713, study PRJEB25190) | human gut metagenome | reverse complement strand
CCTGACGGTCGCATGCTGCGAAGTCTTTCTGTTTTCCTTCGATCAGAGCGTCGATACCGTACAGTGCTACTCGTCTGTAGTCACCAACGATACGTCCACGTCCATAAGTATCCGGAAGACCTGTCAGGATCTTGTTGTGACGGGCTAATTTCATTTCTGGTGTGTAGATATCAAATACACCCTGGTTGTGTGTTTTGAATTCATAGTTGTGGAATACGTCTTTGATCTTGTCGCTTACTTTGTATCCGTAAGTTTCGCAGGCCTGCTCTGCCATTTTGATTCCACCGTATGGCATAAATGCACGTTTCAGCGGTTTGTCTGTCTGAAGACCAACAACTTTTTCAAGATCTTTGAGGTCTTCATCGATGTATCCCGGGCCATATGCTGTCAGAGATGTAACAACCTCTGTCTCCATATCCAGAACGCCGCCTTTGGCACGTTCTTCTTTCTGCAGTTCCTGAAGTTTTCCCCACAGTTTGTTTGTTGCTTCTGTTGGTTCTTCCAGGAAGGAGGCATCTCCGTCATATGGTGTGTAGTTCATTGAGATAAAGTTACGAACGTCGATTTTTTCTTTCCAACGGTTTCCTTTGAAACCTTCCCACTGTGAAAAGTTTTTCATTTTTGCACCTCACTATAATATAATTTATTCCGCGTATGTCCCGTCTAACTTTTCTCGCAAAAGAAAAATAAGACCGGAATCTTATTAGTTTCAAGTGAACACTCCCTTGTTCACGCTGTTAGTTTACACTATAGAAAGTACCAATGTCAATTCTTTAACGAATGCTTTTAATTTTGTACAATTTGTGGTGTCTTCTTGAAAGTAATCATCAATATATTGTATTTTTACAGGTACAATATTTCTTTTGTCAGATATCATATCTTATTTTTTGCTTCTATAATAATGCTGCCTGTAATAACAGTTCCCGCTGCACCCATAAGGAAACAGTATTTTTTTCATGGAGTTTATATAGTCTTTTTCTGTTTTGGACGCTTTAAGAATATCCAGTGCTCTTCGCAGATTTCGGATATCTTTTTCCATAAAATCCGTATAATTTCCCCTGCCGACCAGTTTCAGGTGTGTGATGCCCGCTTCCTTAAGGCAATAAAGTGCACAAAAACCGCAGCCGCTTACTCCGGGGAGGTAGCCCGTATCGTCTTCTGCCGGAATTTCTATGGAAGGTGTTTCCTGTCCCGGAATGTCATCCCGGTCTGATGTTGTTTTACCACACGTTATATAGTCATTCCTCTGTTGTCCGTTTTTTATGCATGTAAGCAGATAAGGTACACGGCAAAGATATCCCATCTCATCGCAGTGAAGGGAATTACAGAATGCACCGGTAAACTGGCAGAGTTCATTCAAAGCAAATGCCTCGAACTCCGTTGGATAAGTCCATTCTTTTCGAGCGGCTTCTTTCTGCGCAGTTATATGCCGAATCACTGCACGCATTTCCGAGATCGTATTTTTGCGCTGGAAAATGATCCTCTTCGGGTATTCTTTCGCAAAAACCTCTGTCATCGCAGAATTCACCGTTCCCAAATCCCCGCTCAGATGCACCTCACAGTCGATCTTTTCTTTTCGCAGGTACACAAGCAGCGCGGGATCCGCAAGAATATAACTGTCAAACCCTATGCTGCGGCACTGTTGGATGATCTGCGTAATTTCTTCATACTGTTCCGGCCGGTAATACAGCGAATTGAACGCCAGATGCACTGGCTTCTGGTATTTCTGCACCATATTGGCCAGAATTTCCAGTTCACTGAACGATCCAATTTGTACGTTATAGTTTAAAACCTCTCTCCGATTCAGCGGCAGAACCGTTCCGTATTTTTCTGACCAGGAAAACGGAACGTAACCGCAAAACAGCTCGTCTGCACCGGCGCGGACGTAACGGGGATAGTCATCAATGGAGCCGAGGCCTGATGTGATTTTCATAAGTTAAATCCTTTCGCTTGCGCCTCATTCAAATTCAATCTCTTCCTCCGCCTTAGCATACAAATCCAGCTGATTTTCAATATCAAGTCTCTGAACCAGCCAACCTCTTGCAAGACACATCTTCACAAAATCGTCTATACGATTTACTCCATTCATCTCTTTTAACGTTACAACCACACCAAACGGAAGAGAATCTTTTCTTTTCTGCAAGCGTTCTTTCGTATTAATCTTAAGTCCCCATAACCCAGAATCATAAGCCTTTCGGGGAACCCTTTTTTCTTTTATTTTTTCACTGATATGTTTCACATTATCCCATTTGCGATACATTTTTCTTGCATCTTCTTCGTACAAAGTAATCTGTTTCTCTTCAGACTGTCGATTGTCATCAATTGCTTTAATCATGGTTGACCCTCTTTTGGCAACAACTCTGCCAAAATGAATATCCATTTCTGTACTCGTATAGTCAACACCCTGTTTACGATCGCACTGTGGAAAATATGCCAGGGTAGCTCTTGCATAAAACGGGTGCGCATGATCTACAACAGGCACTGGCAGATTATAAGTATAAGTTTCATATTCCTCCGATGCCCCTGTCATAATGAAACGTATTTCATCATCCGGTGTTTTTAAAACCTCATTAATATGCTTTGGCACAACACCATATCCGATTCTATGTGAAATATCATCTCTTCGATTCCATCCGGCAGCTGCATCAATCAGCAATGCTTTCGCCACTTCCCGGCTTAATCCCATAATATGAATCAAATATGCCAGTTTACGTGAAATCCATGGCGCTGCAAATGAAGTTCCCGCTACGTATGCTGCTCCCATATCGTCTTTGCATACCACCATTTTATCTGTATAGACCGTTCCATCACCACCATAATAACTGACATCCGGTTTATGAAAAAACGACAGAACAGGTCCAATCCTGGTATAAGAAGCAGAGTTTCCTGCAAAATCCACAGCATTAACCACCATAGAATTCAGGGAATCTGCCGGAGATCCAATTCTCATATTCTTTTTGGTAACTCCTGCCGGAATATTTGTACCTGCTACCACAAAAATAACGTCATATTCACTCTGAATACGATCCAGCTCTGCAGCCTCCGGCGAAATAAAATTTGGTTTGATTTCAAGTTTTGATCCCAGCGATAAATTCCAGACTTTAATATCTCGATTAGACGCAACAATATTTCGGATCATTTTCAGAACAGTAAAAGAACTAAATCCGTTATTTGTTGCCACGCCAAAATGTCTTACACGAAATCTGCCGCAGCCATCCGCAAGCTCCGGGTTTCCCTGTGGACCATCTACGATAATATAGCTGACAGCTGTTCCGTGTTCATAATCTTTCCTGGACAGAGGAATATTAGGATCCAAAAGATTTTTATATTCAACCCACTCGTGAAAATACACCTTTTCATTGAACTGTGTATCTATCACACCTATGACCGGTTCGTTCTGTGGATGTGGGATTAATAATCCGGCCTCCTCTTCCATATCCTCATACGCATCTAACACATCGTCTCTTGAAATCTCAGAGAAGTCTGTAACTCCCATAGCGATCAGATACGACGCATTGTTATATAGCAATTTAACTTCGTCTGGATTCAGTCTTAAAGTAGTTCCGTCTATGATGCGATCATCTACAATATCAATTCCGAATTTTGAAAGAAGTCTTTTTGTATCCACCCCTGTCTGATAGATGGTAATGATTGCTTCTTCTGTTATTTCCTCCGTTGCTCTGTCGATATCAAATCGTTCCACATAAAAGCCGTCAACCACGGTTTTCAGAAAACTGGTTTTGGGTACTTCATTAAAATGATATTTTTCACCTAATTCTTCTATTACTTCACTAGGAACAGAACCTTTATAATACTGTTCTATGATAGACGCTGTCTTTTTTAAAACATCAATAGATTTTTCAATTGCCTGCAAGGAAACAAAATGCGTAAAAACATGTTTTTGCACTTCATTTCCTTTTTGATCTGGCTCCCAGACAAATTTGGCCCCTCGAATTGATTCTGTCGGTGATTTTCCATTTTCTGACAGTAGAATTTTCAACCGGTTGCTTTTGGCAACAATATGCTTATAATGTACACTTACCAGGGCACCACGAATATCCTTGTTTTCCGTCCAATATACAAGTATTCTTTCCAGCTGCTTTTCCAACTCACGTAAATGTGATGCAGAAACACTTTTCCCTTTTGGAAGCTTAGGTGATCCCGGTCTGGAACGATTTGATCTTTGTTCGAATCTTCCTTTTAACTGTAAAATACTATTCATCCCTTACACCTTCTTTTAAATCACGAGCCACGCTGCTTTTGGAACGTCCAACCAATATTTCCATTTCTCTCACTGTGAATTTCTGACTCTGCAGTTTTTTCAGATCGTCTGGTTTTTCATTACATACTGCATAGTATAACCGTCTAAAATAATCCATGCCGTCTTTCGGATTACTAAAGGCAACCGACGTCCTGATCAAATTTTTCAGTTCGCCTGGATATGGTAATTTGGACATCAATTTCATAATTTTCCGAAACAGGCGAATATCTCTATTTGCAAGTTTCAGCTTATCCAGATAACGATCCAGCATTTGCTCAGCAATAGAAAGAAGATCTTCCTGCGAATAGCGGTTAAAATCAATCACAGAATCAAACCTTCTTATCAATGCCCTGTCAAAATACTGGTAAAGATTTGTTGTTGCAATCAAAACAACATCTTCATTCATTCGGTCAAACTCTTTTAACATTGTTGATGTAGCCCGCCCCATTTCTCTTAAATCGTTTTGGTTCGTGCGATCCAATGCCAATGCATCGATTTCGTCAAATAGAACAATCACCTTATCCGGTTGAGCAAATTGGTTGATTTCTTTAAATAACATAGACAGATTCTTCTGTGTCTGACCAAGCTTACTATCTATAACAGAAGAAAAATCCACCATAAAAATCTCTCTGTTTAAGATTCTTGCCAATTGTTTTACTGCTTCCGTTTTTCCTGTTCCAGGCGCTCCCTGAAAAAGGAACTTATTAATTCCAATGTGATGCTCAATTGCATTAACTATCCCTATTAAATCACCTGTAATTTCATCCGGAAGTAATAACATATCCGTATTCGCTTCTATTTTTTCAAAAAAAGGAGAAACATTCTCTGATACCTGCGGCACAAACGTATTAGCATTTGATAATAATGACATAATATACTCAGCCAGTTGATAATCGCCGGATGCATCAAAATCCTTTGCTATTTCATAAGCTTCACTGCGAAAACCAACATCATTTTTTTCGGTATAATACTTAATTAAACTTATAACACTTTTCTTCTTCATACTATGCACCCCATTTTTATTCGCTGTCCTTTTTATATCATGTTGGGACAATTTTGTCAATATTGGGACAGTTTATCTTTTATAGCGTAAGCGCCAAATAATAATGCGGTTAGATACAAGATTACTCCAGCCCTTTACGAGTTGGAGTAATTCACTATAATTCACATGCGATTTTTGATAGATTGGAGTTTTTCACTCCAAGGTGCCAGTTCCGCCAGCTGTTCATCGGTCATATTTTTACTCGGTCGGTTCTCCAGCAGAAATTTAAGATATCCGTAGATATTCAGCCCATGTGCTTTGGCCATCTCAACCATTGTGTAGACTACTGCGCTGGCATTCGCTCCGTCCACGGAACTGCTGAACAGCCAGTTTTTTCGCCCCACTGCGAACGGACGGATCGCATTCTCACTGAGATTATTGGTAAAGCTGCACCGCCCGTCTTCCAGATAGGTTTCCGCTATATCACGCCTGTTGAGAACATAATTCACAGCTTTATCCAGCCGGGTATTCCGGACGGGCTTTTGCTGGTCAAGCCACGACCAGAAAGCCTCCAGAACAGGTTTTTCCTTCTCGAGACGCAGTTGTTTCCGCTTTTCATAATTACCGGGATACTTTTTGTTAATGGAGTCTTCCATGGCAAACAACCGATTGCAGTACTGGACTCCCTGTACTGCAGGCTGGCTGTAGTCATACTGCTTCCCTTTTGGAACAGCGTCGATAAAGTATCGGCGGATATGTGCCCAACAGGAGCAGCGCCTGATCCCAGGCAGACTGTTATAACCCTGATAGCCGTCCGTTTCCAGATATCCGCTGTAGCCTTCCAGAAACTCCTTTGCATGGCTGCCGCTCCTGGTCGGGGAATAGCCATACAGGATGATCTCCGCAAGTCCGTCCTCACCGCTTCGGAACAGCCACATGAATGACTGGGTCTGTGCCCTGCGTCCTTCCTCTTTCAATACCTGGACCCGCGTCTCATCTGCCATCGCAAAACTACGTTTCAGCAGCTCCCGATGAAAGTAATCGTACATTGGCTGAAAATAGTTCTTTGAACAGTAGATGATCCAGTTTGCAAGGGTCGTCCGGCTGATCTGCACCCCATACTGCTTCCAGTCCTTTTCCTGCCGGTAAAGTGGAAGCCCGTTGGCATACTTCTGGTACATAGTCCATGCAGCTGCAGATGCTGATGCAGGTCCTTTTCCAAGCAGAGCTGGCGGAACCTGAGACTTTACGATCACAGGCTTTTCTGTATCGCCGAATCCTTCCTTGCAGGAGGGGCATCCATAGCTCTGGCTGTAGTATTCGATCACTTTACAGGTGGCAGGAATGAATTCCAGTTCCCGGCGGACATATTCCTCGCCGATCAGGACCATCTGCGTACCACATACCGGACAGACCTGATCCTCTTCCGGAAGTGGGACCACTACTTTTTCAACTTTCAGGCCTTTGAAGAGTTCCTCATGTGCTGCCTTCTTTTTACGGGTATGCTCCCGGATTACCGTTTCGCCTTCCAACAGGGATGGATCCTGTTCCACTTCTGCTTCATCGAAGAGATTCTGCTGTCCCGGAATATCATCAGATCTTCTCTCGCTGGAGGGACCAAAGAGTTTTTTTGTCAGATAATCTACCTGTTCCTGAAGAGCTTTCTCATGACTGGTTTTTTCGTCAATAATAAGACGGAGAGCTTTGATCAGTTCCGTCTGCTCCGCTATCATTGTTTTCAGTTGTGATACGGTATCTTTCAGCTCTCGAAGCTGGATATCTTTTGCACTGGAAGCCATCGTTTCTCTCCTCGGATTTGATTCCTTTATTATACCAGAAAGGGGGCTTTTACTAAAGGAAAACAACGCCTGAAAAATGCCGGATTTACAAGGGATTTCCGGATTTTTCCATGCAGGATTTCTGCCAGGATCCACGAGCTTTTTATTCTGCTTTGAGGGCTTTGGGCTGGTCAATATCAATCCCGGACATCAGCCAGTCAAACTCCCGCCAGGAAAGATTCCGGACCTCTGACTGCTTTCTGGGCCATTGATAACCGCCGCGGACAGACAATCGCTTATAGATCAGAACGAAGCCATCCGGTTCGCGGAACAAGGCTTTCATCCTGTCCCGTCTTCTTCCACAGAAAAGGAAGAGAGCACTGGACGACGGATCCATCTTAAGCTGGTCTTCGATAACGGTGCTGAGTCCGTCAATAGATTTCCTCATATCCGTGTAGCCACAGACAATGTAGATCTTCTCAAGTCCGGAAACATCACCTAACATGAAAACTCCTGAAGCATGCGAAAAGTCCTGGTGAGCAGAACAGGATCCGCATCATTGCTGATGCGGACTGTGATATCCTTCATAGAAACTTCAATCGTATGTGGATTGTCAGGGTTCGAATTTAGCATCTGCGATGCGGTATGCTGTTCCGGAATGTGATCCGGAACAATGTCAATGGGAACCACGTCCTGTTTCGGGCGTGGAACCTCAAGATGACCATAATTCGCCGCTGGGATCTGATCCGCTGCTGTTTTCCGACAACGGCTGACCCAGTTGTAAAAGGTGCTTACTGCAATGTCGTTTTCACGACACCAGTCAGCATCTGTCATGCCGCTCTGACGGCATTCATTGATAAGTCTGATCTGTTCCACCATCGGAACGCGGGTCTTGCGAGTACCTGCCATAACCTATCCTCCATAATTGTAGTGAAATAATCTAAGTATCTATCAGCTGCAATTATAGGGGAAATCTAAGGATTTGAAAATCCGCAGGAATACTTGGCGCTTACTAAGAAAATCGCAAGAGTTTTAGGCCACACTATGTTCATTAATCATATATCCCTTTCCCTCTGTGACATTTTTTAAATTTTTTTCCACTTCCACACGGGCATAATTCATTTGGATATATTTTCTTAAAATGATTTCTAACTATTTTTTTTTGCATTTTTTCTATTCCTTGCATTGATGTCACAATTGGATCTTCTGTTAATATATACTCCTCGCAAACAATTGCATAATCTTTTTCATCCATGACAGGCACTGGAATATATTTTTTTGTAATGGTATTAGCAAATGGAAAAATCGTGACAGGATTCATCAAATATTCCTTAAATTCTTCTGCTTCCGGATATCCATTTTTCCATATGCTTTTCACTTTCTGTATTGATGCTGATTCTGAATGTGCCGTTATCACATCCAGATATGGATTGGTAAAGTATTTTAGATAAGAAGAATCATCCGTAATAAAAACATCATTTTTTTTAAGTGGAGTATAATCATAGGCATCTGTACATGCAATTAGTATTATATGATCCTCATCATATGGTTTATCTGGTAAATCTATAGATACTAATTTTTTGAATATCTCCCAATCATATCTTACTGATTTCTTTCGACGCTTAAGTTGCTCTATCGCTTCTTTAACATTTTCTTTTCGTTTTTCTAATTCATTTAACTCATATGATGTCATTACCGCTTTTAATTCTGTAAGAATAAGATACTCCCCCAAAACACTGATAACATCGTATTCTATTTCTTTACCATCAAATGCTTCGTACTTTACTTTATTTGTATTTATCTGAAAATTAGGAATCTCTTTCAAAATCCACAATTCCTTTTGAATATCCACGTTTTAGCTTTTCAATAAATTTATTTTCAAAAATATGTCCTACATCTGCTACATTTTTCTTATATCTAATGAATTGACGCTCAATAAATCTATCAAGATTCACTTGATCTAATAGCGCTTGGCTCAAAATCACTTGACTTTTACTAATTATTAATAATGGTTGAGAAAATATATCATCATCCCTATTTTTCTTTTCATGAAATATAAATCTATCAATTAATTTTTTTGCATATTCAAGTTCAAACTCATGTATCCTTGACAGTTCTTTTTCGAGATATGAAATTTCAACTAAACTTATTTCTTTAATATATGTATCTTGTTTTTTATCATCAATACACTTTGACGATGCAAGATACAAAACCTCTGATAATGTATCCAAATACTTATATGTTATTAATAAATCTCGTATACATACACCTTTTACTTTACAATCCAAATAATAATCTTTTGTCAATGACTCTACAATTCGCTCTTTTATCTCGGCTACTTTTTCTGCATCTTGAAATAACGATTTATCCGGATGAAATTCACTAAACTCAAATAATTCATATTTCTTTGCTTGAATCTTTATTAACTCATCTGACAGAATTGATAATTTTTCGTATATAATTGGAATATCTCCTTGATTTCTATAATCTAACAGAATGTGATTTCTTACTTGATATTCTCTCCTTAACACTCCCATTCTTCTTGCTTTGTATTTTTCATCATTTTCTATTGAAAATACATATTCTCTAATTCCTTCTTGGTTCTTATTCACATATCCAAGTTTATAATATCCATAACGAATTCCTTCTTCTATTCTACAAATGAGAAATCTTTGCGATGCAATATACAAATATTTTTCAAATTCAGCATTTTCATAAGGATGCACAAGTTTTCGTTGAATATCCGTATTTACAATTTGCACTTTTAAATTTTCACCGAATCTATAATACAAATAATGAATTATTTCGTTCATACTTTCAAGAATTGATTCAAAATTATCTAATACTGATCCTTCCAAATTTTTATAATGTTCAACAGGTCTATTAGCTATCGACAGTTCCATTCCTGTTTGATAATCCG
>OLQB01003234.1_pt1 | contig 9942 bp, 5 predicted proteins | sample 1672681 | NCBI WGS metagenome assembly OLQB01 (sample SAMEA3136713, study PRJEB25190) | human gut metagenome | reverse complement strand
AATGTAAGCGGGTTGAGTAGATGGTCGAGCTGCTGGTATACAACGTCCCATAAGTGGATTGGCCACTACTGTTGCACCATTGTTGTATTGCGCTGCAAAAATGATTTCTTTTCCCATTGGGTTGTCTGAAGCATAAATCTTTAGGACATCATTTTCTAAATCTAATTTGTCTTTATTTTGATTGGCATAATCCAGAATGTTTTCTAAAGGATTTTTAGCTAAATTAAAATCCTGCAATGTCATAAAAACTTCTGCTTGCATGGTATAAGCTGCTATTTTTGTTGCTCGTCCTTGCATGTTATTGGCGGAATAATAGTTTGGTAGATTGGCTATGGCTGTTTCCAAATCGTCTTTTATCAAGCTGTAGACTTCGTTCACGCTGTTCCGTCCATAACCATAAAGAGTTGAGTAATCATCTATTGGAGCTGTAGTGATAGGTACTGCTCCAAAAAGTCTTACAAGAGTGAAATAGGCATACGCCCTGAGAAACTTAGCTTCACCTTCATATTGTGTTTTGTTCGTTTCCGAGGCATTATCTAGTTTTTGAAGAACATTGTTGCAGCGGTTTATCATATTGAAACAATGTTCCCATATTTCACTAGTGATTCCTAAGGTTGCATCCCATGTACTTTCGTTCAGGCTGATGTGATCAAGGGAGTTATTTTTTTTATAGTCGTATCCCTCATCTGTAGCCAAACTATTGACATAATTCACATTTAGTGTGATGTCTTGTAGGTGATAATAACCATTGAGAAGTATGTTTTGCAGTTCTGCATCATTTTTCAGATAGGTTTCCATTTGCATGGAATCGGTAGGGTAACGGTCAAAAAATCCGTCACTACAAGCGGTATAGGTAAGGCTTGTCATGGAAATGACTGCAAATGAAATTAATTTATTGAAAGTTTTCATATTGTATCGTTGTTAAAAGTTGAAATTAAGACCGAAAGTAAATGTGCGGGAGATGGGATATCCACCAAAGTCCACCCCGTTGTTTGTAGCGGAGTTCCCTTCATAATTTGCTTCAACGGAATAACCTGGATATTTGTCAAAGGTCCATAGATTTTGTACATTAGCACTGATGCGCATATTTTCTATGCCGATTATTTTACAGAATTTTTTCGGTAATGTATATCCAAGGGATACGTTACGAATACGTAGAAAGTCTGCATCATAAAGATATCTTGTGGAGGGGCCAATATTGCTGCCTAGGTTATTTGTTCCAGCTTTGTGTGACATTCCGTTTCCGGTATCGGTTGATGACTTCCAGCGTCCTAAGCCGGATTCTGCTAGTACATTGTCATCGTATCGGTTTAAAGAAAAAGCACGTGCAGCTGCATAAATTACATTACCTCCGCATTGTCCGTCAATAGTGACCGCCAAATCGAAATCTTTATAGATAAAGGTATTATTCCATCCAAAGGTAAAGTCTGGTTGATAGTTTCCTACCAATTGATAATCGTTGACGTCAATAGTGCCGTCTTTATTGTAATCTTCAAATATTAAATCTCCAATATCCTGAGTCCCGTTTTTAGCATATTGGGCTAAATCTTTTTCTGTATTAAATGTTCCTATAACTTTTAACATATACATGTCACCCATCGGACGTCCTACATAGTTCCTCATTACATTCCCCCATTTGGTTCCTGCACTTGCATTGGCAAGTTGATTTTGATTGTTGGCAAGTGAAAGAATTTTATTATTGTTTTTGGACCAACTAAGAGTAGTTTCCCAGGAAAAATCTCCTTTAAACGGAGTGGCGGAAACTTGGATTTCTATACCTTTATTTTCAATTTGTCCGGCATTCATATAAACGCTGCCTGCTATACCGTTGAAATTAGGAATATTGGCTGGCATCACAATGTCACTAGTCCTCTTGTAGAGATCTACTACTATATTCAAGGCATTGAATACGCCAATATCAAACCCTAAGTCCATTTGTTTGTTTTTCTCCCATCCTAATTGTCGGTTTGAATAGCCACTAGGATAATAAGTAGGTATGGCTGTTGTACCAAACACCACATTTTGGTCTGAACTGATAGTAGATATCCATGCATAATCATTTCCTATCTGGTCATTACCTGTTATTCCATAACTGGCACGTAGTTTAGCGATGTCGAGCCAGTGTATATCTTTCATAAAGTCTTCTTCGGTTATATTCCATGCCAATGAACCCGAATAAAACCATCCTGCGCGTTTGTCCGGTCCGAATTTGCTGGAACGGTCGCGACGGACAGAACCAGAAAATACATATTTATAATTATAATCATACACTAGACGGGCAAACATGGCGTCAAATACATAATTGGAGTATTCGGAAGAACCTGTCCATAGTTTCGCTCCATTTACGTTAGTAATAGATGTGTTGTTATAGGCAATGGGATTATCAGAATCAGTCCGATCGTCTTGTTGTACTTCAAAATCACTATTGTATTCGAAGTCATATCCGATCATGGCGTTCAAATGATGTTTTTCTTTTAAGGTAACATCATAAGTTGCTGTAGTGGACCAATAGGCATTATAACCAAATCCAGACAGACGGTAACCGTCTATGCTAGTCAAATCCGGTGTGGATTTGTTACCAGTATAACTTTTACCTAGTAAAAAGGCGGATTGGTAATAGTCTTGTTTTGCTGCATTAGTTGTAAAGTTTACCGATGTGCGTAATGTCAGTCCTTTAATGGGTTTTACTTCAAAATAGGCATTGGACATTGTGCGGATAGACCATTTGTCATTCCGATTTTCTAGTAAATTCGAAACAGGATTGCGAAGTTGGTTATTAAGTCCTAAGTCTGCATAATGTTGAGCTATTTGAGTATAATCTCCGTTATTCTGATAAACAGGAAGTATAGGTGGCATAGACAATGCTTGGGCAATTACGCCTGTTACGTCTTCAGTATTTCCACCGGTTGGTTGTTGGAGGCGTCTTTTGCTATAGGTTGTACTGAAATTGACTCCTAGTTTTATTTTCTTTGATAAATTTGCTTCAAATCCTCCTTTTATTCCGACTCTTTTGTAAAAAGAGTTTAACAGGATACCATCCTCGTTTTGATAGTTGGCAGAGAAGTTGTATTTTAATATTTCTGTACCTCCTGTAATGGTTGCTGTTCCCCTATAATTCAGTGCATTACGGAATATGGCATCTTGCCAGTTCGTGTTTTCGTAATTCCCACTCTCTCTCATCTGAATCAACTTGGGAAAATTTTGAATACTTCCGTTGTTTGTGCGTGCTTCAATGATCATGTCCATATAATCATCAGCTTCTAGTACGTCCACATAATTTTGGGCTTCACTCCATCCTACTTGTGTGGAAAAACTAACTTTAGGTTTTCCTGTTTGTCCTTGTTTAGTAGTGACAATAATTACACCGTTTCCTGCTTTGGAACCATAAATGGCAGAGGAGGCTGCATCTTTTAGTATTTGAATGTCAGCAATGTCTGCAGGGTTGATATTATTAAAAAGTTCTGCGTCTGTTGTGGGGTAACCGTCGATTACAAATAAGGGATCATTCCCGCTATTGATGGAGCCTGCTCCTCGGACCCGGATTGCCGGAGCGGCTCCCGGCTCCCCACTGATTTGTTGTAAGGTGATACCTGACGACATACCCACAAGGCTTTGTGATATATTTGATGTCGGCATCTCTGAGATTTTTCCTCCCTTTACAGTTGAGATGGCGGTGGATACCGAACGTTTTTGTATGGCACCATAGCCTACCACCACTACTTCGTCCAATGTTTCTGTATCTTCTTCTAATGTTATAATAAGCTTATCATTTTTATCGACTTTAATTTCTTGTGTAATATAACCGATGTAAGAAATGAGTATTGTTCCTTGACTGTTCATTTGAAGACTAAAGTTTCCGTCAAGATCAGAAACTGTGCCGTTTGTACTTCCTTTTTCCATAATCGTTGCGCCGACGATGGGAATACCCGCATTATCTTTTACAATACCTGTCACCTTATTTTGTCCTTGCTGTATTCCTTGCACAATCTCAGTAGAAAGAATAATTTTCTTTTCAAGCACCGAATACTTCACATTCGTCCCTGCGAAGATCTGGTCTAGTATCTTGAATATATTATTGTTGTTTGCCGAAACTGATACAATACGTTTCAGATCTACGTGTTTATTGTTGAAGAAGAAATCAAACCCCGATTCTTTTTTCAGCTTTTCCAACACAGTGCCAACTGTTTCATTACGTACTTCAAGACTGATCATGGTCTTTTGCGCATACGACTCTGCCGCATAAGTCATACTTAACGAACAGATTAAAAAGAGTACACTTAGTTTCATAGGTAATGAAGTTTTATTTAAGATTAACCTACACGACTTTATCATCCATAATAATTGGACGCTAAAATAATTTTTCATAATTTTGTAATTGAGATAAAGTTAATAAAATGTTGTCTTTGCTTGTCGCCAAACAAGCATAGAAAGATGATTTTTCATACGGGGTGATACGCCAATATCCTCCCGTATGTTTTTTGTTTAGGGAGCCTGTTGTCTGTTCATTTTTCTAGTATTTAAATTAAGGGTTAAACGTATATTAGTACACTTCTATTTTCAGCTTTTCCGTCTTTATATCTGCACTGTCAATGTAACGCCAGCGTATGTGGGAAGAAATCCGGAAATATTCCATAATACGCTCCAGACGCTGATGGGTGAATGTTCCTGTGAACGAACAGCCTTTTAGTTCTTTGTTGGATAATACGAATTCCACATTGAACCCGCTTGCCAAGCATGTGCAGCACTTCATCCAGCGGAGTGTCATTAAAGATGAGCTTACCGTCTTTCCATGAAATCTCCGATTCGCCCGAAGTGACGTAGCACTTGATATCCCCGGTTTGTGGGGAATAAACTAACTTCTGTCTGGGGGAGAGCATACTCTTTTGAAATTTTCCTTTGTTATTCTTATAAATAAACCCTACGCTGCCTTTGATAAGCGTGGTGGAAATGGGAGTTTCATTACCGTATGCTTCCACATTGAAACTTGTTCCGTACACCTCCACCTGAGAATGATGAGGGGTGGAGACGATGAATCGTTTCCGGGGATGATGGGTCACATCGAAATAAGCTTCACCGTTTAACTCCACTTGGCGTACATCGCCGGCGAAAAAGGTGGGATAGCGGAGGGAGGATTCCGAATTGAGGTGAACTACCGTGCTGTCCGGTAACAGGACGGAGGTAGTCATGCCTGCATTGGTTTTTATTTCCACCATCTGAGCGGTGACTACCGGCTGCCGTCTGCCCGGATACAGAGCCAATACACCTATCAGGAGGGGAACGGACAGGATGGCCGCAATGCGTTGTGTCCATCCCCACCAGGACAGGTTTCTAACTTTTGTTTTGCTTTTTACCTTATCTAACGCTTTTTCCGTATCTATTTTCTTTGTGATATGCTGTGTGTCTACAGCCAGATAGAGCGTATTCAGCTGCCTGGCTATATGTAAATGTTCCTCGTCGGCATTCAGCCATGCTTCTATCTGTTCATTTTCCGGAGGAGTGGTTTTCCCTTCGAAATATTTAGTTAACAAAGTTTCTATATCGGTATGGTTTTCCATAAATTATGCTTTAATTTCTTCCTTTATATTATTAAGACAAGCGAGAATGAAAGGTATCTAAACGAAAAATGCTTTTTTTTCAAAAAAAAGTTTTTTCCGATAAAAACCGCTATCTTTGTGCGCAAGGAAAACAGTTATTATACTATGAATCATACCGTCGAAGACTTGTCTTTGCTTAATGCTCTCCGACAGGGGGATGGTAATGCTTTTGACCATTTATTCAGAAGATACTATCCTATGCTGTGTGCCTATGCCCACCGGTTGGTATCGTTGGAAGATGCCGAAGAGATTGTTCAGGAGGTAATGTTATGGCTATGGGAGAATCGTGGGGATTTGATAATCGAGTCTTCATTGAATCAGTATTTGTTCAAAATGACTTATCGGAGGGTCTTGAACCACTTGACGCGGGAACAGGTGAAAACCAAGGCTGAAGCTGCCTTTTATGAGAGGACACAGGCGGCATTGTGTGAAGTGGACTATGCTCGTTTTGAGGAATTGGACCGGAAAATAAAGGAGGCGATGGCTGCTCTGCCCGACAGTTATCGGGAGGCTTTTGTGATGCATCGCTTTAAGGAACTGAGTTATAAAGAAATTGCCGAAGTGCTGGATGTGTCACCACAGACGGTGGCTTACCGCATCCAGCAGGCATTGAAGCTGCTTCGTGTTTCCTTAAAGGATTATTTGCCCATGCTGGTATGGCTGGTGGGCTGAAAAGTACCTCTCCCTGAGTTTCCCTTGTTTTTTCCTTCAAATCCTTCAGCCCCTTCGCAAACGCCCGTCAATAAAGAAAAGCGGCTGAAGGATTTCCTCCCGGAATTCCTTCAGCCTAGTGTAGAAGTTTCAGCTCTTTATGGTTTGAGCTTCGTTTGTAGAAGTTTTCTATTATATTGTTTCGTTGTATATTTACTTTATTGTCAGGTCCGTGTCGTTTGTTGCCGATACGTTTTCCGTTTCGTTCTTCGGTTCGGGCAGTTTCTCTTTTCCGTAGAATCCCGGCATCGGCTCATAGATGGGGTTGCGCGGAATGGAGATATTGCGCAGTTTTTTATCTTTCGCCAACTGAGCGATATAACGTCCCGCGGTAGCTCGTGTCAGTCCGCATAACGATTCAAACTTCCGGCGTGTCAGCACGCTGTTTGTCAGGAAGTATTCCGTCAATGCCTCGTCTATACTCTCTTTTGTCACCGGCATGGAGTGCGGCTTGTATTTCGAACGCTCGGTCTTAACGTCGCTCAACTGATGCTTCAGGTATTTGTCCGCACGGAATGTCACCGATTTGAATTTCACCTTGTTGGCACGTGTGGAGCTTGGTGTCCGTGTCTCGGGGCAGGTAAGCGATATATGGAAATACCCTATCCCTTCGATGTGCACCCGGGCGCCGTCTTTCAAGTAGTAGGCCAGTTTCTCGCTGAGCGAGATGATGGTTGCCTTGATGTCCGCCACGGTGAGCGAGGAGCCGTACTGTATTTCCCGTGCCAGATAGTCGGTGTTGATGCGCTGCCAGTTTACTACACGGGCGTGATAGCGCTTCTTGCGCGTACCTATCGTATTGGGTGATTCATAAAATTCAAATTTGATAGCCATTCGCTTATTTGTTTTTATCCGGTTGTTTATGCTTTCTTGTACGGAAGAGTTTGCTGCAACTTCCTTTCAGGTTAATCATTTCACTTCGGTGATGAAATTATATCACTAAAGTGATGAAGTTGTATCACTCAAGTGATGAAACTTCATCACTTTAGTGAAATGATTAACTTGACGGTGCAAAAGTATGAAATAGTCTTGATAAAAACGAATAATTTCCCAGTTATTTTCGCTTAGTCACTTTTTTGCAGTAGTGTGTAGTAAATGCTTGTAAAAGAGTATTTTGTATGTTATCTTTGTGATATTACACAACCCCAAATAATGAAAAAGGATGAAAAAATTAGTGGAAAATTTACTGAGTTGGTGCAAAAAGAGTATGAAAATGAGGAGATGCGTGGGAAAAAGCACGGCTCCGGTTACCGGGCAGTCGGTGGGGCAAACCGAAAATGCGGAAGGGGTGTTGCCTTCAATGGCTACGGAAACGGTGGATGATATTGTTCTTCCAGCGGCTGTCGAAACAGCTGGTATGGCAGAAACTATCGATGAAAAGGCGGCTTTTGGCAAATCGGGGCGCAAGAAACCGGAGAATATGCTGGAGGCCTTGCAGTGCTTTTTGACCGCACGGTATGATTTTCGTTATAACCTTCTCACCGAACAGACGGAGTATCGTGGAAAAGAGATGCCGGATGAAGAGTATGGTATAGTGGCTCAACGTGATTTGAATACATTCTGCCTGGAGGCGCGTTCCGGTGGCATCAACTGCTGGGATAAGGATGTGAGCCGTCTGCTCCATTCCAGAAAGGTGGAAAACTATCATCCTTTTCTACATTATATGAGCCACTTGCCTCAATGGGACGGGGTGGATCGTGTTACTCCGCTGGCTGTGCGTATATCGCGTAAGCCGATGTGGGTGAAAGGGTTTCACCGTTGGATGCTGGGTGTTGCCGCCCAATGGCTGGGGCAGGCGCAGGATTGCGCCAATGCGGTGGCGCCTATGTTGGTGAGTCGTGAGCAGGGGAAGCGCAAGTCTTCTTTTTGCAAGATTTTGATGCCCAAGGAACTTACACCTTATTATATAGACAAGTTCGACCTGACGAGCGAGAGTGGATGTGAACAGAAACTTTCGCTTTTCGGACTGATCAATATGGATGAGTTCGACAAGTACCGTGCCGGGCAGATGCCTGCCTTGAAGAATCTGATGCAGATGACCACACTGACTTTCCGCAGGGCACATCGTCCGGCATTCAGTCATCTGCCTCGTATCGCCTCTTTCATCGGTACGTCCAATATGACGGACCTGCTGACTGATCCCACAGGAAGCCGCCGTTTTCTTTGTGCGGAGGTGGATGATAAGATTGACTGCACACCGCCCGATCATGCGCAGCTGTTCGCCCAGCTGAAAGCGGAGCTGGCCGGAGGAGAGCGTTACTGGTTCTCGGAAGAGGAAGAAAAGGAGATACAGCACAGCAACCGGAATTTTTATAAAATGCCTGCCGAGCAGGAACTGTTTTTGCATTGTTTCCGGATGCCGCAAGAAGGGGAGCTGTCCAAGCCCTATACCACGACGGATTTGTTCAATTATTTGCAGAAACATTATCCGGCGGCCATGCGTGGGGTGACTCCGAACCGGTTGGGCAGGATGATGGTTGCATTAGGAATACAACGCATTCATACCGAGTATGGCAATGTGTACCGGCTGGTGAAGCTGAAGGATTCTTCCGCGGCCTGAAGCTTTTTCCCGGTGTGATCTTTCAGCCGGAACGCCCTCCGGCAAAGGGTTTGCGGGAGAGATGAAGCTTTTGAAGGATTTTTCAGGGGGAATCGCATAAGGCGAAATAAATGAAAAAGATTGCTTAGCGATTTGTTTGTTCGACTTTTTTAGTGGTGGCGTTTTTATCTATAAAAACACGAGAAGTGACAGTTTACATATTTATTACATTGTTTCTTCTTGTGATTGTCTGGAAACGAGATGCTCCAAGTATCATGCTGCTCCGGGAGATACTTTACAGTTGAAAGTTTTCTTCCAGTCGGACAGTATAGGGGTGTTTGTCCGTGAACTTTATATTTATGGCAACTTTCCCTCTTTGCCACTTAGTCTGACGGTGGAGGGCGATTGCATATAAGGCAAGCTCATAGCATATAAGAGAAAGAATTAACAGGATAATTTTGTTTTTATCGAAGGTTTATTACTAACTTTGCTCTACCATCGTAATATGGATGAAAAGCACAACCGATATACAAATGAGCAAAATACCTGGAAATTCTTTTAATGATATCTATACCTCTTATTATAAGAAGTCTTTTTTCTTTGCCAAATCATACGTTCATAATGATTTGGCAGCAGAAGATATTGCCTCCGAGGCATTAATAAAGTTGTGGGAAAAGTTGAAGGCCGAGCCTGTTGAAGAGAAATATATCTTACCGTTGTTACTGACAATTTTGAAGAACAAGGCTTTGGACTATCTAAAGCACGAGGAGGTAAAACGCAGTGCTTTTGAAGTGATGGCCGACTGGCAACAACAGGAATTGTCTATCCGTATGTCTGCCTTGGAAGCGTGCAATCCTGATGAGATTTTTTCGGAAGAAGTGGAAAAAATCATCAGTGCTACTTTAAGCACCTTGTCGGAACAGACGCGACGGGCGTTTATTTTGAGCCGTTTTGAAAATAAATCTAATAAAGAGATTGCCGAAGAGATGTATGCCTATATGCTTTCGCACATTCAAAAGCACCTTTTAAACGAATACAAGTCGTATAACCTATTGGTTTCAGGCATCAACCTTTTGAACGATTTGATTGAAAAGTGCA
>OLQB01003233.1_pt1 | contig 9953 bp, 9 predicted proteins | sample 1672681 | NCBI WGS metagenome assembly OLQB01 (sample SAMEA3136713, study PRJEB25190) | human gut metagenome | reverse complement strand
CCAGCGGCTTGCCCGTGAGATTCTGTAAGGTCTCGGTGAAGTTCATAAATGGATCCTCCTTTGCTACGGAAAACAGGTTTGACATCTATAATGCAAGATATACCAGATAAAACAATCGAAATCTTGCCTTAAAAGTGCAAATTGTGGTACAATCCTATCATCTGGAGGTGAGAAGATGCAAAATCAGGCATCATTGCAGGAAACCAAGCAGCACGGTGCCGTGCGGTTCCCCTTCAATCTGTATCCCTGCACCATTCCGGGAGATTTCCCGCAGGTGGCACTGCACTGGCAGGACAGCATGGAGCTGGTCTTTGTCAAGCGCGGCAGCGGCCTTGTGCAGATGGGCACAGCGGCCTATCCGGCGCATACAGGGGATATCTTTGTCTTTTCGCCGGGGACACTCCATGCCCTGCGGCAGAAGGAGGGCTGTTCCATGGAATATGAGAACATCATCTTTGATTTGGAACTGCTGGGCGGCGCGGGGGACCTCTGTGCCGAAAAATACCTGTTGCCGCTGCAAAGTGGGCGGCTGTCGCTGACCCAGCGCCTGACCCCGGACGAGCCATGTTATGCTCGTGCCGCCGCCTGCCTGCGGGAGACCGAGGATGTGAACCGCGCCAAGGAGCCGGGCTATGAGCTGTTTATCAAAGGGGCATTGCTGCGCTTTCTGGCGCTGCTCATTGCACAGGGGAAGAACCTGCCGCCGATGGAGACCGCCGACTCCCGGCGATTGAAAAAGATTTTGCAATGGGTGGCGGACCATTATGGCGAAGAGGTGCATATCTCCGATGCAGCACAGCTGGTGCCTTGCAGCGAGAGCCATTTTATGCGGTGGTTCCGGCAGATGACCGGGCAGAGCTTCATTGCTTTTCTCAAGGAATACCGGCTCAATGCCGCTGCCGAAGCCCTGCACACAACGGATGACACGGTGCTGAGCATCGCTTCCCGCTGCGGGTTCGAGAACCTCTCCTATTTCAACCGGGCATTCAAGGCGCATTTTGGCCTGACCCCGCGGGAACACCGCAAAAAATAGTGCATTTGTCTCGGAAAATGCGTGAAAGAGATATTTATGGGACACCGTATTTTGTAGAATGGGGCCAGACAAAGCTGGAATGACCTGCGCGGGGAATTTTACAGGATTTTACAAAAGCACGGTTGATCTACAGGGATGCGCCGGGTATACTGGATTCGTTTCCGATCTGCACCGTTTTACTGCGCCACAGCGCGGAAACCGACGCCCTCGAACACCGTCATGGCCTCTTCGGTCTGCAGATAGGCGAGGAAAGCCTTGGCGGCGTCGGCATTGGGAGCGGCTTTCATCACGGCGGCAGGGTAGATGACCTGACCGCACATCTCCTTGGTGGCCTCGTCCACGGGGGTCAGACCGGCACTATAAGCATCCGTGCAGTAAACGACACCGGCATCCACGCTGCCCTCGGTGACCTGCGTGGTCACCTCCTTGACATTGGAACCGTAGGTGATCACGCCCGCAGCGGCCAGTGCAGCTTCGTCCAGCTGGTAGTAGGCAAGGATCTTCTGGGTGTACTGCCCCACGGGCACATCGCTGTTGCCCATGCAGAACAGGATATCCTGCGCCTTCAGGTGCTCGGCCAGTGCGTCAAAGCTGTCAATGCCCTTGTCGCTGCCCTCCGGCACGCAGAGCACCACCTTGTTCTCCAACAGGTTCACGCGGCTGTCGGCATCCACAAAGTCAAGGCCGTCCTTGTTCACATCGGCAGAAGCGGTGATGTCCAGCTGGTTCATCTGCTTCTGACCGGCAGAGATGAACAGATCGCAATCCGCGCCCTCCTGAATCTGGGTCTTGAGGGTGCCGGAGGAGTCGAAGTTGAAGCGGAAGGTCACCTCCGGGTGCTCCGTGTAGCTCTCACCGATCGCATTCAGTGTCTCGGTGAGGGAGGCAGCGGCAAACACGATCAGCTCCACGCTCTGGGCTGCTTCCGGGGAAGCGGCGGCAGAGGAAGCCACGGACGGTGCTGCACTGGAAGCAGCACCGCCGCAGGCGGTGAGGGCAGCGGCTGCACCGGCCATACCGGCTGCGGCCAGAAAGCTCCGTCGGGAAATGCGATGGTTGTTCATCTCTGTTTCTCCTTACTTCAAGTGAAAAAATAGCATATTTCTACGCCCCGTAAAGGAAAACAGGGCAGGAAACCTTACTTACGGGCGCACTCGCCGTCCAGCCCCGCAGCAATGCGTACCCCGTGCTCCAAGCTGGGCAGGATGTACTCGAGGTTCTCCTGCACTGCCTTGGGGCTGCCCGGCAGGTTGACGATCAGGGTCTTGCCGCGCAGCACGCTGACGCCACGGCTCAGCATCCCGCGCGGGGTGATGCTCAGGCTGTGGTAGCGCATGGCCTCGGCAATGCCAGGGGCATTGCGGTCGGCAACGGCGCAGGTGGCTTCCGGGGTGATGTCACGGGGGGAGAAGCCGGTGCCGCCGGTGGTGAGCACAAGGTTCACCTGACGGCCGTCTGCCATGCGGATGAGCTGCGCTTTCAGCGCCTTGGCTTCGTCCGGCAGGATCATGGTCTCTTCCACCACATAGCCTGCGGCGGTGAGCATCTCTACAATCAGCGGGCCGCTTTTATCCTCCCGCTCGCCGCGGCTGCCCTTATCGGAAAGGGTGATGACGGCAGCGCGCAGGGGCGGGTTTTCCAGTGCAGGCAACAGGGTCACCTCGTCCCCTACATGGATCTCGCCGCCGGTGAGTACCCGAGCAAACACGCCCTCGTGGGGCATGATGCACTCGCCGGTCTGCTGCTTGATGACGCAGTCGTTGTGGCACTCCTTGCCGATCTGGGTCATTTCCAGCACCACATCCCCAATGGCAAACCGGCTGGTCACCGGCAGATTGCGGAAGTCGAAGCCCTCGATGACCAGATTTTCGCCGAAGGCACCGTAGTCCACCCAGATCTTCTTACGGAACGCCTCGATTTTTTCGGCGCTGAGCATACTGACCTGACGGTGCCAGTTGCCGCCGTGGGCGTCCTCCACGATGCCCCATTCCGGGGTCAGGACGGCGCTGGGCACCTCGGTTTTTACGGTGCCCCGCTTGGGGCTGGTGCAGATTGCCAGAAGCTTACCCATAGTTATTTATCCTCCAATGCGATACATCCCGCGGGTAGCGGGCATGGAACTGTCGTTAAAATGGTGTTCCCGGGGCTTTGCCCAGATGGTCTCCCGGATAGCGGCCAGCAGCTGTGCATCGTCCGCGCCGCTGCGCAGCAGGGCGCGCAGGTCGCACCCGGTCTCACTGGCAAGGCAGGGGCGCAAAAAGCCCTGACTGGTCAGCCGCACCCGGTTGCAGGAAGCACAGAACTTGCCGTGTACCGCTGCAATAAAGCCGATGCTGCCCTGCCAGCCCGGCACGGTGTAGTACACCGCCGGGCCGTCGCCCAAGGCGTGCTCCTGCGCAGCAGAAAGGGGCGCAAGCTCCGGCCAGCGCCGGGCAAACCGCGCCCGCAGTTCCGGGCCGGAGATGCAGGGCATGGCAGCGCCGTAGCCGATGGGCATCATCTCAATGAACCGCACCTGCAGGGCGTTGTCCTTTGCCAGTGCAGCGAGCTGTTCCAGTTCGCCCTCGTTGATGCCCGCCTGCGGCACACAGTTCAGCTTGACGGGCAGGCCGCTTTCCAGCGCCGCCTGCAAGCCCGCCTGCACGGCGGCAAAATCGTCCCGGGCGGTGATCTGCCGGAACACCTCCGGGCGCAGGGTGTCCAGACTGATGTTCACGCTGTCCAGCCCGGCGTCCAGCAATGCGGGCAGCTGCTCTGCCAGCAGCACCGCGTTGGTGGTCAGGGTGACCCGCCGGATGCCCGGGGTCGCTTTAAGTCCTGCCACCAGCTGCGCCACGTTCTTGCGCACCAGCGGCTCGCCGCCGGTCACCCGCACGGTGTCGATGCCGCACTGGGCAAACAGCGCGGCCAGACGCAGAAATTCTTCGTAGGTCAGCACGGCTTCCCGCTCCAGCTTTTCCACGCCGTCCGGCATACAGTAGCGGCAGCGCAGGTTGCACAGGTCGGTCACCGACAAGCGCAGGTAATGGATCTCGCGCTGGTAACGATCAAACATAGCCGCCCTCCGCCCGGATGTAGTGGCCACTCTTGCCGCCGGTCTTTTCCACCAGATGGATCTCGCCCAGCTCCATGCCCTTGTCCACGGCCTTGCACATATCGTAGATGGTCAGCAGCGCGGTGGAAACGCCGGTCAGGGCTTCCATCTCCACGCCGGTCACACCACTGGTTTTTACGGTGCACAGGGCTTCTACCGCCTGCCGCTCGGGCAGCAGACGGAACTCGATGCCAGCCTTGGTCAGGGGCAGCGGATGGCACAGAGGGATCAGCTCGCTGGTGCGCTTGGTGGCCATGATGCCCGCAATGCGTGCCACGCCCAGCACATCGCCTTTTTTCACGGTGCCGCTCTGCACGGCGGCAAAGGCCTCGGCGTTCATGGTAATAATGCCGTGGGCAGTGGCTTCCCGGGTGGTGACGGGCTTTGCGCTCACATCCACCATCACGGCGTTCCCGGCGGCATCAAAATGTGTCAGATTATTTTCGTTCATAAATCTATTTTAACTCCCGCAGTTTTCAACGTATTTCGAAACTTTGGTGGAATGACTTTCTTAGCAGTGTCCAAAGCCGCAGTTCGGCCAGTGGCACACCTCGCAGTTCAGGCACAGGCCGCCCTCGCCCAAGCGGGCGATATCCTCGGCGGTGATGAGGTCATCCGCCAGCAGACGGGGCAGCAGCAGGTCAAAAATGGTACGCTTGGCGTACATCACGCAGCCGGGCAGGCCGCACACCGGCACACCGTCCAGATAGCTGACAAGGAACATGGCTCCCGGCAGCACCGGCGCGCCGTAGGTAATGATGTCCGCCCCGGTGTTCTTGATGGCCAGCGGGGTGCGGTCATCGGGGTCCACGCTCATGCCGCCGGTGGTAAAGATCAGCTCGCACCCTGCGGCCTTGGCCTCCAGAATGGCAGCGGTGATCCCGGCGGGGTCATCATCGCAGACCTTGTGAAAAACCATCTCGCAGCCGTAGACCGCCAGCTTGCTTTGCAGGATGGGGGTAAATTTATCTTCGATGCGTCCCTTGAACACCTCGCTGCCGGTGGTGATGATGCCTACCTTCTTGGCCTGCATGGGCAGCACGTTCAGGATAGGCTCTGCCCCGGCAGCGGCCTGCATGGCGTCCATCTTCTCCTGCTCGATGACCAGCGGGATGATGCGGGTACCGGCCAGCTTCTGCCCCTTTTTCACCGGCAGGTCGCCGTGGATGGTGGCGATCATCATCTGCGGGGTGCTGTTCACAGCCATCAGCGCCTTGCGGTTGATCTTCAACAGGCCGTCGCAGTCCGCGATCAGCTCGATCTTACCCTCTTTCGGCGCAGTGCCGTGGATATTTTTGCCCGCAGCGGCCTTGTACAGCAGGGCGGCTGCCTCGTCCTCGTGGAGGATGCCGGGGTGCTTTTCCCAGACGTAGAGGTTTTCCTTGCCGATGGAAAGCAGCACAGGGATGTCCTCGGGCTGGATGACGTGCCCCTTGCGGAAGCGGGCATCCTTGTACTCGCCCGGGATGATCTGGGTGATATCATGGCAGAGCACCTGCCCTGCAGCGTCAACAGTACGGATCAGTTTCATGATGGCATTCTCCTTACAGCGCAGGCATCTGGGCTTCGATCCAGTCTGCCAGTGCCGGAATATCGTTCAGGTCAAAATCTGCGCCGGGGATATCCCCCACCACCGCCAGCGGCTGGAAGGAGACGGGCGCATCCGAAATGGCGCTGCGCACCACCTCGATCTTCGGCCAGCCGCTGGACTTGAACCCCTCCAGCAGCACAAGGTCGTAGCCGTGACGCTCGAACAGGGCAAGCAGGTCCTGCTCGGTCAGGCGGAATTCCTCGGCCAGCAGGTAGCGCGTGCCGGAGTAGACCGCCACGCCCTCGGCACCGGCTTCCCGCAGACGGTAGCTGTCGGTGCCGGGCACGTCCGGGGTAAAATCGTGGCCGTCGTGCTTGATGACGCCCACCTTTAGCCCGCGGCTGCGCAGCACGGGCAGCAGCTTTTCCAGCAGAGTGGTCTTACCGCTGTTGTGCACCCCACTGACGGCCAGCACCGCCGGGCGCTTGAGCGCCTGCGTTTCGGCCAGTGCCTGTTTTTGTTCACTGTACAAAGCAAAGCACCTCCACTTCTGTACCGGATTCTACCGGCCCGCTGCCGGCGGGGATCTCCACCAGACAGTTGCAGCCCATCATGGCGGACAGCGCACCGGAGGAGTGCGCCTCGGTGTTGCCCGCGCCGGGCAGGGTCACCTTGCCGCCGCAGGCAGTCGCCCGCAGGTAGCGGTTGCCCTTGCTGGCTTTGGAAAAGCCATTGGTCAGAGTGCAGACGGTGCGGGCGGGGATGCAGCTCTCCTCCCTGCGTCCGGCGACGCGCAGCAGCGCGGGGATAGCGTACTGCTCCAGCGTGGCAGCGGCGGCAAAGGGGTTGCCGGACAGGCAGAACACCAGCTTGCCGCCCAGCGTTGCCGCCAGCATGGGGCTGCCGGGCTTCTGGGCCACGCCCTCCACCAGCAGCTGTGCACCCAGCTTTTCCAGCACAAGGGGCAAATAGTCCTTCTGCCCCACAGAGACGCCGCCGCTGGTGATGACGGCATCGCAGCGGGTCAGCAGCTCCTGCATTTTACCGGTGATGACCTCCGGGTCGTCGGAGCACTGCTGCCGTTCCACGGCAAAGCCCAGCTGACGCAGCCGGGCTGCGTTCTGGATGCCGTTGGCATCGTAAATTTTACCGGGTGTCCACGGTGCGCCGGGTTCCAGCAGTTCGCTGCCGGTGGAAAGGATGCCCACAGTCAGCGGGCGGCAGACGGCTACTTCGGCGTAGCCCTGCCCGGCCAGCACGCCCAGATGGGCGGGGGTGAGCACCGTCCCGGCGGGCGCGATGACCGCACCGGCGGCTACATCTTCCCCCCGGAACACCACATTTTGCAGCGGTTTTACGGCAGCATAGAGCTGTACGGTCTCTTCGCCGCTGTCGGTCAGTTCCTGCATCAAAACGCAGTCCGCGCCCTCCGGCAGGGGGGCTCCGGTCATGATGCGGGCAGCGCAGCCTGCGGGCAGCGCCGCAGCTGGAGCATCGCCCGCGTAAAGCTTCATCACCACCGGCAGGGTGACCGGGTTCTCCCGGCTTGCTCCGGCGGTATCCGCGCTGTGCAGGGCGTAGCCGTCCAGCGGGCTGCGGTCAAAGGGGGGCTGGTCCATCCGGGCGCAGAGGTCGGCGGCAGCAATACGCCCGCAGGCGGCTTCCAGCGGGATGGTCTCCGGGGACGGAGAAGGCAGAAGCGCTGCCGCGTCCAGCACGCTGCGCAGCGCCTTGACGGGGGAGCAGAAAGGCTGGTTCATTATAACTTCCTCCATAGCCCCGCCGCTCTCCCCTTCTGCTATGGCTCAGACAGGGACACCGGCGGGGGTATTCTTTTTTCAAAAAAGGCAGGTGAAAAAGAAGCGGAGACGTCTTGACCGGAAAATCAAAACGCCTCCGCAGAATATCCCCACAAAACCGGCTGCGGCAGTTTGCAGTCTGCTACGCCGGTGGCAGCCTTTGGCTATGCGCCGCCCTTGCAGCGGCAGCACACAGCCAAAAAGCACCTGTGAAGATGGGAGGAGTTCTTTTTTTCAAATTGCAGCGTTTCTTCTGCGGGAAGGCGGTGGGGTTTCCCCCGCCACCCTTGAATGCCCGCCCTTGCGGGTGCAGCATTGCGGCGCGGTGTCCTGCTCTTTGTGGGAGTTTAGACGCCTTTGCTCAAAGAAGCTCTTATACCCTGATTCAATTGTAGGTTGGTTTAATCGCAGAAATCGTCCACGTCGCTGATAGCCTTGGCGTAGCGGCGGGTGAGGTGCTTGGTGGAAAAGAGGAACCGCTCGTTCTGGTTGTTGGTCAGCTCCTCGATATCGGCATAGGCGGGGTTCTCCTGCATGGCCTTCCATGTCTGCTCGATGACCTCCGGCGCAAGGCCGTAGGGGGAGCGCTGGAAGTACTTGAGCGGAGTGGCGCTGGGGTAGATGCGGGCGTTGAACCGCACCATCTCGGCGAACATCACGCACAGATCCTTGTCTTCGATGAGCTGTGCGATCATAGCGTAGTTATCGCTCATGTTGGCATTGGAATAGTAGTAGGTGTCCTTTGCACCCGCGCGGGTGACGATATCGGTGCACTGGGGGTCTGCGGGCATCTGCGCCAGCAGCTCATCGGCGTTTTCCACTTCCTCCAGCAGCAAAGCGTGGGGGGTAATCAGCGCAGCCGCAGAGCGGGCACGGATGTAACCGGCCAGCTCCTGTGCAGGGGTAAGCTCCGGCAGCTCCGGGGCGGTCTTGGTGGGCTGATCCGCAAAGGGATCGTTTTCCGCCTCCGGTTCACTGGCCAGAAAATCCAGCAGTTCCGGCTTTGCAGCATTGGGCTGCGCAGCTTCGGCGGCTTCGGGTGCGGCCTCGGCGGCCTGCTTTGCGGCAAGCTCGGCGGTCTCCCGCTCCACTGCGGCGATCACGTCCTCGCCAGTCTTGGCGGCGCTGCCGTCAAAGGTGCTGCCGGTCTCCTTCAGGCGGCGGGCAGTCTCGCTTGCGGCGTCGATGTCGAACACCTCTGCCTTGGGCTTTTTCTTGGCGGCCAGCTCTGCCTTTTGCAGTTCCAGAACGGCCTGCTCCGGGTCTACGCTGCCATCCACCGTGGTGGTGTAGCCGGGTTTACGTCTGCCAAACAACATGACGGTCTTTCCTCTTTCTATGGGATTTATTCAGCTGCTGCGGTGTTCTGGGCGTAGATGCCGCGCTTTTCCAGATCATCGGCCATGTCAGCCAGATCATACTTCTCCAGCGTCTCGCGGGTGGGCACACCGGTGGTGCGGTCCCAGCCAAAGACGTCGTAGAACAGATCCTTTGCCTTCTCCATGTCGGCGCGGTCCAGCTTGGTGGTGCCTTCCTCAAATGCCTTGAAGTCGGGGTCCTTATCGAACACCCAATCGCAGATGGCATCGTGCTCCTGACGCAGGTTTGCGCTGCCGCAGTTCTGCTGGAAGCTGATGGCGGTCATCGCGCGCAGCATCTGGGTGATGCGGGCGCCGTCCTCCTGCAGACCGGCCTGGGTATAGGTCTCGCCGGTAACAGCAGTCATAAAGTCTGCCTGCAGATCCAGATCGCCGTGGTAGTCGCGCTCCTTGGAGGGAGACTGGGTCATGGGCCACATCCAGTTGCACAGGGTAGCGGAGTCGTGGAAGTTCTTATCGTTGACGCAGTATGCAGCCAGCTTTGCCTTGTTCTCGTTGATGGGAGTGTAGGCCTTGGCCTTATCGTAGCAGCCCTCGCCGAAGAAGTCCTCCATGACCTTCTTGGTCACCTCATAGGGAGCACCGGAACCGGTCTCGCAGACGATCTCGTGGATCATGCAGTCACGGTTGTAGACGAGGTTGTACAGCATACCAACCTGCCATGCCTCAGCAGGGCCGTGGTGGTTGGGGAAGCCGTTGTAGATCAGGTTGGAGTTGGTCGCGCCATCGTCGCGGTCCAGCCAGCTCTTGGGCAGGCCGAACTTTTCCATCATGGCCAGCGTGCCCTTGGCAATGACGGACAGGTCGCCCTCGCCGTAAGCCATGCGGCGGATCAGCTCGACCTCCCAGCGGGGATCGCCGGCCTTCTCCCACTCCCAAGGCAGAGAGTCGTACTCGGCCTCGCTGATGTACTTGGTGGCTTCCTCGCGGGGCATCCGCAGGATCCAAAGCAGGTCGCGGTTCAGGTTGCCGTAGTTGTCCCACAGACCCATGTCGTCCACAGCATGAGACCATGCCAGATTGATGACCATGGTGCCGTCGCCCTCGTACTTGAAGTCGTGCACGCCGTCCGGGTAGACGCGGGTGCCGTACAGCACGGGCATACAGGTGTTGGAGT
>OLQB01003230.1_pt1 | contig 9961 bp, 7 predicted proteins | sample 1672681 | NCBI WGS metagenome assembly OLQB01 (sample SAMEA3136713, study PRJEB25190) | human gut metagenome | reverse complement strand
TGGCTCTGGATTTGGATAGTAATTGGAACACTTGGTTCATGCAGTACTCTTTACCGGAGGAACGCCATTTCAACGACCTGAACTACGCTGAACTGGCATATGAAAAATTCACAAATGACCTGCTTAGATCTACTACGACCAGAACGTGTACGTTTGCAACGATCCATCGCCCCGCGACAGAGCTTCTGATGCAGAAGCTTGCTGATAAGGGATTTGTGGCATATGTTGGCAAGCTGAATATGGATCGAAATTCCATTGAAGGGTTGCAGGAAACAACGGAAGAATCTCTGCGGGAAACTAGAACATGGCTTGAGAACACATGCGAAAAATACGAATACGTTAAGCCGATGATCACGCCTCGATATATACCATCCTGCACAGATGCCTGTATGGAAGGTCTGCAGGCTCTCATTCATGAATTCGGTGTTCCTACTCAATCCCATTTAAGCGAAGGCCTGGACGAAATTGAATGGGTCAAGCAGTTAAAACCGGAAATCTCTTTTTACGGACAGGCCTATGATATGTACGATATGCTGGGTTCGGTCGTGCAGAGCGTACAGGCGCATTGTGTCTTCCCAACACCGGAGGAATTTGAATTAATGTCTAGAAGGAAAAAGCTCTGGGTTGCGCATTGCCCACAAAGCAACATGAACGCAAACGGCGTTGCAGCGCCGATCCGCAGGTACCTGGACGCTGGAATCCATGTCGGTCTTGGTACGGATATTGCTGGCTCGAATACGCTGAGTATGTTCCGCACAATCTCGGATACGATTGTCGCCTCCAAAATCTATTGGAACAGCATGGAAAGAAAAGGAGATCCGTTCGCCGAGAAGACTTACTTGACCGTTTCTGAGGCGTTTTACCTTGCCACAAAGGGCGGTTGCTCATTTTGGGGAAAAGCCGGCAGTTTTGAAGAAGGCTCTCTTTTCGATGCCGTTGTTATTGACGATGCGCCTTTGTGGGATTTCAATAACAGAAGCCTCCGTCAAAGAATCGAACGAGTGGTATTCCAAGGAGACGAGCGGCATACGGTTGCCAAATTTATTAATGGCCGAAAGGTTTACGGATAAGCCGCACACCGCTGCGACCCCGAAAGCATCTGAATATCTGAGTCTTTTTTCTAAAATCAATCGCCACCTCTTTCATTTCAAAAAGAGGTGGCGATTAATCTTATAGTCAATAAACGTTGTATTTGAAAAGAACTGGGAGCACATAATTGGGCGATTCTCCGCATCGAAACACAGGCTACGCATATATAAAAGTGGAATATCTTCGGGTGGATGAAACCGGCGGATATGCGCTAAGGAATCTTTATCGACTGTCCCAAGCTTCAACTCGTCTCGGTTTGACCGAATTCCCATGGAATGAAAGAACGCCATTCGCAAATCTGCGTCGGGGTCATACGCTACATTCCATTCTTCCTCCGTTGAAAGAAATTTAGATGGAAAACAATCTTCCAGTAAAACTGTAAAGTGCCCGTCTGCTCGGAACAGCAGATACCGCAGGATAATCTCCTCCTGTTCCGAGATCTCCAAGATTGGTGCATAATAACCGCCGGCGGGTTGACGGATGATCGTTACGGGATCGCAGGATGGAAGAAAGCCTTTCGCCCTGATCATTGACTGAATGTCAAAAAAATACAGGAGGTTTTCTTTTTCATTGACCGGAGGATTCAAAAGATAGGTCCCGCTTCCTTTTTTTCGAATTAAATAGCCTTCAAATTCCAGCTTTTGAAGAACCTCTCTGATTGTCGCTCTGCTGACGTGATAGTGCTCCGCCAGCTTCAACTCAGATGGAATCTTCTGCCCTTTTTTCGCTGTGGAAAAAAAGCGAATCATGGACTCATGGATTTGAATCTGGTTGGTTGCACGAAACAGGTGCGACGACATGTCTGATGACAGTTCTTCTGCAAGCGCTACTTTCTGCCGCTTAATCACGATAACCCCTTTCTATATCTATATCGCTGCCAAGATAATTACACAAATATTTGCTGCAAAACAAAACGAGTAAGCACGTAATCCTTGACTGCCCGCTGCGCACCTTTACCGGCGGTCATCATTTTCGTGATCTCACGAAAATGATCCGATACTTCTATTCCGCTGGTTTTGCAAGATTCAATAGCACGCCCGATTGCCTTATCAAAGTTCTCCCATCGTTCATAGCCGAGAAGCGGCATGAGATCCCGTGCATACCAGAATTCAATATGTGCCTCCTGGTCGCTATGTATTACAAGGTCAAATTGTTCTTTGATTTGACTGACTCTCTTTTTTCCTTTATTTGACCTCCGTTACATTCGCCGTAAGCACTTCGTCCAGCAAATCTCTCACTTTTACAGAAACGGACACGCTTTTTCCTGCTTTCGACAGCGAGAAATTTCCATGCGTAGAATGGCAGCTATCGTTTTCTGACCGAAGTCGTCGAGTAAGGTCTTTCAGTCGTTCAGGGGATATGGTTCTCATACCTCGTTTTGGATTTCTCTTTCATTGTATTGCTGAGAACGAATTTCGTCAAGGCATTACCAAGAATCAGTTCTATAAATATTACAACCGTATAAATTCCCATAAAAAGCCGTTCGCTTTGCCATTGACGCAGACAATGAAGCGTGATAGTCGCCGTCATAGGCTTCGGTCTCCTCGTTCCATGCGCGGCCGATCCAGCCGTCGCTGATGATCTGCGTGCGGTAGATGCCGTAGGTGCTGAGGAAGAATGCCTTGCGCAGGTAATCCGTGCCGATGGCCCAGACCTTCTTGCCGTCGGGGCTGGTGATGCCTTGGTGGTAACGACATTCTTTACGTTCACAAGGCCAGCGCCCTGTTCACGCGGAGAGAACTCCGAGCCGGTGCTGTTGGTGCCGGGCACGGCAGAGTCTTTCTCTGATCGCCGAGCAGCAGACCGAGATGCTTTCCCAGCCGGAGACGCTGCGGCATCTGATCGCGCTCACGCTCAACCGCGGCTCGGAGCTTCCGTCGGAGGTGCAGGATTTTGAGAACCTGCTGCAGTTCCTCGCGGTCTATCCGTGCAGCGAGCAGACGAAGTGGCTCTGCTCCCAGCTCTGGCGGCAGCCGGAGGTCTATTTCGAGCGATACCAGCAGCTGCTTGCCCTCTGCACCCCCGTCGTTCAGGCCCACGAGGCGGCGCTTCAGGCCGAATTCGACGCTGCCGCCGCGCAGACGCGGGCGGCGCTGGCCGGGGAACCCACAGACTTCATGCAGCAGTTCGGGATGCAGCATCTTGCGCTCGACCAGATGCTCGTCTGCCCCAGCGCCGCTTTTTTCAACGGCATCGGCCTGTCTCCCGTCACGATCTCCCACCACATGAGCTCGCTCGTGTCCGCCGGGTTCATCCACGTGGACAAGCAGAACCCGCGCGGCTTCAACCTTGAGGCTGCGCGGGTCCTGTTTTGGCGAAAGAAATCCCGCAAACAAGTGACCGGCTTGTCTGCGGGGGATTCTTTATCAATATGAGGGGAAAATGAAAAAGTGTTTATCGCTTCTTGCAGGATTATCATAGCAAGGGTTTATTAAAAAACTTAGAGGCAAGTTTTTAAATAACTATTAAATTCGAAACTTCTTTTTTCGATCAAATGTTTACAAAAATATCACAATTTTCGGCCCTGCTCCCCCTTGACAAATTCCGGGTACAGGACTATGATGAAGCCAAAATGAATTAGCGCTCATGAATATAGAGTGCTAACGCTGGAAGAAGAGGTGTGAACTATGAACGCACAGAACTATACGCAGAAATCTCTGGAGGCCATTCAGGCCGCCCAGAAGCTGACCATTGAAAACCAGAACCAGCAGATCGAGCAGATCCATCTGCTGGCCGCGCTTTTGAAGCAGGAAAACGGCCTTGTGCCGCAACTGCTGAAAAAGATGGGCGTGACGCTTGAAAGCTTTGAGGCTGCGGTGGACGCGGAGCTGGCGAAGCTGCCGCGCGTGACCGGCTCGGGCCGCGAGGCGGATAAATATTATGTTGCGCGCGCCGTCGACACGGCGCTGAACAGCGCGGAGGACATCGCGAAGCAGATGAAAGACGAATATGTCTCCGTCGAGCATCTGTTTTTGTCCCTGATCGAAAACGCGGACGCGGTGCTGAAAAGCCTGTTCCGTCCGTACCAGATCACGAAGGAGGCCTGCCTGCAGGCGCTGCAGTCGGTGCGCGGCAGCCAGCGCGTGACGTCCGACACGCCGGAGGATACGTATGAGGCGCTTGCCAAATACGGCACGGATCTGGTCAAGCGTGCACGGGAGCAGAAGATGGACCCGGTCATCGGCCGTGACGACGAGATCCGGAATGTCATCCGCATCCTGTCCCGCAAGACGAAGAACAACCCCGTTCTCATCGGCGAACCGGGCGTCGGCAAGACGGCCATCGTCGAGGGCCTTGCGCAGCGGATCGTCGCGAACGAGGTGCCCAAGTCTTTGCAGGACAAAACGATCTTCTCGCTCGATATGGGCGCATTGATTGCAGGCGCAAAGTACCGCGGTGAATTTGAAGAGCGTCTGAAGGCCGTGCTGGCCGAGGTCAAGAAGTCCGAGGGCCGCATCATCCTGTTTATCGACGAGCTGCACACCATTGTGGGCGCGGGCAAGACCGAAGGCTCGATGGACGCAGGCAATCTGTTAAAGCCGATGCTCGCGCGCGGTGAACTGCACTGCATCGGCGCAACCACGCTGGACGAATATCGCCAGTATATCGAAAAGGACCCCGCGCTTGAGCGCCGGTTCCAGACCGTTCTGGTGCAGGAGCCGACGGTGGAGGATACCATCGCCATCCTGCGTGGTCTGGAGTCCCGGTACGAGGTCTTCCACGGCGTCAAGATCACGGACAACGCGATCATCGCCGCCGCGACGCTCAGTAACCGCTATATTACCGACCGCTTCCTGCCCGACAAGGCTATCGACCTCATTGACGAGGCCTGCGCCATGATCCGCACGGAAATGGACTCTATGCCGACCGAGCTGGACGTCATCAACCGCAAGATCATCCAGATGCAGATTGAGGAAGCAGCGCTCAAAAACGAGGACGATGAACTTTCCAAGGCGCGGCTGACGGAACTGCAAAAGGAACTGGCCGAACAGCGCGAAACGTTCAGCACCATGAAGGCCAAGTGGGAAAATGAGAAGAACGCAATCGGCCGCGTGCAGCAGCTGCGCGAACGCATCGAGCAGATCAACCGCGATATTGAATCTGCCGAACAGAGTTACGATCTCGAAAAGGCCGCGAAGCTGAAGTACGGCGATCTGCCCGAAGCGAAAAAGCAGCTGGAGCAGGAGGAAAAACTGGCGCAAAGCAGCAAGGAGACGAGTTTGCTCCGCAACAAGGTCACGGAGGAGGAAATTGCCAAGATCATCGAGCGCTGGACGGGCATCCCGACCGCAAGACTGATGGAGGGCGAGCGCGACAAGCTGCTGCATCTGGAAGATACGCTCCACAAGCGTGTTGTCGGCCAGGATGAGGCCGTGCGCGTCGTCTCCGAGGCCATCCAGAGAAGCAGAGCAGGCATTCAGGACCCGAACCGGCCCCTCGGCTCGTTCCTGTTCCTTGGCCCCACGGGCGTCGGCAAGACAGAGCTTGCCAAGACGCTGGCAGAGGCGCTGTTTGACGATGAAAAGAATCTGGTGCGCATCGATATGTCGGAGTATATGGAGAAATTCTCCGTGTCGCGTCTGATCGGTGCGCCTCCCGGATATGTGGGCTACGAGGAGGGCGGCCAGCTGACCGAAGCCGTGCGCCGCAGACCGTATTCCGTCATTCTGTTTGACGAGATCGAAAAAGCGCACCCGGACGTGTTCAACATTCTGCTGCAGGTGCTCGACGACGGTCGTATCACCGACTCGCAGGGCCGCACGGTGGACTTCAAGAACACCATCATCATTCTGACCTCGAATCTCGGTTCGCAGGCTATTCTGGACGGCATCACGCCGGAGGGTGAAATTTCGGAGGCTGCGAAGAACGAGGTGCAGGCGCTCCTGCGCCGCAGCTTCCGCCCGGAATTCCTGAACCGGCTGGATGAGATCGTCTTCTATAAGCCCCTGTCGAAGGAAAACATCACTGGCATCATCGATCTGCAGATCGCGGCGCTTAATAAGCGCCTTGCCGACAAGCAACTCAAGTGCGAGCTGACCCCGGCGGCAAAGAGCTTTGTCATCGACGCGGCCTATGACCCGCAGTTCGGCGCAAGACCGCTGCGCCGCTACCTGCAGCACACGGTCGAGACGCTTCTTGCGCAGCGCATCCTGCGCGGCGACGTGCTCCCCGGTCAGACGCTGGTCTGCGACGAGCAGAACGGCGAGCTGGTCATCAGCGCGAAATAAAATACAAACGCCCTGCCGCAGCTCTCTGCGGCAGGGCATGAAAAACTCCGGGCCTTTCAGGCCCGGAGTTTTTTACGGTAAGACGCATGGCAGGACTGCACACCCTTCTCCGAATGGATGCTACACCCGTTACCCGGACAGCCAGCTCCGAAACGGCAACCTTGCGGCACACAGGGTAGACTGCTTAGTGCTGCTTGGTTCCCCACCTGACACGGTTCACAGAGCCCTATTGCGCAAGACCAGATCTTCAACACCGCTTATCCGGGTCAGACGACACAGCATACACCCTCGGTCGGGAATTCCTCCCCGCTGTAGCGGATTGCGGGTAACAGGGCACCGCTATCTCCCCAAGTAGTGCAGCCTTGCCATACGTCTCGCCGTTTTGCGTTCAGTCAAGCTTGCTCTCGACAAAATCGACCAGCTCGCCGACGGTCGCGATCTTTTCCTCCAGCTCCAGATCGACGCCGAGCTGCTCTTCCAGATCCATGACCATCTCGACGGTATCCAGCGAATCGACGCCGAGGCTTTCGAACGTGGTGTCGCGGGTGATCTCGTCTGCCGGAATATCGAGCTGCGAGGCAAGATACGCCTGAATCTTCTCAAACATCTTGAATTCCTCCGTTGTTACGGTTTCAAATTGCATAAGACTATGATACGAATATTTTTCCGGTTGTCAAGCATAAAAGTGTAAATATTCTGTGTTTTCGAAATTCTTTCATGGCAGGTCCTGCCTTCTTAGTTCAAAAAGTCGCGCAGCTTCTTGCTTCTGGACGGATGGCGCAGCTTGCGCAGGGCCTTGGACTCGATCTGGCGGATGCGTTCGCGCGTGACGTCGAACTCCTTGCCGACCTCCTCGAGCGTGTGCGGCTTGCCGTCGGTCAGACCGAAGCGCATCCGCAGCACCTGCTCCTCGCGCGGGGTCAGCGTGGACAGAACCTCCTCAAGCTGCTCACGCAGCAGCGTGTAGGACGCCTCCTCCGACGGCTGCGAGGCCTCGTCGTCCTGAATGAAGTCGCCCAGATGGCTGTCCTCCTCCTCACCGATCGGCGTTTCGAGGGAAACCGGCTCCTGCGCAATTTTCAGGACCTCCTCGACCTTGCTCTCCTCAATGTGCAGCTCGTCCGCGATCTCCTTCGTCGTCGGCTCACGGCCCAGCTTCTGCACCATGGAGTGCGACGTGCGCAGCACACGGTTGATCGTCTCGACCATGTGCACCGGAATGCGGATCGTACGCGCCTGGTCGGCGATGGCGCGGGTGATGGACTGCCGGATCCACCAGGTTGCATAGGTGGAGAATTTATAGCCCTTCGTATAGTCAAATTTTTCAACAGCCTTCATCAGGCCCAGATTGCCCTCCTGGATGAGATCGAGCAGCTGCATCCCCCGGCCCACGTAGCGCTTTGCGATCGACACGACGAGACGCAGATTGGCCTCAGACATACGCTTGCGTGCGTCCTCGTCGCCCTCGGCCATTTTTTTCGCGATCTCCTGCTCCTCCTCAGGCGTCAGGAGCTTGATGCGGCCGATCTCCTTGAGGTACATCCGCACAGGATCGTCCAGCTTGGCGTTTTCCACGTCCTCGGGCAGCGCCTCCGGCTCGTCCAGATCCGCGGGCAGGCCCTCGTCCTCGATGGCCTGCATTTCACTGAGCGTGGGGTTGTCCATATCAGCTGTGCCGATGAGGTCCAGCACGTCGGAGACGTCGATCTCGATGCCGGCCTGCTCAAGAATGTCATAGAAGCGCTCGGTCTGGTCCTGCGTGGCGTCCACGTCGTCGAGCGTTTCAACCAGATGCTTGGAGGAAACCTTTCCGGTCTTTTTCGCCTCGGTAATCAGCGCTTCGAGCTTTTGGCGGTTTTCTGCCGTGAGATCCATCTTCTGCAGAAGTTCCAATTCTTTTCCCATTGCTTACCCTCCATACTGTTTTGTTGATTTCATCTGTTCGGCCAGCAGCCGCAGATTTTCCTCCGAGCGCGTCAGGCTCCGACCCTCATATTCTTCCTGGATCACGCGCAGATAATCCGCGAACGCTTCATCAGAAACGGGAGATGTGTCCCGGCTCATCACATAGGACAGGTGCGCCATTTCCTCCGGCGTGAGATCCGGCCCCAGCGCGGCAAGCGAAACGGGCCGCCCGGACTGTACGCGCTGGCGCAGGTCGGCCAGCACCCGGCCGAACAGGTCGACCGAAAACGCCTCCGCCGGGAGCTTCACGTTCGCGATCAGCTCCGGCTCACGCAGGAGCGTGCAGATCAGGCCCTCCTCGGCGGTCGCGGAACGGAGATTGTCATAGCGGACGGCGCGGGTCTTCGGCGCACGCTGGCGCGCGATGTCCAGCTCCTGCGCTTCCTGCTTTTTCTGCTCGATGGCGCGGGCCTTGCGGTAGGCCTTTTTGATTTCCAGCTGCATGGCCTCCGGCGTGATGCCGGCGGCCTCTGCCGCGCGCCGTCCGTAGACCTCGCGCTGTACCGCGTTCGGGAATGTGGCGATGAGCGCGGCGGCCTGATTCAAAAATTCCACGCGCTGATCGTCGAGCGTCAGGTCATATTTGCGCTTGAGGCTGTCCAGCCGGTACTCCGCCTGATTCTGGCAGGCGTCCAGCAGCACCTCAAAGCGCTGCGCGCCGTATTTTTTCAAAAACTCATCCGGGTCCTTCGCGCCCTGCATCCGCAGGACGCGCACCTGAATGCCGGTCTTTTCGAGCATGGGGATGGCGCGGCGCGTGGCGTTCTGCCCGGCCTCGTCGCCGTCGTAGGTCAGAATGACCTGATTGGTGTATTTTGCGAGGATATTCGCATGCTCCTCTGTCAGAGATGTGCCGAGCGAGGCGACGGCGCAGTCGAACCCGTACTGGTGCAGCGCGATGGCGTCCATATAGCCCTCGGTCAGAATGATGCGCCCCTGCTTGCTCTTGCGGGCGATGTTGAGCGCGAATAAATTCTTGCGCTTGTTGAAGATGATCGTTTCGGGCGAGTTCAGGTATTTCGGTGTGGAATCGTCCATCACGCGGCCCCCGAAGCCGATGATATTGTTCCGGATATCGATGATGGGGAACATGAGCCGGTTGCGGAACCGGTCGTACACGCCGCCGTTTTTGCCCCGCAGGGAAAGCCCCGCGTCGACCAGCTCGTCGAGCTTATAGCCCTTTTCCTTCATCGCGTCCGTAAGCTCCGCCCACGCGTTCGGGCTGAAGCCGAGGCCGAAGCGCTTGACCGTCTCCATGCTGAGCGCGCGCTTTTGTATGTACGCCTGCGCCTCGGTTCCGGCGGGGGAGAACAGCTGCTGGCGGAAGAACCGCGCCGCGTCCTTGCACAGCGCCCAGAGGCGCTCCTGCTTCTGGTACTGCGAGTAGTAATTTTCGTCCTCCGGGACCTCCAGCCCCGCGCGCTTTGCAAGAAACCGCACCGCGTCGGGATAGTCCAGCCCCTCGATCTGCATGATGAAGTTGATCACGCCGCCGCCCGCGTGGCAGCCGAAGCAGTAATAAATCCCCTTGTCCGGCGAGACGGAGAACGACGCGGTCTTTTCCGAGTGGAACGGGCAGAGCCCAAAGAGGTTCGAGCCACGGCGCGTCAGGCTGACATACTGCCCCACGACCTCGTCGATGGGATTGCGCTCGGTGAGCGCGTCCAGAAACGGCTGCG
>OLQB01003226.1_pt1 | contig 9970 bp, 8 predicted proteins | sample 1672681 | NCBI WGS metagenome assembly OLQB01 (sample SAMEA3136713, study PRJEB25190) | human gut metagenome | reverse complement strand
ACTTTCGTATTCCAGGGACCCATACAGGCGAATTCCATACAGGTGGACAACGATGTCGCCGTCTTTTCATGTATCGTTCATCTGCAGACGCGTGATTATTCCCCTTCCCGATACCTTGCAGAGCCAGCATGGCCATGTGAACGGTAACGTTCGGAAGGGAAAACCATGAACAAGAGAATAGCCGCGGTGACGGCGACGACATGCATGCTGTTCGCATCCGTCATGATTCCAGCGGTATCAGCCGAGGGCACGACTGATATTGGCGCACAGAATCAGGTCAAGGCCGTTGCCTACAACGATGCGCTGGACAAGCTCGATTACAAGGGGATTCGAGTCGGGGGACTGTCGGGTCTCACGTGGGACAAAACCGCGGATTCATATGTGGCGCAATCCGACAACCATGGGAGTGACGAATCCCGGGTGTGGTTCCTCGGCAAGGACCTGCACAACCCGTCCATCACGCGTGATCCGGTGACGTTTACCGATGTTAATGGGACGCCCTATAACGGCAACACGACGGACAACGAGGGCATAGCGGTGCTGCCCGACGGCGATTTCGCCATCAGCTCGGAAGGCATTCCCCCTGCGGGCAGGAATCAGGCCGAACACCCGACAATCAGGATCTTCGACGCCAATGGGCGGCAGAAGGGGGAGCTTGAGGTTCCGCAGCTGTTCGACATCAACACGCCCAAGGGTCAGGCGTCGCATAACCTTACGCTGGAAGGATTGAGCCTGTCTCCGACAGGGCACGAACTCGTATCGGCCATGGAAGGCACGCTCAAGTCTGACGTCTACCAGAACCGGAGCGACGCGCGGCGCTTCCTCGTATACCGTGACGACGTGACGGGCAAGGCCGGCCAGTGGACGCTCGTCAAACAGGTGGGCTTCCACACGGTACCGGGACTGGACATCTCCGATATCGTCCTCGATTCCGAAGACTCCCTGTACGTCCTGCAACGTTCATGGAACAGCGAGACCGGCAACAAGGTGGCACTCTCGTACGTCTCCGGGCTGAATGGCGCGCCGGATGTTTCCGGTGTGGCGAACCTCAACGACCCGAAGAATGCATCCGAGTTCGTGAAATCCCGCCAGATCGGCGAGCTGGACAAGTTGCCGGATCTGGGCGCCTCCGCGAAACCCGGCGCTCATCAGGCGAACCCTCTGATGGATAACTACGAAGGGCTCGTCATCGCGAACCTCGACCAGCTCGCCACTCCCGATGCCTCGTGGCATCGCGGTGACGGCGAATACAAGGCCGCTATCTCCATCATCAGCGACGACAACTACAGCGCCACCCAGACCACGCGCATCCTCGACGTCGAAGCGGAACCGTTCCAGAAGACGGCGGCAGGATTCGACGACTCGGCAAGCGGTCGCCTGTCACAGTACGTCACGGCACTCGGCAGAAACGATCGCCTTGACTACTGGTCGGCTAACGGATTCAGCGACGGCACCGGCACGTCGGAGCCGATAGCGTTCGGCGGACTGTCCTCGACGGCGTACAACAGGAAGCTCGGACAATATGTGTCCGCAATGGACAATCATGGTACCGATGTCGCTCGCCTATGGCTGCTGGGCAACGATCTCGACAAGGCGGCTCCGACCGGCAGCATCGTCCTGACCGATGAGAACGGTACGCCATACAACGGCGAAACCACTGATGATGAGGGGCTCGGCGTGCTGCCGAACGGCGACTTCCTGCTCACCTCCGAAGGCCATCCGAACGCGGCGGAAGGCGAGCATGAGCAGCCGAAGATCCGTATCTTCGGCATCGACGGCCGTCAGAAGAACGAGTTGCCCGTGCCTGAACTGTTCGACATCAACTGCAGGGGACAGGCCGTGCACAACAAGAGCCTGGAAGCGCTGACGGTATCGCCGTCCTGCACGCGGCCACCCTCGCAGGTGACGCAGGGCAGCACGAACTCATCGGTCTTGTCTGCTGCGTAGGAAGCCTCGATGGCCTCTGCAGCGTTGGCAGCATGCTCACCCTCGCCGTAAACGAAGGCAGCGTAAGCCTTCTCCTCGCGATCCCAGTTGTTATCACGGTCCATGGCGTAGTAACGGCCGGAAACGCTGGCGATCTTGCCCACGCCCAACTCATCCAGCTTGGCCTGCAGGTCAGCAAGGAAGCCCTTGCCGGAGTGGGGGTCGGTGTCGCGGCCGTCGGTGATGCAGTGCAGGTAAACTTCCTTAGCGCCCAGATGCTTTGCCATCTCCAGCACGCCGAACCAGTGGTCGGCATGGCTGTGCACGCCGCCGGTGCCCACCAGACCCATCAGGTGGATGGCCTTGCCGGCCTCGATAGCGGCCTTCATGTTCTTGACCAGCACAGGGTTCTTGAGCATCTCGCCATCGTGGATGGACTTGGTGATAAGGGTCAGCTGCTGGTACACGATACGGCCTGCGCCCATGTTGGTGTGGCCGACCTCGGAGTTGCCCATCTGGCCGTCGGGCAGACCGACAGCCATGCCGGAGGCATCAATGGTAGTCATAGGGTACTTTTCCATCAGAGCATCCAGATGGGGGGTCTTGGCAGCCACCACGGCGTTGCCAAAGGTCTCGTTCGGCACCCAGCCGAAGCCATCCATGATGCACAGAAGAACAGGTTTCTTTGCCATAAAATTGAATCTCCTTTGAATTTATCACGCGTTGCGGGCAAGGCTAAGCGCCCTGCCTGCGGGAGTGCAGCCTGCGGGGTGCATAACACCCGAGCGGCTGCTGTAAAAACAGATCAGCGCCCGGCTCAGCGCTGAAAAAACGGCGCAGCCGGGCGCTGAAACAGCTAATTAGGGAAAAAGGCAGTTGCTCAGCCCTTGGTGGCTGCATTGACGATGACAGCAAAGTCGGGAGCCTTCAGGGATGCGCCGCCGATCAGGCCGCCGTCCACGTCCTTCTTGCTCAGCAGCTCCTCGCAGTTCTTAGCGTTCATGCTGCCGCCGTACTGCACGGTGGTAGCCTCGGCCACTGCCTCGCCGTACAGCTCGCCCACCACCTTGCGGATCTGTGCGCAGACTTCCTCTGCCTGATCGGAGGTAGCGGTCTTGCCGGTGCCGATGGCCCAGACGGGCTCGTAGGCGATGACAACATTTGCCATCTGCTCGGCGGTCACGTCACGCAGAGCGATCTTGGTCTGCATACGGACCAGCTCCTCGGTAACGCCCTCCTCGCGCTGCTGCAGGCTCTCGCCCACGCACAGGATGACCTTCAGGCCGGCATTCAGAGCAGCCAGAGTGCGCTTGTTGACGGTCTGGTCGGTCTCTGCAAAGTACTGGCGGCGCTCAGAGTGGCCGACGATGACGTACTCCACGCCCAGATCCACCAGCATATCGGCGCTGATCTCGCCGGTGAAAGCACCGGACTTCTCAAAGTGGACGTTCTCGGCGCCCACATGGATGTTGGTGCCCTTGGTCTTAGCCACAGCGGTGACCAGATCGGTAAACGGGGTGCAGATGACCACCTCGCAGGTAGCGTCCTTCACGGCGGGGATCAGCTCGTCCACCAGAACAGCAGCCTCGGAGGCGGTCTTGTTCATCTTCCAGTTGCCAGCGATAATAGCCTTGCGCTTTGCCTTATCCATTGTTATTTTCTCCTTACCTTCGTAACTATTTACAAATTGCCTGCACAAAAAGAAAAGATGCGGCGGCGTAAATGCCGCCGCACCCATTGTGATGCCGGAAAAATTATGCGTTCTGGATGACTGCGATGCCGGGCAGCTCCTTGCCCTCCAGATACTCCAGAGAAGCGCCGCCGCCGGTGGAGATGTGGGTCATCTTGTCGCCCAGACCCATCTGCTGCACAGCTGCTGCGCTGTCGCCGCCGCCGATGACGGTGGTAGCATCGCTCTCAGCCATAGCCTTAGCAACAGCCAGAGTACCAGCTGCCAGAGTGGGGTTCTCGAACACGCCCATGGGGCCGTTCCAGACAACGGTCTTGGAAGCCTTGACAGCGTCAGCAAACAGCTTCATGGTCTCGGGGCCGATGTCGCAGCCCTCCATGTCAGCGGGGATAGCGCTGATGGGCACCACGGTCACATCCACGGGAGCGTCGATGGGATCGGGGAAGTCCTTGATGCAGGCTGCATCCACGGGCAGCAGCAGCTTGACGCCCTTCTCCTTGGCCTTAGCCATCATTTCCTTGCAGTAGTCCAGCTTGGTGTCGTCGCACAGGCTCTTGCCCACTTCGTAGCCCTGAGCCTTGGCAAAGGTGTAAGCCATGCCGCCGCCAATAATCAGGGTATCGACCTTCTCCAGCAGGTTGGAGATGACATTCAGCTTATCAGCAACCTTAGCGCCGCCCAGAATAGCGGTGAAGGGACGGACGGGGTCGTTGACGGCGTTGCCCAGATACTTGATCTCCTTCTCCATCAGGTAGCCGACAGCGGTATCCTTGATGTAGTCGGTGACACCTGCGGTGGAGCAGTGTGCACGGTGGCAGCTGCCGAAGGCGTCGTCCACATAAGCATCAGCCAGAGAAGCCAGCTCCTCGCTGAACTCGGGCATGTTCTTGGTCTCTTCCTTGCGGAAACGGGTGTTCTGCAGCAGAACGACGTCGCCGTTGTTCATAGCAGCCACAGCAGCCTTTGCGTTCTCGCCCACAACGTTGTCGTCGTCAGCAAACACAACGGTCTTGCCCAGCTTTGCGCTCAGAGCCACAGCAACGGGAGCCAGGCTGAACTTAGCCTCGGGGCCGTTCTTGGGCTTGCCCAGGTGGCTGCACAGGATGACCTTAGCGCCATCGTTGACCAGCTTCTGGATGGTGGGCAGTGCTGCGTTGATGCGGTTCTCGTTGGTGATGACACCGTCCTTCATCGGGACGTTGAAATCGCAGCGGACAAGCACCTTCTTGCCGCAGTAGTTCTGATCGTCGATCGTCTTCTTACCTAAACCCATGGTAAAAACTCCTCTCAAGTTATAATTCTGAACCAGAGTCTCGCTCACAATCGGGGCGTTGCCCCGTACAGCTACTATTATAAACAAAAACTGCGTGCATTGCAAGGATATGAGATAGATAATTGTTTAACAAACATTTGCCATTGTTGCACGGAAATGTGTCTATTTTGCCCGAAGTGCGGTTTTTTCTGCCCGCAGACGCCGGAAATGCTGTTTTCCTTCATGACAAAAGGGGTCGAAAAACGCCCACAGGCGTTTCTCGACCCCAAATAAAAATAATTTTTCCGCTGTTGATGCGTTATGCAAAATATTCCTGTGCGCGGCGAGCGGCATCGTTGATGCAGTCCCGCAGCTGGTCCAGCGTATCAAACTTTTTGCTGGGGCTCAGGTAAGCGTGGAACTCCACCACCGGGTCGGTGCCGTACAGGTTGCCGGAAAAGCCCGGGATAAAGGTCTCGCAGGTCACCTTGGTAGCGTCATCGTTCACGGTAGGGCGGCTGCCCAGACCGGTGGCCGAGGGATACCACACCCCGTTGATACAGGTGCGGGTGATATAAATGCCGCTGCGGGGCATCTGGAAGCCCTGCGGGTACAGCTGGTTGATGGTGGGCACCCCGAGGGTGTGCCCCAGCCCTGCCCCGTGCTGCACCGCAAAGCGGATGGCGTAGGGCATGCCCAGCATGGCGTTGGCGGCCGGGATATCCCCGCCCTCCAGCGCGGTGCGGATGCGGGTAGAGGACACCGGCTTTTCCTCAAACTGAGCCATGGGCACCACCACTACCTCTACCCCAAGAGGAGCACAGAGGGTGCGCAGCAGCTCCGGCGTACCGGCAGCCTTTGCACCAAAGGTGAAGTTTTCGCCACAGAACAGCGCCCGGGCGTGGCAGTTTTCCACGATGCCGCGCACGAACTCCTCCGGGCTCAGTGCCTTGATCGCCTCAAAGTCCGGGGTGAGGTAATACTCCACCCCAAGACTGTGGATCAGGGCGTGCTTGTCCTCGGTGGAGAGCAGGCGCTTGCCCTTCATTTTATTTTCCACCGGCAGGCGGAAGGTGAACACCGCCGGAGCTGCATCATGGGTCTTTGCCCATTGTACCGCCCCTTCGATCACCGCCCGGTGGCCGATATGGATGCCGTCAAAGTAGCCCATGGCCACGGCGGTACCCTTTGCGGGCTGTGCCAGCGGCAGCGGGGCAAACTGAGAAATGATCTGCATGGGTCTTGTTTCCTTTATTGCTCAATTACGTTCCACGAACAGTTTTTCCACCCGGAGCACCCCGCCGGTAATGTTAGCAAGGCCAAGGAACTGCCCGGCGGCATTGCGCACCCGGTAGCGTCCGTCTGCTGCGGGGTAGCGGCTGGTGGGACAGCCGTTGTACAGGTGCTGCTCCACCCATGGCTCCACCACCAGCAGCGGCAGCGGGGTGAACACGCTTTCCACCGGCAGCATCAGTGCTTCCAGTGCAGCGCTCCCCTGCTCCTTTGCGGCAAGAATTTCTTCCAGCGTGTGGGCATCTGCTTCGGTGTACAGACCGGCAGCAGTGCGGCGCAGAGCGCTCATGGTGCCCTTCTGCCCCATGGCGGTGGCGATATCCTCCAGCAGGGTGCGGATATAGGTGCCCTTGGAGCAGCGCACCGTCAGCACATACTCGTTTTCTGCCGGACTGCCGCCGTACTCGATGCCGTAAATTTCAATAGGGCGCGTCTTGCGCTCCACGGTCACGCCCTCGCGCGCCAGCTTATACAGCGGCTGACCGTTGATCTTGACCGCCGAGTACATGGGCGGCACCTGCATCTGCGGGCCGACAAACTGCGGCAGCACTGCCAGCAGTTCCTTTTCTCCGGCAGTGACGGGGGCAGTCTCCAGCACCGTGCCGGTACTATCGCCGGTATCGGTGCGTGCGCCCAGGCGCAGGGTGGCGCGGTAGGTCTTGTCGTGGTTCAGCTGCAGGTCCACCGCTTTACTGGCACCGCCGCAGAACACCGGCAGCACACCGGTGGCCATGGGGTCCAACGTACCGCTGTGCCCCAGCTTGCGGGTACCCAGCACGCCGCGCAGCTTTGCCACCACGTCAAAGCTGGTCCAGTCCATGGGCTTGTCTACGATCAGGATGCCCTGCATCATGCTTCCTCCTGCGGTGCGTCCAGCTCGGCTTCCACCTCTGCAAGGATCGCGTTTTTGGCGTTTTCAAGGTCGCCCAGCAGTTCACAGCCCGCTGCGCGGGTGTGGCCGCCGCCGCCCAGACGCCGGGCGATGGCACAGGCGTCCACGCCCTTTGCGGTGCGCACGCTGATGCGGTAGCTGCCGCCGGGCTGCTGGCGCAGGGTCAGACCCACCTTGACTCCCTCGATACTGATGGGCAGACTGGTCAGTTCCTCCAGATCTGCGGGGTCTACCCCGCTCTGCCGGATCTCGTCCCTCGTCAGGTAGATCAGGGCGCAGCGGCCATCCAGATAGTACTCCAGATGGTTGCGGGCGATGCGCTCGGCCTCCATGCGGGCACGGGGCTTGGTGTCGAAGAGCAGGGTGTTCAGCTCCTCCACATGACAGCCGGCCTCAATAAGCTTTGCCGCCACCGTGTGGGTGTTGGCAGTGGTGGAGGAGAACTTGAAGCAGCCGGTGTCGGTGGCAACGCCGGTGTACAGGCAGTCGGCAATGTGGGGGGTGATAGTCACCCCCATCTCCACGATGACCTGATACAGCAGTTCCGCTGCCGCAGCGGCACCGGCATCCAGAAGGGTAAAATCGGCATAGCCGTTGTTGCCTGCGTGGTGGTCGATGCACAGGTCTACATGGCGTGCAAACTGCGGCACACCGTTATTTTCGCCAAACAGCTGCAAACCGGCCACGTCCACCGCGATCACGGTGCGGGGCTCGAACTCGCCCTTGAACAGCCGTGGGTTCGTAAAGGCGTAGCGGGACGGAATGGCATCGGAGCAGAGCACCGCCGTTGTTTTTTCCAGCGCTTTGAGCGCATAGTACAGGGCGCTGCCGCAGCCGATGGTGTCACCGTCCGGGTTTTTGTGGCACAGAATCAAAATGTTGTCCGCAGCCAGCAGGCGCTGCGCCATCTGCTGCACATCCAGTTGTTCTGTCATCCAATGATCCATCCTTTCCGCAAAGGCAGTCAGTCCTCGGTCTGTTCGGTATCAGCAGGCTGTGCTTCCTCCTCGCCGTTCACGTTCAGGCTGCGCAGCAGCTCGTTGATGTGGGCGGCGTAGGCGGCACCGTCATCCTCCACAAAGATGAAGCGGGGTGCCTTGCGGATGTGCATTTTTTTGCTGACCTCGGTGCGCACATGGCCTGCGGCACGGTTCAGCGCTTCGATTGCGGGCTTGGGGCCGTCTGCGCGGCCCATCACGCTTACATACACTTTTGCCACATCCAGATCCGGCGTCACATCCAGACGGGTGACGGTCAGCAGACCGCCCTCCAGCCGCGGGTCCTTCAGCCGGCCGATGATGGCAATGACCTCGCGCTTCATATCCTGCGCAAGACGGCCCATATTTTTCTGAGACATAGTTTTCTCCAAATTCTGTCCGGCAGCTTCCCAAGGCCTTGCCCCGGCCGGGGCAAGGCGGCATTTGTCTGCCAAAACGACGGATGAGGGCGCACGCTCCACACCTGCGAAAGATACGCCCTCATCAGTCTCACTTCGTTCGACAGCTTCCCCCGGACGGGGGAAGCCTTTTCTGCCGGGAAGCTGTTATATATTCGGTTTTTGCTTAGTCGCGGTACTCTTCCATCTTGAAGGCCTCGTACACGTCGCCTTCCTTGACGTCCGCAAACTTCTCCAGGGTCACACCGCACTCGTAGCCCTCGGCCACTTCCTTGGCGTCATCCTTGAAGCGCTTCAGGGATGCGATCTCGTCCTCGGCAATAACGATGCCGTCACGCACCACGCGCACCTTGCTGTCGCGGGTGATCTTGCCGCTGGTCACGCGGCAGCCTGCAACGGTACCCACGTTGGAGATCTTGTACACCTGACGCACCTGCAGTTCGCCCAGAGAGACCTCGCGGAACTTGGGTGCCAGCATACCCTTCATAGCGTCGGTGACATCGTTGATGGCGTCGTAAATGACGCGGTACATACGCATTTCCACCTTGGTGGCAGCGGCTTCTTCCTTGGCCACGTTGTCCGGGCGGACGTTGAAGCCGATGATGATGGCGTTGGAGGCATCGGCCAGATCCACATCGGACTTGCTGATGGCGCCGACACCGGCATGGATGACGCGCACACGCACCTCATCGTTGGAGATTTTCTCCAGACTCTGCTTCACAGCCTCGGCAGAGCCCTGCACATCGGCCTTGACCACAATGGCCAGCTCCTTCATGTCGTTCTGTGCCATCTGGCTGAACAGGTTATCCAGCGTGACCTTCTGGAAGGAGGAGAACTGCTTCTCCTTGGCAGCAGCGATGCGCTGCTCGGCCAGTTCACGGGCCAGACGCTCGTCCTCAACAGCCTCGAACAGGTCGCCTGCTTCCGGCACTGCGGTCAGGCCGGTGATCTCCACAGGGGTGGAGGGGCCGGCATCGGTCAGCAGCTGACCCTTGTCGCTGCGCATGGTGCGCACGCGGCCCACAGCGGTACCGGCAATGATGACGTCGCCGGAGTGCAGGGTGCCGTTCTGCACCAGAATGGTGGCAATGGGGCCCTGGCCCTTGTCCAGACGGGCCTCAACGACCGCACCCTTGGCGCGGCGGTTGGGGTTTGCCTTCAGCTCCATGACCTCAGCTTCCAGAGCAATGCGCTCCAGCAGGTCGTTGATGCCCATGCCGGTCAGGGCAGACACCGGGATGCAGGCCACATCGCCGCCCCAGTCCTCGGTGATGATGCCGTACTTGGTCAGGCCTTCCATCACGCGCTCGGGGTTTGCGGTGGGCTTATCCATCTTGTTCATTGCCACGATAATCTTGACATTTGCAGCCTTGGCGTGGTTGATGGACTCGATGGTCTGGGGCATGATGCCGTCATCGGCAGCAACCACCAGAACGGCGATATCGGTCATGTTGGCACCGCGGGCACGCATGGAGGTGAATGCCTCGTGGCCCGGGGTATCCAGGAAGGTGATGAGGCTGT
>OLQB01003225.1_pt1 | contig 9974 bp, 7 predicted proteins | sample 1672681 | NCBI WGS metagenome assembly OLQB01 (sample SAMEA3136713, study PRJEB25190) | human gut metagenome | reverse complement strand
CGCGGGAGGGATAGTAAAGATTGCTTTCCTACAGGGCTTTTCTTTTTTTGTACTTATTTATCCATGGCCTGACGGCGCGGACGAAATAAATATCCCCCCTGCCGCGGGGAATAAATATATATTCCTCCCGCTAACGCGGGAGGGTTATAAGAGCTTCTTTTTACCCCTCATCCGTCAGCTTCGCTGACACCTTCCCCCCCCAAGGGGAAGGCTTGAGGGACTGCCCCGCGCCACCTGTCTCCCTGCGGGTCGGTCGGTCCACGGGTCTGACATGCCACCGGCGTGTCATTCAACACCGCGGACCCCTCGAGGGGAATGCTAACGAGGGAGCTCCCCCAAGGGGAAGGCTTGGGACGTTTTTATTGTGCTTTACACAGTGGGGCGAAAAGTGGTATAATACCGACAGAAATCAACACAAACGAGGAGGTCTTGTGATGAGATTGCTGTTCAAGGGCGGTACCGTGGTCACCGGCAAGGGCCCCCGCCGGGCCGATATCCTGGTGGAGGGCGAGAAGATCCTCGATGTCTGCCGCGATATTCCCGCCATCGGCGCACAGGTGGTGGACGTGACCGGGATGCTGCTGTTTCCCGGCTTTATCGATGCCCACACCCATTTCGATCTGGACGTGTGCAACACCACCACGGCGGATGACTTTGCCAGCGGCTCCCGGGCGGCGCTGCGGGGCGGCACCACCACCATCATCGACTTTGCCTGCCCCAACAAGGGCGAGACGCTGCACGACGGCCTGCGGCTCTGGCACGAGAAGGCAGACGGCAAGTGTGCCTGCGACTACGGCTTCCACATGACCATCGACGACTGGAACGAGACCATCGAGCGCGAGATCGACGATATGTACGCCGAGGGTATCTCCTCCTTCAAGATGTACATGACCTACCCTGCCATGATGATCGGTGACGAGGCCATGTACAAGGCGCTGAAAAAGCTGAAGGAAAAGGGCGGCATCTGCGGCGTCCACTGCGAAAACGCCGGGGTCATCGACGCGCTGATCGCCGAAAAGAAGGCCGCCGGCGAGAACGGCGTCCACTGCCATCCGGAGACCCGGCCCGACATCATGGAGGCCGAGGCCGTGGGCCGTCTGCTCCGCATCGCCGAACAGGTAGACGTCCCCGTGGTCATCGTCCACACCACCAACATCGAGGCGCTGGACGAGATCGCCAACGCCCGCTGGCGGGGCCAGAAGGTCTTTGTGGAGACGTGCCCCCAGTATCTGGTATTGGACGACAGCGTGTATTATAACGAGGACTGGCTGCAGGCAGCCAAATACGTCTGCTCGCCTCCTATTCGGAAACCGGCTGACCGTGAGGCCCTGTGGCGGGCCATCCGCCGGGGTGAGGTGCAGACCGTGTCCACCGACCATTGCAGCTTCACTACCCAGCAGAAGCTGGCGGGCCGCGACGATTTCACCGCTATTCCCGGCGGCATCCCCGGCGTGGAGACCCGCGGCGAGCTGATCTACACCTTCGGCGTGGCCAAGAAGAAGATCGGCCTGGGCGCCATGTGCCGTGTGCTGGCAGAGAACCCCGCCAAGCTGTATGGCCTGTTCCCGCGCAAAGGCGTACTGGCCCCCGGCTCCGACGCCGATATCGTGGTCTACGACCCCAACGCCGACCACGTCATCCGCGCCGAGGATATGGTGGGTGCGGCGGACTACAACCCCTACGAGGGCGTGGTCACCAAGGGCTCCATCCGCCAGGTGTGGCTCCGCGGCAAGCCCGCGGTGTCCTCGGGCAAGGTGCTGGCCGGGCCGGACGGCAAATACCTGCCCCGGGGCAAGTGCCAGCTGTAAGGAGACGAGGCCATGTTGGACAAGACATTGGGCTATATCCTCTGCTGCCAGTCCCCGGCGCTGTTTCTGGCCGCGCTGGCGCTGCTGGTGGCGTATCTGGCCGGGCGCAAGCACAAGGTCCGGGCCTTCTTCCGCCTGCTGCTGTGCATTCTGTGTGCCGCCGGCGGCGTGGCGCTGTATTTCCTGGGCATCTACAAGGAGTATTTCACCATCCGGGACTTTTTCCTGATCCGCACTGCGGGCTGGATCGGCCTGGCCATCGCGGCGTTCTTCGTGCTGCTGGCTCTGGTGCGGGCGTTCTTTGCCGCCGCCGACGCCCGCCGCGAGCAGAAGGCCGCCATCCGCGAGGAGAACGAGCGCCTGGCCCGTGAGGCCCAGGAGGCCGCTGAAGCCGCGCAGGTGGAACCGGCCCCGCAAGTCCCTGCTGTGCCAGAGGCTTCCCCGCAGGAGTCGGTACCCGAGGCGGTTCCGGAGCCCGCTGCCGTTTCCACCGTCGAGACTCCGGTGCCAGAAAGCGAGCAGCCGCAGGACTAAGTTGACAATAATACAAATTATGGTAAACCCATCGGCCGCATTTTTGTGCGGCCGATGGGTTTTTTGTAGGCAAAGCAAGGCTCCCGGGAAACAGATGATCTGTCTCCCGGGAGCTCCCCTCCTGTCGCGCGAGGCCTGTACCTCACGCCCCCTACGTTGTTTTATGGTAGCACTCTATGATTGTAGTTTCAAGAAAATCGGTGATTTCTTAACGCAGTTTTAACGGAACGCTAACAGGGGCGCGAAAAATCCCTCCCCCTGGGGGAAGGTTTTTGCCCATTTTCATGGGCTTTATCGTCATTCTGCACAACAATTCCCCTCAAATTTCTGCCTATTGCGAATTGAATTGTTCGGTGACCGGTGATAAATTTAGGTTGGTATTTGCCGAAAAGTGGCGAAACGGAGGGGTTTTTAAGATGAAACGATGGTTTTCCGGGCTTTTAGCGGCGGTTATGGTACTGCTTTTGCTGCCGGCGTCTGCCAGCGGTACAGAGAGCTTTTACGCTTATCTGTATAGCAATCCAACCACCGCAGTCGGAGAAACCGCATTGGTTGGACTATACTTAGGTCAAAATTCCACATCGCGGGAATACAACACCTATTTCTTCCAAATCGACTATGATGCGGAAAAACTCATATTCTCAAGCGCAACCATCGGCAGCAAAGTTCCTGATGTCATTGATCACTCTGTTCCTGGTCGTTTGACCATAGGCGGCTACGGAGAACCGCGCTCCGACAGTTCTATCATGCTGAATTTCACCGTAAAGGCTGCCGGTGAGGCCACTGTGAAATTGGTCAAGGCACAGATGGACGTCCGCGCCAACGCGGCAAAGGACGCCCAAACTGCCAGTGTACCGGCCGGCCAAAGCAACACGGTGACGATCCTGTGCGGCGGCTTCCCTGTTGTGCTTCCGGATTGTGCCACCGGCGCCGCTTATGTGACTGAAAACGGCGACTACACCTTCACCGCCGATCCCAGCTATAACTACGACTTTTCGGCCACTGTGAATAATGAAAAAGTTGACATCATCAACAACTGTGACGGCAGCTATACGATCAAAAATGTCACCGGCGAGCTGGTCATCAGCGCCAACAGCGCACCCACTATCAAAACATACGCGGTGACCGTTGAGGGCGACGGCTCCGGCGATGTCAGCCCCCTCACTCCCGCAACGCATGGGCAGAATTATACCTTTACGGTCACGCAGGCGGCCAACTACGACTATGCGGTGGCCGTAACGGTAAACTGCCTGCCGGTGACGTGCACTGTCAGCAGCAGCGGCAGCCGCTATACCTATACGATCTCGGCGGCGTCTGTCACCGGCCCGGTGGTCATTACGGTGAAGAAAACTCTTCCATCCGGTACGACTATGATCACCTTCAACGGCAATGGTGCCAGCGATGAATGGCAAAAGGGTGTATCGCGAGTAATAAGTAATGGATCCGACTTTGACTTTTACACCGATCAACATGATGGCTTTGATTACAGTATTAGTGCGGCTGGACAAAGTGGCATCATTCCCGTTTCCGAGACAGGCAAGACCGGGGAAATCGGTGTAAAATACACCATTTCTGGTCAATATATTACCGGTGGCATTATCACGATAACGATCAACAAAGCACAGCACTTTGATTGGAACGTAATCGTTTCCCCTTATGTGAATACTGACGGATCCACCATTTGGCTGATTACTGCCTCCCCTGATCCGAAGCCCGAGGAGACCAAGTCCCTCTATTACGGGGGGAAACCTATGTTTTGGTCAGAGAAATACAAATCTTACGCCTGGCTGTTGCTGAGCAGCAAATCGCAGGATACTGTGAAGGCTGATGCAGAAGCCGCCATCACTATCAAAGAAAACGCCGTCACATCTATCGAATACAGCGGCGACGTCAATGGCACGGGCCATATCGACATCAACGACGCCCAGTATGTCTATGACCTCTATAACGCCAAGCATTCCACACTTGACATGGAGAAGTTTCTCCGCTGCGATGTCAACGGCAACCGCGAAGTAAGCGTCGATGACGTTCAGGCTGTTGTCAGCCTGCTGCTGCACTGATAAGTCAAAAGAGAAGCGCCTGAAAGGCGCTTCTCTTTTTCTTGCCGGTCAAAAAGCTTGCGAAAGCCGTATGCAAGGCTCTGCGGCGAAAGCCACGGGGCCTTCTGTCAGGACTCCATGTGTTTGCCCAGAAAGGACGCCACGGTCTGGGCAAGCTTACACTCCGTCTCCCCCGCCGGCTTGCCGTCGGGAGAGAGAAAGAGCACCGCGCCCAGCACGTCGCCGCCGCAGAGAATAGGTGCCGCAACAGCGGCCCGGAACTGCTCGTTCTCATCGCTGATGGCCACACCCTCGCCGCAGTAGAGGCCACGCTGGTCCATGACCTGCTCCAACGCAGGGGAGACAGGCTTGCCCAGCAGTTCCTTCTTCCCCGCCCCGGCGATGGCGATGACCGCATCGCGGTCGGTAACAGCGGCGGAAAAGTCCGTGCTGCGGCTGAGGGTATCGCAGAACTGTGCGGCGAACTCCTCCAACCCGCCGATAAGGGAATACTTCTTGAAAATAACCTCGCCGTCGCGGGTGGTGTAGATCTCCAACGGGTCGCCCTCATTGATAACATTGGCACGAAAGACCTTGTCCGGACGCATTTTTGCGCTCTGGACGATGGTAATGGTTGAGATATCTCCCGTGCCGTCAGGAAAATTTACGGTGTCCCCCTGACGGGCCATGGCGGCAACGAAGTCCTCCTCATGCGGCAGCTCTCCGCAGCGGAGCAGACAGTCAATGTCGGCTTTCAGCTGAATTTCCAGATGATCCTCGTAGACCTTAATTTTCTCAATGATAAGCTGTAGATCCTTGCGGTCAAGATGTTCCTTGCTTAGCAGGTCATCAAAGACCTCCATGGCGGTTTTCGCCGCACGGTTCACTTGGATAATGGTATTGCGTTTGTCCGCCACCATTTGAAGCTGATTTTGCAAGCCGTTGATGCGCTGAATCAGGTCATGCTCCAGCTCGTCATAGGTCTCCTCCAAAATGGCCTCCTGCTCCGGGTGCCGCGCCATATCCCGGATACGCTGGCGCTTGGTGGCTTTCAGTTCCTCCTGTGCGTCCAGCAGCAGGGTTTCCAGATTCTCCGCAGTGCGTTCCGTTTCACTTATGTCCTCCTGCTCGTGGGCAAGGTCGGCGTTGAGACGCTCCAGCATATTGGCGGAGTTGTCCTTTACCTTTTTGAGATACAGCTTCATCAACTCGTCCAGCTTGTTCACCCGGATGTGGTGGCTGGTGCAGCCGGACAGTCCACGGCGGTGATAGGTGCCGCAGGTGTAGGCAGGGCGCAGATCCCGGCGGCTCATGGCAAACATGGGACTGCCGCAGTCACCGCACTCCAAAAAGCCGGAGTACACATTGTCATTGATTTTCTTCCCGCGGTAGTGGTTGGTAGAGCGCTGTTCCCGCAGGGCGCGAACGGTGGCAAAGGTGCGGTAGTCGATGATGGCCTGATGGTGGTGTTCAATAACAATGTGTTCCAACTCATCCCGCTTGACATCCTTACCGTTGATTTTGGCACGGGTGTACTTGCCCTGCCGGAGTGTGCCGACGTAAAAATCATTGTCCAGAATACCCTGCACCGTGACAATAGCCCAGTCCTTTTTCGCTGTGCGGCGGGATTCCTCCCCCTCCGCCTCTTTGCGAAGTTGCTCTGACATCCGAGGGGTGGGCACACCAGTATCTGTCAGGTGGTTGGCGATTTTCTTATATCCCCAGCCGTCCAGATAGAGCCGGAAGATTTCCCGCACGATCTCCGCCTCCGTGGGGACGATCTCAAACTGCTTTTGTTTGTTGAGAATGTAGCCATAGGGCGCGGCGCAAAGCCACGCGCCGTCTGCCTGGCGGCGACGGATGACGGACTTTACCTTCTTGCTGGTGTCCGTCACCGGCATTTCGTTGATAAGAAACTGAAATTGAATTTTCAGCCAGTCATCGTCGTTTGGAAAGTCAATGTTGTCTCCGATGGAGATGATACGCACGCCGGCGTCCCGCAGATCCTCTAGTTCCACCAGCCCGCGGGAATTACGGCGGGAGAAACGGGAGAAGTCTTTGACAATAAGAATGTCGTACTTGTGGCTCATCAGCCCTCGCCGCATTTCCTGATAACCCTCACGCTGCTCGAAGGTGTAGCCGGAACGGTCACGATCCTCGTAAAAGGTCAGCGCACTGTCGGGGAAGCGGCGCTTCACGAAATCTTCGATGATAGCCTTTTGGTTCTCGATAGACACATTGTCGCGGTCCAGTTCCTCGTCCACCGAAATGCGCGCGTAGCCCGCTATGGCAAAGCGTTCGATCATAGCTTGTCACCTTTCAGATATGCAGCGATCTGCCGGTCAAATTCGGAGATGTATTCGGCGTCCTGCTTTTTGCGGAATTCTTCGTAAATAGTACCTACTTTTTTCACTGCCGTCTCGTGGGAGATGCGGCCCTTGCCCTCCAGCACCTTGCGGCGGTTGTTGGTGAGGAACCGGTCTGTCTCCTCCAGCCAGTCCTGCATACTCATGAGTTGCTCGCCCTCCGCCATCAACTCGGCGTAGTCGATGAACATGGTCACAAGACGATTCAAACGGCTCAATTCTTTTTCGTTCAGGTAGTTTTTGGCCACCAGCGTGTCGCTTTTCAGAATTTTTCCGTCCGGCGCGCCCTTCCAGTTAGTCAGACCCATGGTGGGACTGTCCAGGGTAGCTCGTTCGGAAATCAGTTCCGCCGCTGTCTTACCGGTGACAGCAAAGTGGAGCTTGTTCTGCACGAAGGCGTAGAACGCTTTCGTGGTCTCGCTGTTTTTATCATAGTCGTAGCTGCACTGCTCAAACACATCGGCAATTTTCTGGTAAGCCCGGCGCTCGCTGGCCCGGATCTCCCGGATGCGCTCCAGCAGTTCATCAAAGTAATCTTTGCCAAATGGCCGACCATTCTTCATCAGTTCATCGTTGAGGACAAAGCCCTTCTGGATGTACTCTTTCAGGGTCTTGGTGGCCCATTGGCGGAAGTGGGTGGCCTTTTTGGAGTTCACCCGGTAGCCTACGGCGATGATGGTGTCAAGATTGTAATGGTCAATGCCGCGCCGCACTTCGCGGCTGCCCTCCTTGCGAACTACCGAGAATTTCTCGGTAGTTGCCGCCTGCTCCAATTCACCGTCCGCATAGATATTTTTCAAGTGCAGAGAGATGTTGTCGGCGGAGCAGTCGAACAATTCTGCCATGCCGCTCTGTGTCAGCCAAAAGGTTTCGTCCTTGAACACCACGCTGACGAACTGCTTGTCAGCACCGTTGTCGTACAGTAGAATTTCACTGTGTTGTGGAAGGAATCCACTCATAGGCGCACCGCCTTTCTATCAAGATTGTTTTGCCTGTTGATTTAATTTTGTAGATAATATTGTATCACGGGTTTTTTATAAAAGCAACCGCAAATCGCATTTCGTTTCACCGGTTTGACTAAGCGGTATCGGTCAGTACCGATACCGCTTGTACTTTTTATTCCATCACCGGTGCCTGCTGTTTCGCTTCCAACTCTGCCGCACGGTTTCGATTGTAGAGCAGGAGCTGATGGGTCTGCTCATACAGATCTTCCGTGCCGGACTGAAAGACTGCCACGGTGTATTTTTTGCCGTTGTATTCCTGATAGATTGGACGGAGCTGTTCACGCAAAGCGGCATCTGCCTGTTCCGAATGGCTGAGCCATATCTCTACGATCTTACGGTCATCATTGACATTGATCTCCAAACGCATCACGCTCCTTTTCCAATAGTTTCCTCTGCTTTTAAGACTTTATACCTGATGTCTGCCGTCATAGCCCTCCCATCGTTTGCTCATGCTGTCGCTTTTTCTGTTCTTCCCGTGCAACCTGTTCATCCAATTTTTCTTTCACAGCCATAGCCGCGCCCGCGGCGAAGCCGATCACCGCGCCGAAGTTTTCGGCGGCGATTTTCGCCTCTATGCGCCGCCGCTTTTCCTCGGCATCCTCATCTTCATCCAGTAGTGTCCCTGCGGCAGCCAGCCCAGCCGCAGCGGGGATTAGAGGAACAGGCCGCGGATCGCCGCCGCGCCATACCACCCCGCCAGTGCCGCCGTTCCAAGAATCAGCACCAGCGCGATCCACTTGAGGGCCACCAGCAGGCTGAAGTCCGGGAGCCAATCGATCCACTTGGAGGAATACCTCTCGCTCAGGTTCCCAACCCGTTCCAGCAGTCTGTTCATCTCTGTCAGCGATCTCTGCATCTCCGTGAGCGACTTCTGCACCGGTGTCAGGTCGATGTGTGCTCTCAGACCGGGGATTGCTTTCCGAATTTCCTCCAGCTCCCAGTTTATTTCGCCCACCTGCTTTGCCAGCTTGTTCATTGTCTGCGGCAGATCGCACTGGATCACAATGGGTTGGATCGTCTGCGCTGTTTGCTGCGGCGCAGACGGCGGCGCGCTGTTCGACTGGTTCAACCGTTTCAATTCCTCCATCGTTTTCCTCTGCTCGACGGAATTTTCTTTGAACGAGTTTTGCCCGTATTCTGAATTCACGTTCCATGGCCTCCTTGCAATACTTTTCCTCGTGTAATTTGCTGTCGCGGCACTTCATGCCGTCCGGCGTGGTGTAAGTGATGTATTTGCGGGTGCTCTCCCAACGGACGGCGTAGCCCTCGGATTCCATCAGAGAAACAAAGGCGTCCTTGTCGGCGGCGTATTTCATGCACTCATCAATGGTGTTCATGAGCCGCAGCTTCCAGCTTTGTCCCTTCAGAGCCGTGTGGTATTCCGCGCCGCCCATGCCGCGGGCCTGCTGCGTTGGCGCATCAAAGGCAGGAAGACCCATTTCCTGACAGATCATGTCATTGCGCCGCATCAGCTCCTGCAGTTGTTCCTTCGCCATGTGCAGCTTCTTGCCGGTCTCAAAGTTGACGGAGTTGATGACGCAGTGGGAGTGGATGTGCTCGCGGTCTACATGGGTGCAGACCAGCACCTCGCAGCCGTCAAAGTATTCTGCCAGCCGCCGCGCGGCTTCGTGAGCCTGCCGGGGATCGACCGCCGCGCCTTTTGGAAAGCTCTGCACCATGTGGTAGAACATCACACCGCCGTCCTTGTGGTAGAGGAGCTTCGTGTTCAGGAAATCATCGTAGACGCTCTGCGGCTGGCAGTTGATGCCGCTGATGAGCGGCCCGCCATCCCATGCGGTTTTCTTTTCCTGCATGACGTAGCGCATCACGCCGCGCATGGCGGAGCGGGACTGTGTGCCCCGCTTGTAGTTCACAAAATGTACGATGGCCATACGGCTCACCGCCCTTCCATGACTGATCGCAGCGCGGCGCTGACCTCGGACAGCTCCTGCGCGGCCTTGTCGAGACCGATGATCTGCACCTTGCCCATGTTGGCGAGGACGGTAAGGCGGTTGATGTTGCTGCCGATGCCCTTGAGCTGGCGGAGCAGTTCTTTCTACTCGTCGATGACCACGATCCGCTTGCCGAGGCAGCAGGCGGTGACATAATCGCTCATGGACATATGGGCTTTCATCGCCAGCGCCTTGATCTTCTCCCGGTCGGCGGATGCCATGCGCGTGCTGAATTTGATATCTTTTTTCATGTTTTTCTCCAATCGTAGCT
>OLQB01003219.1_pt1 | contig 9984 bp, 9 predicted proteins | sample 1672681 | NCBI WGS metagenome assembly OLQB01 (sample SAMEA3136713, study PRJEB25190) | human gut metagenome | reverse complement strand
ACCAGAAGGTTATGGTATATGACCTCGGCGGCGGTACATTCGATGTATCTATCATCGAAATGGGCGACGGTGTTCAGGAAGTACTTGCAACAGCAGGTAACAACCGTCTCGGCGGTGATGACTTCGATAAGAGAATCATCGACTGGATGGTTGCATCATTCAAGACAGAAACAGGCATTGACCTTTCACAGGATAAGGTTGCAATGCAGAGATTAAAAGAGGCTGCCGAGAAGTCAAAGATTGAACTTTCAGGTGTTACAACTTCTAACATCAACCTCCCGTTTATCACAGCAGACCAGACAGGTCCTAAGCACCTTGACCTTACTCTTACAAGAGCAAAGTTTGACGAACTCACATCAGACCTCGTAGAAGCTACAATGGGTCCTGTAAGATCGGCTCTTCAGGATTCAGGTCTTCAGATCGGTCAGATTGATAAGGTTCTTATGGTTGGCGGTTCTTCCAGAATCCCTGCTGTTCAGGACGCTGTTAAGAAGCTCATCGGCAAAGAGCCGTTCAAGGGCATCAACCCTGATGAATGTGTTGCTATCGGTGCCGCTATTCAGGCAGGCGTACTCGGCGGTGAAGTTGAAGGACTTCTCCTCCTCGATGTAACTCCGCTTTCACTCGGTGTTGAAACAATGGGCGGTGTTATGACAAAGATTATCGACAGAAACACAACAATCCCAACAAAGAAGAGCCAGATTTTCTCAACTGCCGCTGATAATCAGACACAGGTTGAAATCAATGTTCTTCAGGGTGAGCGTGAATTTGCCCGTGATAACAAGCAGCTCGGTCTTTTCGCTCTCACAGGCATTGCTCCTGCAATGCGTGGTATTCCGCAGATTGAAGTAACATTTGATATTGATGCCAACGGTATCGTTAATGTATCTGCAAAAGACCTCGGTACAGGCAAAGAGCAGAAGATTACAATCAGTAACTCAACTTCAATGAGCAAGGAAGATATCGACAAGGCTGTTAAGGAAGCTGAACAGTTTGCCGCAGAGGACAAAAAGCGCCGTGAGGCAGTTGACGCTAAGAACGAGGCTGAAAACATTGTTTATCAGGCAGAAAAGCTCGTCAGCGAAAGCGGTGACAAGATTCCCGAGAATGACAAGAACGCAATCAACACAAAGGTTGCAGCTCTTAAAGAGGCTATCTCAAAGGACGATGCCGCACTCATCGGCACAGCTAAGGAAGACCTCCAGAAGACTCTTAACGATGCTGCCGCTAAGCTTTATCAGCAGGCTGCTCCGCAGGGCGGTGCTCCCGATATGAACGGTGCTCAGCCAAACGGCGGTAATCCTACAGGCAACAACGGCGGAGATCCTAATGTATATGACGCTGATTTCACCGATGTTGACGATAACAAGTAATTTATGTTAGAATAACATATAGTCAAAGGAGCTGTTATATGGCGGCTCCTTTTGGCTGTATAAGACGATAACCGGCTTGCAATATTGCGTGATTTCGGTATTTTGACAAAGGTGAGAGTAATATGGCAGACAAAAGAGACTACTACGAGGTGCTTGGCGTTCAAAAGGGCGCAAGCGACGATGAAATAAAAAAGGCATACAGAGCCTGTGCCAAAAAATATCACCCGGATTTGCATCCCGGCGATAAAGAATGCGAGGAAAAATTCAAGGAAGTAAACGAGGCTTATGAAGTTCTTTCCGACTCCGATAAAAAGGCTCGTTACGACCAGTTCGGTCACGCAGGCGTTGATCCCAACTACGGCGCAGGTGCAGGCGGAGCAGGAAGTCCGTTCGGTCAGGGTATTGATATTGACGATATCTTCTCCAGCTTTTTCGGCGGATTCGGCGGCAGACGCTCCAACAATGCAAATGCTCCTATGCGTGGCAGTGATATTGAAACTACGGTTTACATTTCATTTGAAGAGGCGGCAAAGGGTTGCAAGCAGACAATCAACTATTCATGCGTAACAACCTGTGACGACTGTCACGGAACAGGCGCTCAGCCCGGCACAAGCCCCAAGACCTGTTCGTCATGCGGCGGTTCGGGCAGGGTAACAATCAACCAGAGAACACCTTTCGGTGTTGTTCAGACTCAGCGTACCTGTGATGCCTGTCACGGCAGAGGCAAGATTGTTGACAATCCTTGTAAAAAGTGCGGCGGTTCGGGCAAACAGCGCAAGAACAAGACTGTTGATGTAACAATTCCGGCAGGTATCAAGGATCAGCAGATTCTTAATGTAAGCGGCAGAGGTAACTCAGGTACAAACGGCGGTCCTGCAGGCGACCTTCATGTTTATGTAAATGTTCGTCCGCACCCTGTTTTTGAACGCAGAGGTGACGATGTGTGGTGCGAAGTTCCGATAACCTTTACACAGGCGGCTCTCGGAGCAGATGTTGTCGTTCCTACTCTTGACGGAAAGGTTTCCTACACGGTTCGTGAGGGTACACAGCCGGGTGATGTTTTCAGACTCAAGGGCAAGGGTATTCAGCGACTCGGCGGCAGAGGCAGAGGCGACCAGTATGTAAGAGTTACCGTTGAAGTTCCGAAGAATCTTAACGGCAAGCAGAAAGAGCTTATCAAACAGCTTGACGGCGCAACAGGCGACAAGAACTACGCAAAACGCAGAAACTTCTTTGATAAAATCAAGAAGATGTTCAACGAGTAACACAGAATAAATAAGATTTGTGGGGCATTTATCCCCACAAATTTTTTATACGGCGTGCCGCCGTTCCCAATTCGAGCAGATAATTTGTTGTGCAATAAACATATTATGCCCGAGCGTAGTATTGTAATTATTTGCACAATCCTGTAGGGGCATTCATTGGACGCCCGCAAGTAACGGCACAATATTTATGTGAAACCAAATTATATAAATGTCGCAAATCTGTAGGGGAGAACCGTGTTCTCCCGCCGTGTGCATTGCACACGATTGAACGCTATGCGTTCAAAATGAACAGACAGTTTTGTTTAAATCAAAAAATTTGATTTAAACAAATAATATCATCAAAGTCGGCGGATAATATCCGCCACTACATTACAAACAAAAATATCGGCATAAAATGCCCGTGAATCAGAGGTTAAAATGGAATCCTGGACAGAAATAAAAATATCCGTTGACGCAAAGAATATTGACAGAGCAAGCGATATTGCAAATGTCGTAGTTCCCTACGGCATATATATTGAAGATTACACAAACCTTGAGCAAGAGGTTGAGGACATTGCCCATATTGACCTTATTGACGAGGATTTGCTTGCAAAGGACAGAAACAAGGCTTTTGTTCACATTTATCTTGAACCCGATGTTTCGCCGTCAGAGGCGGTAGCATTCCTTTCGGAACGCTACAATGCGGAGGGTATAAAGCATTCAATTGAACTTCTTGACTGCCTTGAAGAGGATTGGAGAAACAACTGGAAAAAATATTTCAACCCGATTGAAGTCGGTGAAAAACTTCTTATCCGTCCGAGCTGGCGAGATGATTACGATGCAGGCAACCGCAAAGTTCTCAACATTGATCCGGGCCTTGCGTTCGGCACGGGTGGTCACGAAACCACAAGGCTTTGCCTTGAAATGTGCGAAAAGTACCTTAAAGAGGGCGATTCTGTTCTTGATGTGGGTTGCGGCAGCGGTATTCTCGGTATTGCAACATTGCTTTTGGGTGCAGACCGTGCCGTCGGTGTTGACATTGACGAAACTGCGGTGAGAACTGCGGCTGAAAACGCAGAAATTAACGGCGTTGCTGACCGCTTTACAGCTATCTGCGGCAGCTTTACCGACAAGGTTGAGGGCAAGTATGACATTGTTCTTGCCAATATTGTTGCCGATGCGATTATGTTTCTCTCAAAGGGCATTAAGGACTTTATGAAGGACGATGCCGTTTACATTATGAGCGGTATCATCGACACTCGTGCCGAGGAAGTCAAGGCATCCGTAAGTCAGTATTTTGACATCATTGAAGAACATCTTGACAACGGATGGGCTTGTTTTGCCGCACGGCGTGCCGCCGTTCCCCGTTCGTGAAGATAGTATGATTAGGGTTAGTGTTAAGACCTTCCGAGCGGAACTTTTTTAAATTGAAAATGGAAAATTGAAAATTGAAAATTATGGTCGGGCAGCAGGTTTGCATAATGCAAAACATTGTTGCCCGACCGTTTTCTTTATATGGGAGTTATTGTTTATTAGAACACGGTTCTCCCCTACAAAAACAAAACAGCTTTCCGATTTTGAGTTCGGAAAGCTGTTTTTAATTTACACTAACTTTTTACTTGATTATCTCATATGACAAATTGTTTTCTTTTGCATATGCTTCGGCGGCTGAACCTTTTTTGCAATACATTTTAAAGCCCTTGAGCGGAACACTGTCATAATTGTCATCAACATCCATACCAAGACCGCAATTCTCCATTTCCTTTACGGAATCGGGAACAGTAACGCTTTTAAGGTTTGGCATAGATGTGAACGCATCGCTTTCAAGAACATTTACACCGTCGGCAATTTCAAGCTCGTATATATTGTCATTGAAGCTGAATGCAAACGAATCCACAACCTTAACGGTTTTCGGGATAACCACTTTAACCTTAAAAGCAAAATATTGCAAATACTTATTTACTAAGTTCTTTTTCGATTATTTCTGCCGCTTCGTCAAGATAGTTTCCTTCAAAAAATTCAATCTTTCCCTCGTCAACACATTTTGCAAGTTCGGGATCAATCGGAAGCTTTGCAAGCACCTGTGTGTCATATTCCTTTGCAACTTCCTCAATGTGGCTGTCGCCGAAGATGCTGTGTTTCTTTCCGCAATCGGGACACATAAACCAGCTCATATTTTCAACAAGACCTAAAATCGGCACATTCATCATCCTTGCCATTTTAACGGCCTTTTGAACTATCATTGAAACCAGCTCCTGCGGTGACGCAACAATAACAATGCCGTCAATCGGCAGGCTCTGAAATACCGTAAGCGGAACATCGCCTGTTCCGGGAGGCATATCAACAAACATATAGTCAACATTTTCCCAGATTACATCTTTCCAAAACTGCTTTACCGTGCCTGTGATAATCGGCGAACGCCACACCACGGGATCGGTTTCATGTTCAAGAAGAAGGTTTACGGAAATCATCTTGATTCCTGTTTCGGTAACAACAGGGAAAATTCCCTCATCGTTGCCTCTGCATCTCTCATGTACTCCGAATGTCTTTGGAATTGACGGACCTGTGATATCTGCGTCAAGAACAGCCGTACTTTTACCGAGTCTGTTAAATGTTACTGCGAGCATTGAGGTTACAAGACTCTTGCCTACTCCGCCCTTGCCCGACACAATGCCGATTACCTTTTTTACACTGCTGTATTTATTAAGTTCTTCGTGCAAATTCTGCTCTTTGCTTTTGCAATCCGAAGAACAGCTTGAACAATCGTGGGTGCAACCCATTTAAAACATCTCCAATTTCATAAATTCATTTTATCAAAAGAAAACAATCAGTTTTCTTCAACATACGGTTCATCGCCGCCGCTCTCGTATGACTGTGTCGGCTGAGTGTCATCCGAAGTCTGTGACGATTCGGTAACACTGATATCACTGCTCTGCTGCGGCTCTGTTTCAGGCTGATACTCTGTCTGCGGTTCAGTTTGAACAGGCGCTTCTGTTTCAGGCTGATATTCAGTCGGCGGTTCATATGTCGGTTCTTCCGTGTAAACGGGAACATAGTTGTCATCGCCGTATTCCGTTGTAGGCTGTACCGTTGTCACCTGTTCCGTTGACGGTGCTATGGAAGTGGAAGCCTTGTTATCATTTTTCTGTGAACTGCATTGTGTGAATGCAAAAACAACGGCAACAATAAGGCAGATTACCGCCGCAATTGTTAAGATAACCGCCACATTACGGCTCGTTCTCTTTTTCTTTTTAACAACCTTTTTACGCTTTGGGTCTATCGTTGATTTTGTGTAGTAGTTACCAATATCGTCAGATGAAAGGTCATACTGAAAATCCTTTGTAGCCTTTGACACCTGCTCCCCTGTCTGAGAATCAAAATTGTCGCCATAGTCGGGAGTCTGTGTGCGGTCATCTCTTTCCGACGGCATTTTTACGGGAGTTTCCATATCGTCCTCAAAGTCGATTTCCGGCATCTGAACGGCGTCTTCGTCATAATCGCCGACAAATTTTACATCATTGTCAAAGTTATCGCCGTAATCCTCCTGAATATCGGAAGATCTTTCGGGGGCGTTGTTTCTTCTTGCAGGAAACGCAACCTCGTCATCAAAGTTGTCAGGCTCATAATCCTTGTTTCTATTATATTTATTGTTATCATCCATTATGTAATTCTCCTTTGAAAGAAAAATTTTAAAACAGAAAAATACGGTGCATTTATTCTGCACACCCCGTACCAAAATAATAAATCAGCCGTGACAATTTGTCAACTGAATATTAGCACTGTTAAGTTTAAAAGCATAATTTTTTGCCATATACAAAAAGTACCCGCACAAGCCGTGCAGGTACTCGTCGATTTAAGAAAAATCAGCAGTGAATCAAGCGTCTTCACCGTTATCGGTTTCGTCTGTTGATTCGCTTTCATCCTCGGAAAGTTCCTCTGTTTCAACCTCTTCAGATTCTTCAAATGCAGTATCTTCTGCGTTTTCGTCATCAGCAAGATCAGCCTCAATGCCTCCCTGAACAGGGTTGCCTGTTTCTTCTTCAACAGCCTCATCATCGGCAACTTCAAAACCGCTGAGGAATGAGTAAGGAATTCCGTAACCGAGTGCGATACTTGCAAGCGTTACAATAACGCTTAATCCCGAGCCGTTTGCATTTGAAAATACATCATAAAGCGGAAGTCCCGGAGCAATGGAAGCAACGATTATGTAGAGTGACGGGAGCACCATTACAATAAGTGTAACGAGCGAAAAACGCTTTACCGCCTTGCCGTCACCGACACGGGTTGCATAGAACATCAAAAGACCGAACACAGCATACACAAGAATCGGAATGATTGAACCGAGTGGCTGTGAAAGGGCTGATGCGTACTGTGAGAAGAAGTGTGCGCAAACGATAAATGCGATGATCAGAAATGCAGAGAAAAACAGATTGATTGTATCTCTTTTAGTAGGTTTTTTCATAATATGTCCTCCGTACATACGATATTGGTTTAAGTTTAACATTGAAATGTGACAGTTTTGTGAACAAACAATGATATGTACATTAGAATAATGTAAACAAGGCGTAAAAAACGCAATCGCCTTTTGTTTGACAAAATTCGTAAGGGAGTTTATCATAAATCATAAAGGGATTATGCAACTGATTTTTACATAAAGTGTAAAATCAGGTTGGTAGAAATTGCGTTACATATGAAATATACTTAACTCAGGAGGTATGAAAAGTATGATTGGTATGAATTTGAAGTATCTTCGGAAAAAGTACGGATATTCACAGGAGGACCTTGCGGAGAGGCTTGAGGTGTCAAGACAGTCTGTTGCAAAGTGGGAAAACGAGGAATCTCTTCCCGATGTCGAAAAATGCGTGACGATGGCGCAGATTTTTGAAACTACGGTAGAAATGCTTCTTGTGTGTCCTTTTTACGAGGAAGAATCTGATGCACTCACTCCCGACGGTGACGGAAAGTACATTTTCGGCATTGTTAAGGTCAGCGAAAGAGGACAGATCACACTCCCTAAACACGCCAGAAAGGTGTTCGGAATTGAGGCAGGCGACAGACTTCTGGTTCTCGGTGACGAGAAAAAAGGCATGGCACTTGCAAAAATAAAAAATCCCTTTGATAAGTTAATGAAGTAAAATTTGACTTGAATCCCTTTTATCCTGAATTGAGGAGAAAATATGTACGCAATAAAAACAGAAAAACTTACAAAAAAATATAAGGAAAAAACGGCTGTTTCCAACCTTGACCTTAAAATCAACGAGGGCGAAATGTACGGTTTGCTCGGAGTCAACGGTGCAGGAAAAACAACAACAATGAAAATGCTCACAACGCTTATTATGCCGACATCGGGTGAGGCAGAGCTTCTCGGTCACAGCATAAAAACCGACAGAGCAGCGGTAAAGCAGATTATCGGAATTTCACCGCAGGAAAGTGCGGCGGCAATGAACCTTACCGCAAGAGAAAACCTTGAACTCATGGCAGAGGTTTACGGCCTTTCAAAGAAAGTTGCAAAAGCCAAAGCAAGCGAACTTATCGAACGCTTTTGCATGCGGGAATTTGAAAACCGCAAGGCTAAAAGGCTGTCGGGCGGTGAGGTCAGAATATTGAGCATTGCAATGGCACTTATCTCAGAACCGAAAATACTTTTTCTTGACGAACCCACGCTCGGACTTGATGTAATTGCAAGACACAGCCTTTGGGTTGAGATTGAAAAGCTCAAGGGTAAAATCACCGTTATTCTCACAACGCACTATCTCGAAGAGGCTGTTGCACTCTGCGACAGAATCGGTATTATGGCTCACGGTAAATTTGTGTCTGAGGGTACTTCCGATGAGCTTGTTGCCCTTTCGGGCGAAAAAGATTTTGAGTCGGCTTTTGTAAAGCTGACAAACGGAGGTGCGTTGTAATGAGATTGACTGCGTTTGCTTCACGAAATACAAAGGAAATTCTCCGTGATCCGCTGACATTCTGTTTCGGACTCGGATTTCCCGTTGTACTTCTTCTTTTGTTGTCGGCAATAAATTCAGCAATCCCCGAGCAGGCTCAGATGACAATGTTCAACATCGACAAGCTGACGCCCGGCATTACGGTTTTCGGAATGAGCTTTATCTCGCTGTTCTCGTCAATGCTTATTGCAAAGGACAGAACAACAAGCTTTATGATGAGATTGTTCACATCTCCGCTCAAAGCACACGAGTTTATTATCGGCTACACACTTCCGCTTTTGCCAATGGCAATTTTGCAGAGTGCCGTATGCGTTGTTGTTGCGTTCTTCCTCGGACTTGAGGTCAGCGTGAATATTTTGCTTATGCTTGCGGTAAACATTCCGATTGCAATTGTGTTTATCTCGCTCGGACTTCTGCTCGGCACACTTCTGAATGAAAAGGCTGTCGGCGGAATCTGCGGTGCATTGCTCACAAACCTTTCGGCATGGTTTTCAAACATTTGGTTCGATACCGCAATGGTCGGCGGTTGGTTCAAAAACCTTGCAAACGCACTTCCGTTTGCCCATGCCGCAAACGCCGCAAGGGATGCAATTTCGGGCAACTATTCGGACATTATGCCCGAACTTATCTCCGTCTGCGGATATGCGGTTGTGTTGCTTGTTCTGGCTGTGGTCGTCTTTTCCGTTATGATGAAAAGGAATAAATAATTGATGAATCCAAACGGTAAAGCCTTGTTAAAAGAAAACAAAAGATATTATCTTCTCGACTCTCTGCGTGGAATTTCAACCGTCAGTATGGTTGCATTTCACTTATGCTACGATATTTTTATGATGTACGGACTTAACACAAGTTGGTACTTTTATCCCATGACAGCGGTCTGGGAACGCAGTATCTGCGTAATGTTCATACTTGTTTCGGGAATGTGCCTTAACTTTTCGGGAAACGGCATAAAAAGAGGTGTTCTTTTGAATCTTGCGGGCTTTGCCGTTACCTGCGTTACCGTGATAGCCGAACCGAATCAGGCGGTATGGTTCGGTGTACTGAACCTGATAGGCTGTTCAATGATGATTATTTCCGTTCTTTCGGATAACCTCAAAAAAATAAGCCCCCTGTCGGGAGCGTTGATTTCACTTTTGTTGTATGCGGTTTCGTATGATTTGCAAAAAGGCTGTATCGGATTTTTCGGGCTGGATATCGTAAAATTGCCCGATTTTCTCTATTCGTGCAAGTACCTTGCATTTCTGGGATTCCCCTCGTCCGACTTTGTGTCAGCAGACTATTTCCCGATTATTCCGTGGATTTTCCTCTTTACGGCAGGCTTTTATCTTTGGAATTTCATCGCACAAAAAAATCTTGCAAAATATTTTGAATTCAAAATTCCGCTGTTTGACAAAATCGGCAAATACAGCCTGTGGATTTATC
>OLQB01003218.1_pt1 | contig 9985 bp, 7 predicted proteins | sample 1672681 | NCBI WGS metagenome assembly OLQB01 (sample SAMEA3136713, study PRJEB25190) | human gut metagenome | reverse complement strand
ATTAAATAACATTTTTTCTTCAAATTTGTTCAAATCTTCTGTAATTTCACGCTGAACGTCTTCCATTCCAGCGAAATATTTGTTATAAATTTGTGTCAATGTCTGCCCTTTTATCATCCGGCCGAACTCGGGTATCTCAGGATGGTATTTCCGTCCTTGTTCATTCCAGAATATACTATACTGAGGTTCCGTATCTACCACCACCCCGTCAAAATCGAATAAAGCTGCAATGCTTTTTGTTGAATTCATATTACTTTTAGTTTGATTTAACGCCGCAAAGGTCTGAATAATCCTCCATATTCCTAACTTTGCAAAGCTTAAAAATAATAAAAACGCGAATGAAAGAAAACAACCCGCACATACTGGGTACAGAAAAGGTAGGAAAGCTGCTTTTAGAGTACTCTATCCCTGCCATCATAGGGATGACACTGACATCACTGTACAACATTATTGATAGTGTATTTATCGGTCATGGTGTCGGCGCCATGGCCATATCGGGCTTGGCTATTTCTTTTCCGCTGATGAACCTGCTGGTGGCGTTCTGTACACTGGTCGGGGTGGGTGGCGCTACCATTTCTTCTATCCGCCTGGGGCAGAAGGATACGGACGGCGCCGAGAAGGTGCTGGGAAACGTAACGGTGCTCTGTGTGATAAATTCTATTTTCTACGGAGGCATCACCTTGCTGTTTCTAGACCAGATTCTGTTCTTCTTCGGGGCAAGCCATGACACGTTGCCATACGCCCGCGACTTTATGCAGATTATATTAATAGGAAGTCCTGTCACCTATGTAATGATCGGGCTGAACAATATCATGCGTGCCACCGGTTATCCCCGAAAAGCGATGCTGTCCTCCATGCTGACAGTGGGGTGCAACATCATTTTGGCTCCTGTCTTTATATTCTGGCTCGGCTGGGGAATCCGCGGAGCAGCCACGGCAACCATCCTTTCACAGTTTGCCGGCATGATATGGGTGCTGAGCCATTTCATGCAGGAAAAAAGTTATATCCGTTTTAAGAAAGGGATATTCAAATTAAGGAAACGGATCGTAGAAAATATTTTCAGTATCGGCATGTCGCCGTTCCTGATGAATGTCTGCGCTTCGGCCATTGTCATTATATTCAACAAGAGCCTGCTGCTCTACGGGGGCGATCTGGCTATCGGCGCATACGGCATATTAAACCGTCTGCTGATGTTGTTTGTAATGGTTATCATGGGACTGACTATGGGGATGCAACCGATTGTGGGCTATAATCATGGGGCACACAAATTCGGCCGGGTGAAGCAGACTTTGAAATATTGCATGATTGCAGGAGGGTGCATCACTTCGTTGGGATTTGCTTTCAGTGAACTTTTCCCTAATTTGGTTGTTAATATGTTTACAGACGATAAAGAACTTACAGCATTGGCACGCACTGGGTTGCAAATCGGAGTCCTGATGTTTCCTTTCGTGGGAATACAAATTGTGATTTCCAGTTTCTTCCAATCTATCGGGAAAGCGAAAATTTCTATCTTCCTCTCCTTGTCCCGCCAACTGTTGTATTTATTACCCTGCCTGCTGTTACTACCTCATTGGTGGGGACTGAACGGTATCTGGCTCAGTATGCCTGTATCCGATCTGTTAGCGTTTATCACAGCCTGCCTGATGCTGGCACATCATATTAAAAAATTAAACAAGATCACAGAAGTATGATATTTAATGCAGAAAACATTCTCTTGATAGGTTCTATCCTATTGTTCGTAAGTATTGTAGTGAGTAAGACCGGATACCGGTTCGGAATCCCTACGTTACTTGTTTTTTTATTGGTCGGCATGCTGTTCGGAAGCGACGGCCTGGGACTCCAATTCCATGATGCGGGCGAGGCACAGTTCATCGGCATGATGGCCCTTAGCATCATTCTGTTCTCAGGGGGTATGGATACCAAATATTCGGATATCAAGCCTGTATTGCCACAAGGCATACTGCTTTCCACCTTCGGTGTGTTGCTTACTACTATTTTCACCGGATTCTTTATTTATTGGATTTCCGGGTTCTCGAATGTCAGCATTACCATGTCCCTGATGACGGCCATGTTGCTGGCGGCTACCATGTCCTCTACGGACTCTGCTTCCGTGTTCAATATCCTGCGCTCGCAAAGCATGAACCTGAAACATAACCTCCGCCCGATGCTGGAACTGGAAAGCGGAAGTAATGACCCTATGGCGTATATGCTTACTATCGTCCTGATACAGTTCATCACGTCGGCAGGCATGGGGGCAGACGATATTCTGATTTCATTCCTGATTCAGTTTGCTGTGGGTGGCGCCTCAGGATTCCTGCTGGGAAAACTGGCGGTAGTAATCATCAACAAGATTGACTTGAAGAACCAGTCGCTCTATCCTATCTTGCTGCTGAGCTTTATTTTCTTCACATTCACCATGACCGACCTGTGTAAAGGAAACGGCTATTTGGCTGTCTATATAGCAGGGATGATGGTGGGTAACGCACGCATTGTAAACCGTAAGGAGATCGCTACTTTTATGAGCGGCATGACCTGGCTCTTCCAAATTATCATGTTCCTGAGCCTGGGATTGCTGGTGAATCCCCATGAAATGTTGTCCATCGCCATACCGGCAACCTTGATCGGCATTTTCATGATTGTACTCGCCCGCCCGCTCAGTGTCCTGCTCTGCCTCCTTCCCTTTAAAAAGATGAACATCAACTCACGGCTGTTTATTTCCTGGGTGGGATTGCGCGGAGCAGTACCTATCATATTCGCCACTTATCCGGTAGTGGCTGATGTGCCGGGATCTACCCAGATTTTCAATATCGTATTTTTCATTACCATATTGTCTTTAGTGGTTCAGGGAACGACCATTTCATGGATGGCCAAATTACTCCATCTGGATACACCACTGGAAAAAACAGGAAATGATTTCGGAGTAGAGATACCGGAGGAAATCAATACAGACCTCCGCGATATCGTACTGACGGAAGAAATGCTGGCAAAAGGAAACAGACTAATGGATATGAACCTGCCTAAAGGTATGCTGGTGATGCTGGTAAAAAGGGGGAACGAATTCATGATCCCCAATGGCTCTCTGCAACTGCATGCCGGTGACAAACTGCTGATTATCTCGGAAAGCAAAACGAAATAAAAAATTTGCCCATGTGCCCACGTGCTGCGCTATGGTCCCGCATGGCAATTGGCGCATGGGCAAATTTGCACATTATTCAACTGAGCAACAGCATGATATTCAATGCGGAGACAATCACCGCAATGGTATAAAGCACGAATGAACTCCACCGGGAGTTGGCATATTTGCCCATCACCCGTTTGGAAGAGGTCAGTCCTACTTGCAGGAACACCGTGAAAGGCAGCTGGATACTCAGAATCATCTGAGAGATGATAAGTCCGTAAAAGGGATTCTCAATAAAGAAAATAAGAACCAATGCTATCCCCAAAGAAATCAAAATACCGACCTTAGAGTGGATATCCTTGATATGATAAGACTCACCGAAAATACCCGCAAAGATAGAACCTGCCGCCATTCCACTGGTTATGGTGGAGGAAATCCCCGCCATCAGCAATGCCAGGGCAAAAATGATTCCGGCATGGCTGCCCAGCAATGGGTCAAGCAACGACTTCGCCTGCTGCAACTCTTCCACCGGAGTCCGAGTGCGGAAGAAAGTAGCGGCTGCCAGTAAGATCATGGCACTATTGATAGCCCATCCCACAATCATGGAGAACAAAGTATCATAGAACTCATATTTCAATACTTTACGAATGGAACTCTCGTCCTGCTTGTTGTACTCGTGGCTCTGTATCACCTCTGAATGCAAGAAAAGATTATGCGGCATAACCACTGCCCCAAGCACACTCATGATAATCAGCATACTGCCTTGGGGTATGTCGGGAACCACCCAGGAACGGACCGCCACAGGCCAGTCAATATCTACCAAAAACAACTCATACAGAAACGAAAGGCCGATTACGGATACAAAAGCAATGATGGCTCTTTCTATCTTTTTATATGAATTGGAAAAAAGCATAATGACGACAAACATCGTAGTAAGAACAGATCCCCAGGCTATGGGAATTCCTAAAAGCATCTGCAAGGCAATGGCTCCTCCCAATATCTCCGCCAGCGAAGTGGATATGGAGGCCAGTACCGCGCTGCCCAAAATGGGACGGGATATCCACTTGGGACAATACTGCGTGGCTGCTTCACTCAGGCACAATCCCGTCACAATGCCCAGGTGGGCCACATTGTGCTGCAACACAATCAACATAATGGTAGACAGGGTCACCACCCACAACAACGCGTAACCAAATTCGGAACCGGCTGCAAAATTCGAGGCCCAGTTTCCCGGATCAATAAAACCTACAGTAACCAGTAATCCGGGACCAATATATTTAAAGAAATCAAGACCACCCAGATAACGCTTGTGGTCCGTACGTTTTAATTCATCTATAATGCGAGACATGTTTTACTTTTTTTGTTTGCACAAACTTACTAATAAAAAACAAAAATCCATTTGCTTTGTTCAAACTTATAGTTTACTTTCGCTTCAAAATACCGATTTATAATGAAAAGAGAAACAGTTATAATAGCGGCCCTAGGCATCCTTACTTTGGCAGGATGTAATAATAACCACCGTTCACAAGTCCGTAAATTCAAACAGACAGCCGAAAAGACCAACCGGTCCTGCCCCACACGTATGAACGAAACGATTACACTGGACAGCACCCGTTATAATGAGAAAGATAATAGTGTGAGCTATTTCTACAGTGTTACAGGAGAACTGGACAACGCCACTTATATGAACACCCATTATGCCGCCTTTAAACAAGCCCTGCAGAATGCAGTAGACAACTCGGTGGAAATGGAAGAATACCGGAAATTCGGTACTTCCATCCGCTATATCTATTATTCGGGATCAAGTAAAAGGCAACTGGCTGCATTCTCCTTCAATTCCCCCAAATAGATTCCGTTTCAGCCCATCCGGATGCATGATACCACGCTATGGAAGACTTGAAATAATTGTTCCAAAGCAAATATTTGGGAGTGGTGAATGAATTGGGGATATACATACCCATTCCACTGTAGTTATCCCCATCTATTCTGTACAAGGATGAGGTGGGATCATGAGTATAATCTGTATAAATGACCGTCTTCTTTAATTGTTGCGTAAAATCGTCCGGAGCCATTCCTCCACACAATTTTTCAATAAACTGTAACATATCATAGGCATATCCTTTGAAGTTGCTGCTGCCTTTGCCATATTGCTGCAAATCAGCTATATCCACGTTCTTCAGGCTATCCTGATTGGACAAAATCACACTTCTGACCGCTTCCGCCAAGCCTTCCATCTGATTGCAATCCACTGCCGAAATGGTTCCCCAACCATTATAGTTATAATAATCTATATAATCTTTACAGATTGGCTTCAAATACTCCTTGATCGCATTTTCATACAAATAAGGCATCACACTTGCATAAGGAAATCCGGCTGCCGGTATATCAAGTACAGAAGCGATGCAATATTTGGCAGCATCCTTCAGCTCATAATACACTTCGGCACACCCCATCATACACGCATCAAACAAGACAAAATCAAACTTTTGAGGATTTACCGTACGCAGCACTTCCGCCAATTCCGGTATCAACGCTGTGTCACTGGAATACCGGCCGCCATCTTGACCTATAGAACGGGTGCCGGTAATAGTGGGCAACCATCCTGAACCGTGAGAACCAAAGATTATTCCATAACTTTCCGACGGATAAACACTCATCATATCACCTATCACTGTCTGCATGACGGTTTTCTCCGTCGATGTCTGAGGGGAATATTTTTTTCTGATATTGCCAATACTTATCAAGTCGTGAACCGACATGTCCTGATCCGCGATCATCGCATTGACCGCTTCTTTGGACATACTGTTGATCCCCCCTTGACCATTAGTCACATATTCAACGATACAAGGCTCCGGCCAACTGATATCCGAAGCCTCACCATCCCAATATACCAACAAAGCAGCCGAATCCTTCATAGCCTGAAGCCCCTGCATCATCGTCCGAATATTATTACGCAAATTGGAATTCAAGCTGTTATCCGCCCAAAAGAAAGCCAGGACCGTTCTTCCGGCATGTTGCTGAGGAATCACGATTGTTTCCTTCTCGCAAGAGAAGAAAAAGCAGGCTGCCAAGAATAGAAATAGAATCTTTTTCATAAGAAAAGGATTACTCTTCCGGTTTCTTGAACTTGAACGCATTGGGGTTCACTTCGCGAATCAGCAAGGTCTTTCCTTTTTGATACTTGGTCTTCATCTTGTTGATGGTCTTCTGCAGTTTCTTTCTGCTGTTCGAGAAATAAACAAAGCAAGTGCGGTTCGTCAGCCCTTCCTCGTTTTCCAAATAATTTTTCAGCTGATAACTGTATTGTGAGCGTTCCGGCAACATCTTATTCTTATCCAGCCTTACACTGTCCAGCAATTGGATTTCCGTGAAATAAACCAATGAATCTGTAAACGATGCGGATACGCCTACTATATAAACAGATTTACTTCCTTTCAATGAGAATGCCGAGCATACCGTCAGTACCAATAATAAAGAGCACAGAATCTTTATGGATTTCATAATTCTAATTTTATAATTTTATTAGAGGACAAAAATAGTTATTTACGGACAAATACGAAAAAGTAATAGATTAATTAACTATAATAATTTGCTGATGTGCCCATTACCATGCGGCACATAGTGCAGCCGATAGGCATTATTGGTATATTATGAACAAAAGCACAAGACGGAAGCAACCTTCCATCTTGTGCTTTGTTTTCTTTTCGGAAACCGAATCTTTCTTACCCTAAATAAGACTTAAGCAGCTTGCTACGCGAATTTTGTCTCAATCTTCTAATGGCTTTCTCTTTAATCTGGCGTACGCGCTCACGAGTGAGGCCGAATTTATCGCCGATTTCTTCCAACGTCATTTCCTGCGTATTAATACCGAAAAACATCTGGATAATATCCTTCTCCCTTTCGGTCAGCGTAGAGAGTGCTCTATCAATTTCCCTCGCAAGTGACTCATTAACCAAGGAACGGTCTGCCATAGGCGAGTCGTCGTTCACAAGCACATCCAACAAACTGTTGTCTTCTCCTTCCACAAAAGGAGCGTCTACAGAAATGTGGCGTCCTGAAACCTTCAACGTGTCCGAGATTTTGTCTACAGGTATTTCCAGTTCATCGGCCAGTTCTTCCGGAGAAGGACGACGCTCGTTTTCCTGTTCGAATTTAGAGAAGGCTTTGCTGATCTTGTTCAACGAGCCTACCTGATTCAACGGCAAACGGACAATACGTGACTGTTCTGCCAATGCCTGGAGAATAGACTGACGAATCCACCATACGGCGTAACTGATAAACTTGAAGCCTCGGGTCTCATCGAACTTTTCAGCTGCTTTAATCAATCCCAGGTTGCCTTCATTAATCAAGTCAGGAAGACTTAACCCCTGATTTTGATACTGCTTGGCTACAGACACGACGAAACGCAAGTTGGCACGTGTCAGTTTTTCCAATGCTACCCGGTCGCCTTTACGGATACGCTGAGCGAGCTCTACCTCTTCCTCTACAGTAATCAGGTCTTCACGGCCTATTTCCTGTAAATACTTATCCAGAGATGCGCTCTCTCGGTTAGTGATACTTTTGGTAATCTTTAATTGTCTCATTCTCTATAAAACAAATTTGGGATGCAAATTTACAACATTAAATGGAATACATCCATTTTTGTTTGAAAAATATTAGCTAATAAATCAAAAAAGACTATCTTTGTCCTTCTTTTCCTAAATATTTTGCGAAAATAAGGTTATCAGTCCTGTTTGACTATAAAATCAGGATGCACGGAAGTGTCCCTTACCGTGCATCCTCTAAACTTTACCTATTGAAACTTTCTACCTTAAAAATATCCTTATTCCTGTATCAAATCTACTGCATAGTTCGCACGTTTACCTGACGGGAACATACCGCTCAAGAACAATACCTGATCCGGTGACTGGGTAGCAGCTTTCAGCACATCTTCCAAATCATTTACTGATTTGACAGGTTGTCCGTTTGCCTTCAGGATGATGAAGCCTTTACGGATACCGGCAGCCTTCATCTTACCGTCTGTCACACCTGTGACTTCCACACCATATCCCAAGTTCAATTGTCTCTTCAATTCCTGAGGAACTTCACGGAACGCTGCGCCCAAGATATCCATGCCCGCACTCTTCACCACTTTCGTTGTTCCCTGTGCATTTTTCAAAGTCATCTCGATATCCTTTTCTTTCTTGTCACGCAACACCTTGACGGTTACTTTGTCACCCGGACGGTGTTTAGCCAACCCCTCCTGCAACTCTGCAAAGTTCTTCACACGTTTTCCGTCAATACCGATAATGACATCGTCCACTTCCAAGTTACCAGCCGCAGAACCTCCATCAATCACCTCAGCTATCAGCACACCATCGGTAGCACCCAGTTCCTTCACTTTCTTCTTGATTTCTTCCGGCATCATCTGCTGGTCATCATTAATCGGAGTACCCTTGATACCCAATACCGCACGCTGAACGGTTCCGTATTCTTTCAAATCGGCTATTACCTTTTTCATAATACTGGTAGGGATGGCAAAACCGTATCCGGAATAAGCTCCTGTCGGTGAATAAAGCACCGAGTTGATACCTACCAACTCTCCTTTTGCATTGACCAATGCCCCACCACTGTTACCTTGGTTAATAGCTGCATCCGTCTGGATGAATGATTCTATACCATTATTATATACTCCCAACGAACGGGCTTTTGCACTTACGATACCGGCAGTTACAGTAGAATTCAGATTGAACGGGTTACCTACCGCCAATACCCACTCTCCTACTTTCAAAGCTTCAGAATCTCCTACCGGAATAGTCGGAAAATCATCGCCTTCGATTTTCACCAGTGCAAGGTCAGTGCTGGGATCGGTCCCAATCACACGTCCTTTGAACTCACGGTTATCATTCAGTTTCACACTGATTTCATCCGCACCATCAATCACGTGATTGTTCGTTACGATATATCCGTCTTTAGAAATAATCACCCCCGAACCGAATCCTACACGGGGCTGAGTTTGCACCTGACGTTGCTGCCCGCGTCCGTCTCCAAAGAAGAAATCAAAAATATCCGGCGCTTGCTGAACCGTTCTTGTTTTAGCTTCCTGAGTAGACCTTATATGTACGACAGCATGAAGCGAATTTTCCGCAGCTTGAGTCAAATCGACAGGTTGAGCGTTTACCGCGTCAAAAGCAGCCAATTTGACATTGGGATTCTGCTTGAACATCTCATTAAAAGATGTCTCTTTAGCAGCTTCGTTAGATTGCAACAATTTGTAAGTTGTCAATCCTGCAACTCCTGAGCTAAGAAGAACGATAGCTCCTACTCCCAGAATGTTCTTTGTTGTCTGTTTCATGATTTATAATTCTTTAAAATGTTAATATTCGACATTGTTTTAACTTTTACGACGTTAAAATAATAACAAATATCGTTCACTTATTCTACTTGTCACTCTTTTTTGTCCTCTTTTAACAGAGAATATTTGAGGCTTAACAGCGCTTAACGACAGCAACTGACAAATTTACATTCGTTGTATGTCAGATGGCTTTAACAGTCTGACATTCATTCAGTAAGATCAGATTTTCATGACACCGATTCCGGGTAAGTCATTCAAGGTGATTTTCCCCTTCACCACTTCTACCCCTTTAAAGCGATCATTAGAAATAAGCAAGTTACCATCCAGATCGGCAAAATCGACTAATGGCGAGAACTGTGAAGCTGCTGAAATAGCACACGAGGTCTCTGTCATACAACCCACCATCACACGCATACCGAGCGCATGAGCCAGTGTTACCATCTTCCATGCTTCACGCATACCGGTACATTTCATCAGTTTGATGTTGATTCCCGTAAACGCGCCTTTCAAAGCGGGCACATCCTTTAAACGCT
>OLQB01003214.1_pt1 | contig 10003 bp, 5 predicted proteins | sample 1672681 | NCBI WGS metagenome assembly OLQB01 (sample SAMEA3136713, study PRJEB25190) | human gut metagenome | reverse complement strand
CCCGGCCTGTTTTCAGTCAGAAGATAAGAGTGAGACTAGCCGATGCGGCTGCCGTCCGGCATGGGCACGGAAGGCGCGATCAGGGTCAGTTTCCCGTCCTTTTCGGCGGTCAGCACCATGCCGTTGCTCATGGCGCCGCGGATCTTGCGGGGCTCGAGATTGAGTACGGCAATGACCTGTCTGCCGACAAGTTCCTCAGGCTTGTAGAACTCGGCGAGCCCGGAAAGAATCTGACGGGGCTGTTCCTCAGCGAAATCGATCATGAGGCGCAGGATGCGGTCGGACTTGGGAAGCTTTTCGCAGACTTTGACCGTGCCGACCCTGAGGTCACAGGCCTTGAACTGATCGAAGGTCACATTGGGGAGAACCGCTTCGTCCTTTTTGGCGTCGGCGGCGCCTTCGGCCACCTTCTTCGCGGCCGCGGCCTTCTCCATCTCGGCCTTTGACTCCTTCTCAAGAAGTTCAAGCATGGCCTTTGTATCGATGCGGGGGAAGATATTGGAACTGGGCGCCACTTTCGTGCCGGGATAGAGGCCGCCGAAGCAGGCGATCTCATCATCGATGGTCAGATTGGGCTTCTCGCCTTCCTTAATCTCCTCGCCGAGCTGCTGCAGCATGAGGGTGGCAGCGTGGGGCATGACGGGCCACAGGGCCAGAGCCACCTTGCGCATGGAAGCCAGGAGCACGTAGAGCACGGTCTTGAGGCGCTCGGTCTTCCCCTCCTTGGCGAGGGCCCAGGGGGCCTGGGTGTCAACGTACTTGTTGAGCGCGCGGACGAGTTCCCAGAGGGCGTCAATGGCGCGGGCGAAGTGCACGTTGCCGAAGAGATCCGAGAAATTGCGCAGGGCCGTGCTGCAGAGGTCGGTGATGGCCCTGTCCTCTTCCGTCTTGTCCCTCGGCTGGGGCACCACGCTGTCCTCGTACTTGGCGGTCATGGTCAGCACGCGGCTGAACAGGTTGCCGAGATCATTGGCGAGGTCGGAGTTGATGCGGGTGATGAGGGCATCGTAATTGAAGTTGGCGTCGGAGCCGAAGTGCATCTCGGCGAGCATGAAGTAGCGGAAGGCATCGGAGCCGAAGAGCTCAATCATGCGCTCCGGATGGACGACGTTGCCGAGGCTCTTGGACATCTTGGTGTCGCGCATGAGCCAGTAGCCGTGCACGTTGAGGTGCTGATACACGGGCAGTCCGGCGGAATGGAGCATGCAGGGCCAGAAAACGCCGTGGGGCTTGAGGATATCCTTGGCTACCAGGTGCTCTCCGGGCCAGTACTTTTTGTAGTCAGGTCCGTCAGGCCAGCCGAGAGCGGTGATATAGTTGAGGAGCGCATCGAACCAGACGTAGGTGACGTAGTCCTTGTCGAAAGGAAGCTCGATGCCCCAGGAGAGACGGCTCTTGGGACGGGAAATGCAGAGGTCCTCGAGACCGCCGGAATCGATGAGGCCGAGAAGTTCTGAGCGGTAACGGTCAGGACGCACGAAGTCCGGGTGATCGAGCACGTACTGCCTGAGCCAGGGCATGTACTTGGACATGCGGAAGAAATAGTTCTTCTCCTTGATGTACTCGGGCTTGGTGAGATGCTGCGGGCAGAGGCCGTTGACAAGTTCCTTTTCGGTATAGAAGCGTTCGCAGCCCGTGCAGTAATGGCCGCCGAACTCGCCGAAATAGATGTCGCCGTTGTCATAGACTTTCTGGAGGAACTTCTGGACGAGGCGCACGTGCTCCGGGTTGGTGGTGCGCATGAAGTAGTCGTTCTGGATATCCAGTTTCGGCCAGAGATTCCTGAAGTGCGAGCTTATCTCGTCGACAAATTCCTGCGGGCTCCTGCCCTGCTTCGCCGCGGACTTGGCAATCTTGTCACCGTGCTCGTCGGTGCCGGTGAGGAAGCGCACATCCTCGCCCCTCAGCTTGTGAAAACGGGCAAGGGCGTCGCAGACGACCGTGGAATAGGCATGGCCGAGATGCGGGTTGGCGTTGACGTAATAAATCGGGGTCGTGATATAAAAAGTCTTAGTCTCCATTCTCCCTGCTCGCTTGTATGTTTGCGGACGCGGATGAGGCGTCCTGCTTTTCTGATCGTTCAGCCCTGTCACCCTGGGGGTGCTTTCCCCCTTCCTGACGGTCGCGCCTGCGCCCGCCTTTCGGCTGACCCGCTTCCGGGCGTGTGCTTTCGCGGAAGGGGGCTCCGCCGCCCGCGGCCGGATCCGGGCTCGCCGTCTGTTCTCCGGGATGCAGGGATGATCCCCTGCGCCCCGTCACCATGCGCCCGCGCACGGGATGACGGTGATGCTTCCTGCGGGGACGTGCCTCATCCTCGCCGGGCTCCATGACCGGGCCGTCGGGAATGGCCGGGCCCTGAGCCTCGTTTTCCATGCCCGGGGGGAAATAGTCGTCAAAGAAGTCGGGATCCGTGACGCTCTCTTCCGTGGCCTGCAGAACCATAAGATCGTGCTGGGGCTGCTGGGGCTTCGCGGGCTGGCCGGCCTGCCCCTGGCTGCACGGCGGCTGCTCGGGGCGCGTGGGACCGAGAGCCTTCCATTCTTCCAGCGAAAATTTAACTTCCTCGTTCTGGTCGGTGAGACAGGTCACGTCGTTGCAGAACATGTTGGTGCGGATGACCCGCAGGGGGCCCCGGCTCGTCTGATAGCGCTTGCCGAGGCGCGGACTGTCCCTGTGGAAGGCGTCGTAGCTCTCCTGCTCGTAGGCGAGGCAGCAGAGGAGACGGCCGCAGATGCCGGACACCTTGGTGGGATTGAGGAAGAGATTCTGCTCCTTGGCCATGCGTATGGTGACGGGAGCGAACTGCCTCAGGTACCTGCGGCAGCAGCAGACCATGCCGCAGTTGCCCACGGCGCCGACCATCTGGGTTTCGTGGCGCACGCCGATCTGCCTGAGCTCGATGCGCACGCGGTACTCGTGCACAAGATCCTTGACGAGTTCGCGGAAGTCGATGCGGGCGGGCGCCGTAAAGTAGAAGATGAACTTGCTGCGGTCGAGGAAGACTTCCACGTCCACGAGCTTCATGTCGAGATGCCTGCGGTTCACGCAGTCCTGCCAGAAATTGCGGGCCCTGCCGGCCAGCACCTCATTGGCCTTCTCCTGCTCCAGATCGGCTTCTGTGGCCCTGCGCACCACGTGCGGCAGGGAATCTTCCTCGAGATTCTCGAGATCGGCATGGGGACCGGAGACAACGCGTCCCAGGGTCTGCCCCTGATCCATTCCGACCACGGCCCTGTCACCGCGGGCGAATTCCTCGTCCGCCTGAAAATAGCTGGTCTGGGCAAGCTTATGATAAGATAAACCGTATATGGGCATATAACTGATAGTTCCTCGGTTGTAAGTCGGGCTAATTTCGCCCATCTGCAGGGCCCTGTCAACTTTCAGGCCCTTTGCGGCGCCACGCTCCCGTCACATTCTGCGCACAGGCTTGCCTCTTTCATATGGGTATATACCTTTCTTCCCAGAGATTGCCTTTTCCGCCGACCTGGGCCACTATACGCACATCGGCACGCTTTTTGCCAGACTTTCCCCGCAGCCGACACCCAAAGGCGCTGGTCCGGGCGGCCAAACTTTTTTTCTGGAGCATTCCATGAATAAGGAACAACTGAAGCAGAGCATTGACACGAGCATCCCTGTACTCGGCCCCCGCAAAATCGAATCCCCCCTCCCCCTCTCCGTGTGGGAAGACCACATGCATTATCCCCTCGTGGTGGATCAGAGCCTCTACGCAGAGGCGGAGGAACCCACGACCCTGGAATTCGAAGCCGCAGGCCCGCGCAGGCACCTTTACTTTGACCCCCTGCGCACCAAGGCGGCCGTCGTCACGTGCGGCGGCCTGTGCCCCGGACTGAACGACGTCATCCGCGCCATTGTCATGGAAGCCTACCATCACTACCACATGGCCGGCGTCCTCGGCATTCCCTTCGGCCTCGAGGGCTTCATTCCGAAATACGGGCACCGCTACATCGAGCTCACCCCTGACAAGGTAAGGGACATCCATCTTTTCGGCGGCACGGTGCTCGGCTCCTCCCGCGGGCCGCAGGATCCCGGCGAGATCGTCGACACCCTGGAGCGCAGCAACGTCAACATGCTCTTCATCATCGGCGGCGACGGCACCATGAAAGCCGGACGCGCCATCTTCGAGGAAGTGACGAGGCGCAACCTCAAAATCGCCATCATCGGCATCCCCAAGACCATCGACAACGACATCTGCTTCATCCAGGAGTCCTTTGGCTTCCAGACCGCCGTGGCCAAGGCCGCGGAGGCCATTGAGTGCGCGCACACCGAAGCTCTCGGCTGTCCCTTCGGCGTGGGCATCGTCAAGCTCATGGGCCGCGAGTCCGGCTTCATCGCCGCCCGCGCCGCCCTGGCCATGAAGGAAGTGAACTTTGTGCTCATTCCCGAGGCCCAGTTCACCCTCGATGGCGAGGGTGGCCTCCTCCCCGCCCTGCGTGAGCGTCTCGAAAACCGCGGACACGCCGTCATCGTGGTGGCCGAGGGCGCAGGACAGCACCTCCTCTCCCGGACAACGGCTCACGACGCTTCGGGCAACCGCGTGCTGGGCGACATAGGCGCCTTCCTCAAGGACGCCATCAAGAATTACTTTAAGGATGACCCGGCCGTGCATCCCAGTATCAAGTACATCGACCCGAGCTACATCATCCGTTCCGTGCCCGCCACTGCCGGCGACAAGGTCTACTGCGGCTTTCTTGGCCAGTACGCCCTGCACGCCGCCATGGCCGGCCGCACAGGTATGGTTGTGGCCCAGCTGCAGGGCCGCTACGTGCACCTGCCGCTCGAGCTCGTGACCAAGGAGCGCAGGCACATCAACATCCTTTCCGATTTCTGGCGCGCCGTGCTTGAGTCAACGGGCCAGGGCTGCCTCAAGGGCATGCAGCCCGATCTCGGCAAATAAAGGGACTTCTTCAGTCCGCTGTTACAGGGGGGACCGCTCACGCGGTTCCCCCTTTCCGTTTTCCGGTCCGTTGACGCACTTTCCGGCAGGACGTATTCACAAATACTCTGCGGCGGACAGAACGCTTTCCGCCGCCATGCTGTCAGACGGAGGATACCCATGTCAGGAATGCACCAGATAAAAGCGTCCGCCGGCGCGGGAAAGACATACACCCTCACGAGGGAATTCTTAAAGCTTCTCGTGAAGTGTTCCCCCGGAGGCGTGAAGCCTGACGCCTGCCGCGCCAGGATCAGAGAGGAGCAGGAAGCCGGTCCCGGAGAGCCCGACGACTGGCGGGGCATCCTGGCCATCACCTTCACCAACGCCGCGGCCACGGAAATGCAGGACCGCGTGCTCACCGTCCTCAAGAAGATAGCACTCAGCTCCGGGCAGAAGGACGGGGATCCCGTCACCCCGGAGGCGGCCAGGGTCTGGATAGACCGCATCCTCCGTGACAGGGACAGCCTCAACATTTCCACCATCGACAGTCTCCTGAACCTCATTCTGCGCCTGTGCGCCCTGCCCGAGGGACTGCCTCCCGACTTCGCGCCCGTCTTCAACATCGAGGATATCCTCACACCCTGTCTGGACACGCTCATGGATCAGGCCTGGCAGGGCGACGCCGAGCTCAGGAAGCTCATCGAAAGGGCCTGGAACCAGCTCATTATCGAGGACCAGCAGAAGGGCTTCCTCGCGAGGGGCACCATTGAGAAGAGACTGACGAACCTCATGCCGCTCATCTTCAGCGGCACGCTGCAGGATCCCCGCGTGAAGGAAGACGACGGGGACGGTCAGGGAAAGGCTCTCCTCATCACGGAGCCGAAGAATTTCGAAGAAGCCGTCTCCGGCTACAAACAGGCCATCTATACGAACGCGAAACAGCTCCTGAGGCTCGACGCTCCCCCCGCTCCCATGAACAAGACATATACCAAGGGTCTCAGGAAGGCCGCTGACGCCTTTCTTGAAGAATGGAAGGCCCTGGGTGGAGAGAATGAGCCCGCGTCACCGGAGGACTTCGCGAAAATCCGCATCAGGGCCGGAGACAAAAGGCTCGGCAGCAAAAGCCTGAGATACGAAGAAGCAAAAATCAACAAGAGCGCAACCGCCGGCCCCGCTGACATCGAGCTCCGCGATGGCCTGCAGCGGGAGCTCTCGGAAAACACCGCCGACTTCGACCTCGTGGATCGTCTCGCGGGCAGCACGGCCGTCTACGGCTGCTTTCTCGATCTCGCCTGGCGCGTGTACGATCTTTATAAGGAAGCCGAGAAGAACGGCACGGTTCTCAACGACAGCATACCCGGCCGCGTGCGGGACATCCTTGAAAACGGGGGCGTCCCCGAGGCCGTCTGCCGGCTTGGGATCCGTCTCAGGCACTTTCTCATCGATGAGTTCCAGGACACCAACGACTCCCAGTGGCAGGCCCTGAGGCCTCTCGTCATCGAGGCGCTCTCCGAAGGCGGCACGCTCACCTGGGTGGGAGACGTGAAGCAGGCCATTTACGGATTCCGCGGCGGCAATTCCGAACTCTTCGGCAGGGTGGCCAGGGATCCGGAGCTTCTGGCTCCGTCCGGCACCCCGGTGCTCCAGAACCTTCCCCGCAACTACAGAAGCTATAAAGAGATCATCGCCTTCAACAACGCCATCTTCTCCGCTCTCGGAAAGCGGGAAAACGCGTTGGAAGTCCTTCTTTCCCGCTTCGGCGGCGAGGGGAAGGAAAACATCCAGTCTTTCAGCTGCGGCGAGGTGCCGGGCCTCTGTGATCAGCCGGACGGCCCCGCTCCGGCCGAAAACCTCACGGACTTCTTCGCGGCCAGGGTCGCGGACACGTATAAGGACGCGTCCCAGGAATGCACGCCGGACACGAAGGAAGGCGGCTCCGTCCACCTCGTGAACTACGCCAGCAGGCCGAAGAACAGCGAAATAGATGCCGGAGAAGCTGATCCCATAGAGGAAGGCGTGGTTGAAGCCCTGCGCACGGAACGCGAAGCCGGGCACGGCTGGGAGGATATGCTCGTTCTCGTGCGCACGGGAAAAAGCGCCCAGTCACTGGCCCGGCGCCTCTCAGCGGAAAATATTCCCGTTGTCACGGAAGACAGCCTTCTCGTCAGGGATCACCCCCTCATCGTGCAGTCCGAGGCCCTCCTCACCTTCCTGCTCAATCCCCAGAACGACACAGCCTTCTGGACCGTGGTCACGGGCAGCATCTTTTCCCACTGCCTCTCGGACGGGGAAGGCGTCTCCCGCCGCGATCTCGACGATGACATCATCAGCCTCCTCGCGGACGAAAACAGCAGACATCCCAGAAAGCAGGACGATCCCAGGCCTCCCGTTCCGCTGTACGAACTCTGGCGCGCGGCCCATCCCCGGATTTTTGAGGAGCACATCGCTCCCCTCCTCCGGAGCCTTCCGGTCATGACCGTCTATGACATCCTCTGCGAGTGGTACAGGCACGAGGACGTGTTCAGCCGCTTTGAGAAATCCGCGCCCTTCCTGAAGCGCTTCCTTGAAATTATCAGCGCCTGCGCGTCCCAGGGCATCATCTCCCTTTCCGACTTTCTTACCCAGTGGAAGGAGCACGGCGGCGAGGAAAAGGTGCCCATGCCCGAAGGCATGCAGGCCGTGAGCATCATGACCGTCCACAAGTCGAAAGGCCTCCAGGCCCCCGTGGTCATCTACCCCCTGCTTGAAAAGAGGCGCGCCCACCGCGGGAAACTCGGCTTCATCGAATACACCGACCATCTGAACAGAACCTTCCGCGGCCTGGGCGAGACAGGAACACGGTACCCGCAGGGAGCGTATCAGGCGCTCGCCATGGACGGCTTTGAGACCCTCAACACCTTTTACGTGGCCTTCACGCGCGCCGAAAAGGATCTCTGGGTTCTGTACTCGGAAAAGGACAGCCTTCTCGGCCCCATGATGGCCGCCATGCTCACCTCATGCGCCGGCGCTCCGGGCGTGCCCGAAGTTGTGTTAGAGGGAGCCGGAGAGCAGGAACCCAGAACAGATGACGGCGAAACGCCGGACGATACAGCCGGAGAGGAGGAGAGCGGAGACGGGGAAGCCGGAAGCGGCGAGTGCGTCATGCGGGGCTGCCTGAAGGACACCCCCCGCTGGGGCGGGGAACAGGAGGAAGACGGCGGCCCCGCGTATCCTGACGATCCCGGATATCCGGACTGGAGAACCGTGCCCGACGAGGACGGCTTTGAGATGACCGTGTTCGATGATGACGTGCCTCCGGAAGACGCCTGGCCGCCCGAAGAAAGCCCTGAAGGGGAAACGGCCGCGCCGGAAAACGAAATTCCGCCCCTTCCGGAACCGTTTCCGGAAGAGAGCGGCGCGGAAGAAAAGCCCTGGGTTCCCATGAGCTGGGTGCCGAAACTCCACGTGCATCTCGACTACATGGACGAAAGCCATCCCCTGAATCCGGCCCGCGAGCAGGGTATCTTCATCCACTCCTGCCTCGAGGAGCTCGCGAAGCTCCCGGCCGCGGCGAGAGACGTGGATCTTGTGCTCAGCCGGAACTTCCGCAAAAAGCCCTGGCTGAACGAAGTGCCGTATTCGCCCGGCAGGGGCGCTGCTCCGGTTCCTTTCCGCGGACAGGCGGAAGAGGAAATCTCATGGTTCCTCTCCCTCCCCGGCGCCGGGGACTGGATGGACAGGGGCCTCGCCGAGCAGAACCTCCTCAGGGGCGGCGCGAATCCTCAGATGCTCAGGGCCGACCTGATTGTGCCGGATCCTGACGGCGCCCTCGTCATCGACTACAAGCACGGATCCAGGGAGGTGCTGAGCCCGGAAATTGAGAGAAAATACGAGGCCAAGATGCGCCTCTACCTGAAGAGCCTCGGGGACACAGGGCTGAAACGCCCCCTTGCCGTGCTCTGCTACCTTACCCGCCGCGAATGCTGCGTGGTGAACGCGGCGGGAGCCACGCTCAAAACCGACGCGCAGGGACTCACCGCCGCCATAGCCGCCATGAGGGAGAGAGCCAATGTCTAACCCCTTTCTGATCTTTTCCTGGAACGCACCTTTCCTCCCCGCTTTCCGCGGACTCCTGCTGAAGGACGCTGAAAGGGGCGCCATTCCCCTCGTCATCAGCCGCTCCACCTGGCCCGGACAGTACCTGCGGTCCATGTATCTGCGCGAGGCCGAACGCGGCAGAGACGAGCCCTCACGGCTCCTGCCGCGCTTCATGACGCTTGATGAGGCTGTTGAGAGCTGGTACGCCGCGGCGCACGGGAAGGCCGAGCTTCCCGCCGGCCCTCTCGATCAGGTGGAAATCCTCTACCGCGCCGTGCAGGCCGCCGGAGGCCGCTTTGTGGACGTGCGCGGCACCCTGACCGACCACAAGGGCGGGTATCTCTATTACCGCACCGACCACCACTGGACGAGCCTGGGCGCCTATTACGCCTACCAGCAGCTGTGCGATGCGCTGGGTCTTACACCCTTTGACACCGCCGCCCACACGGCCCTGACCGCAGATCGCTTCTACGGCACCCACTACTCCAAGGCCCGCACCTGGAACGCCGTGCCGGACACCATCACCTGGTACGACCTGCCCAACCAGCTGACCATCTACAACGTGACGGCCGCCGGGCAGCCCACAGACGGCGAGGCCACCGGCCTGTATGATACCGACAAGCTCACCGTCTACGACAAGTACGCCATGTTCCTGCACGGCAACAACGGCCTGAGCCGGGTGCAGGGCGACGGCACCGGCCGCATCCTGGTGATCAAGGACAGCTACGCCAACTGCTTTGCACCGTATCTGACGGCAAACTACGCCCAGATCGATGTGGTGGACTTCCGCAACTACAACTACGGTCTGGATCAGCTGATCGCGGATAACGATTATGACCAGATCCTGGTGCTGTACAGCTTTGACAGCTTCAAGAGCGACCCGTACCTCTACCGTGCCGGTGTGGCCGGGTAAACATGGCAGCGCCTTTTCCGCAAAGGAAAGGGCGCTGTTGTTTTATGTCAAATTATTGCAGTCTTTTTTCACAAATTTTTCCAGTTCTTTTCGGAAGTCTCTCCAGTTTTTGCGCATCC
>OLQB01003210.1_pt1 | contig 10015 bp, 8 predicted proteins | sample 1672681 | NCBI WGS metagenome assembly OLQB01 (sample SAMEA3136713, study PRJEB25190) | human gut metagenome | reverse complement strand
GGTAAAATCTACACCGGAAAAAGAAAAAGCCTGTATTACGTTTCTTAAATGGCTGACGGAGGCCCAAAAGAATGTGGAATTTGTGACCAGTCTTGGATATATGCCGGTAAAGCAGGAGGCTTTCGATATTTACCTTCCGGAGGCGATCGAGAAGTTAAGTGATCCGATGTATGTATCACTTTATCAGGCTTTTTTAAAGACGCAGGAGAACTATACATTTTATACTGCTCCGAAATTGGATTCCTATCTGGATCTGGAAACAAAGTTTGAAGAACTTATCAGGCAAACCCTGTCAGTAAAGCGGTTGGAGTGGCAGGAACATCCGGAAGATATGGATAAACTTGTTTCAGAGACATTAGAGGATTTCAAAGCAGCATACACACAATAATGTCTGCCGGATCGGCAAAAAGAGGTGGCTGACATATGGGAGAAAAGAAAATAAATTTTTGGAAGATTATAAAAGGAATAAAGAGACAAAGCATCCGTATGCAGCAAAGACTGATTGTTTATTGGTGCGTGGTGATTTTAACACTTTTTTTAGTGACAGTTCTATTACTCAGTATTTTGGGAGTCCTTCCGGGAATGGATTTTAAAGTACGGGAAATGTTGTCTGCCCAGCAGAAAAATACGGTGTCTGCCATGACAGAGCAGACCGACATTATGATGGCGAGAAGCATTTCTCTATCAGAAGAAATCACAAAAGAGTTAAGTCAATACTTGACAGCCAATGGAAAAGCATTCTCCGATTTAAATGACAATCCTCAGTTAATTATGGATTTGGAGGCAACTTTGTATTCTTCACTGAGATCAGCACTGGATGTGAAGTATTGCAGCGGAGTTTTTGTTATATTAAATGCAACGGTAAATACGGAAACGGAGTACGCAGACACATCACGCATGGGAATCTACCTGCGCCTGTCTGATTTAAAGGCAGTAAATACAAGCAAACAGCACGTGGTTTTTTTCAGGGGAAATGCTTATATTGCAAGGGCAGAGCAGGTACAGCTTCATAACCGTTGGAATTTAGAGTTTGATACATCTGCATTGTCAGGCTATGAACAGATCATGAAATTTAAAGGAAACCGGCTGGCAGAGAGCTGTCTGTGGACCGATCGGCTCAAACTGAAGGATACATGGGAAGATGTACAGCTTTTATATGTGCCGGTTTTAGACAGCACCGGAAAAGTGCGGGGTCTGTGTGGTATGGAGATGAGCAATCTATATTTCAGACTTTCCTATCCTATGGTAGAAGGATCCTGTGGAAATATGGTGACAGTAGTGGCTCCAATGGACGAAAAAGGGAAAATTTATCTGGATAAAGCAATGTTCGGGGACACAAAAGAAACTCATCTTTCACCAACCGGAACGATGACCGTGAAGAATGGAAAGCATTATAACACTTATTCCGCTGCTTTCAGAAAGTATATAGGCAGGCATGAACTGCTTAACCTCAAAAGCTGCAATGGAATGCCGCTGGCGGTACTGACATTGATGTCCGAAGCGAATTATGAAAAATTAACAGCAGAAAACAGAAGCGCCTGGATTACCGGTACGTTGATCTTTCTTTTTCTCCTGTTGCTTCTTTCCATCACTATGTCCAACCGTTTTGTAAAACCGATTTTGCGGAGTTTAAAAGCACTGCAGGATGATACGCTGACAGACGGGAATCTGTCGGGAATTTCAGAAGTGGATGCACTGGTTGATTTTATGCAGACAAAAAGAAATACAGAAAAACTGGAAAATGGTGGAATTCCTCCGAATATAGAAGAAATGCTTGAAGCATTTGCCTTGCGTGTGGAAACGCTGACTCCGGCAGAAAGAAAAGTTCTTCAGTATTATATTGAAGGATATACGATCCAGGAAATAGCTTCGCTGCTTTATATCAGTATTGGGACGGCGAGAAAGCATAATACAAACATGAACCGAAAACTGGGAATAACAGCCAGGGAAGAATTAATGCTTTACATAGACCTGTTTCGTAAATGCAATCAGCTGGATAAGCTGACATACACCCGGACAAAGTAAAAAAAGAGTCGTACAGACTCTTTTTTTATTCCCGGATAAAAAAATGAGAAATATCTATATATAGTTTTTACAAAACAAAAAAAACCAACATATAGTATACTAATCATTCGTATTTTGGAAAATCAGGCTAAAAATACGAATGGCGACCATATCATTTATTTTCTGGATCTGTTATGCTTTCATTACAGGAAAACGGAAAGCAAAACCAGACGAAACCAGAAAAGCAAACAAAACAAAAAAAGGAAGGAGAAATTTACTATGAAAAAGTATGAAATCTTAGGAGGAAATTTACCGGTTGTTGTATGTGAATTATCAGCAGGAGAATCTATGATCACAGAAAGCGGAAGTATGAGCTGGATGAGCCCGAACATGAAAATGGAGACGATTTCCGGAGGCGGAATGAAGAAAATGTTCGGCAGACTGATGTCTGGTGATTCTGCGTTTCAAAACAGATATACCGCAGAAGGTGCAGACGGAATGATTGCATTTGCATCAAGTTTTCCGGGAGCGATCAAAGCACTGGATATCAGAGACGGTCATTCTATGATCGTGCAGAAGAGTGCATTCCTTGCTTCAGAAGAAGGAGTGGAACTGTCCATGCATTTCCAGAAAAAATTAGGAAAAGGTATGTTTGGCGGGGAAGGTTTCATTATGCAGAAACTGAGTGGAAATGGAACTGCATTTGTAGAAATTGACGGGCATGCCGTGGAGTATGAGTTGGATGCCGGACAGGAAATCCTGATCAGTACAGGGTATTTGGCAGCAATGGAAGAAACCTGCACAATGGATGTTGTAGCAGTAAAAGGAGTGAAAAATATGCTGGTCGGCGGAGAGGGCGTTTTTAATACTGTTGTCAGAGGACCGGGTAAAGTGATCTTACAGACAATGCCGATCAGTAAGGTGGCAGAATTACTGACTCCGTTTTTTACAAAAAATAAGTAAGGGAAGGAGCGAGAGTTATGAAGAAAAAATGGAATTTATTATTTTTGTTTGCATTTATTGTCAGTATGATAACACTGGCTGGCTGTGGAAAAACAGCAGGAGAGGCAAGTCCGTATGAAGGAAAATGGATAGCAGTGTCCGCTCAGATGATAGGAATGTCTGTCAGTGTGGATGAAACCTTTGGGGGAGCTTTCGAATTTGAGGTAAAAAATGGCGGAAAAGTTTCTTTTTCAGTAGGAGAAGTTACCGGAAATGGAAAATGGTCTGCAAAAGATGACAAGTTTAGCTTAACTATCGAAGGAGAAGAGATGGTCGGAACCATCGGAGAAAACAACATTTCTTTTGACGATATGCTCGGAATGGGAGTAAAAGTGATTTTCGCAAAGGAAGGAACGGATGCCATGGATCCGGCTCGCTATCTGACAAAGGAAGAGAAAGTGGTCATAGGTGAGTGGGCTGCTGAAAGTGTGGAAGAACTTTTAGGAGACGGACCGCAGACATCTATGGAAGGCGTAGAGAATATCAGTGATGCACTGCGTCTTAACTTCAAAGATGACCGTAATGTAGCAGTTGTTTATAAAGGCGAGGAGATTGGGACATTCCCGTGGTCAGTTGCAATGGGCTACTGTATGATCGAATCAGAAAATCCGTCTCTTTCCGTAACGATCAATGACGATGATACTTTGAAAGTAGATTACAGCGATGACGAAGATTACTATACATTTCATTGTGTGAAAAGTGACAGTAAATAAATGAAAAAGACATAAATGGTGAAGGGAGGGAAGAGCCCATGAAAAAGAAAATGTGGTTTGTGCTGTGTATCATGACAAGTGTCCTGCTGACAACTGCCTGTGGAGAGAAAAAAGAACCTGGAGAAGAAAAAAAAGAAACAGCTGTGCAGACAGAAACAACCATGCAGACAGAAACAGCCGTGCAGACAGAAACAGAATCTGATCAGGACTTCCAGGGCAGAGAAAGTCTGAAACTTGGTTTATTTACTGTGTATTATCCGGAAGAATGGAAGTACGACAAAGAAAGAATGCAGGAAGATGATGATTACTCTTACGTCAGATTTTTTGATGGAGAAACAGCAGATGATTCCGGGAACAGCATTTATATAGAAGCAACAAAAGAAGATGCATATAAATACCGGAAGGGTCTGATTGCCTTCGGTGTGGATTTAAAGGAATATGCGGAAGGAAAAGCAGAGACTGTATCAATAGGGAATGCAGAATATGCGGTAATGCCGGAAAATGATTCCGGAAGGTGCACGTATATGTATCGCCATGAGCAGTCAGGTACGTCTTATGATATCAGAGTAGAAGGAGAGGCAGCAAGTGATTCTGTCAAAGAATTGCTGGAAGGCATTGTGATGGAATTAAAAGATGAAGGAAATGAAGACGCACCGTGGCCATGGGAGGGAGAGCCTGTTGAGCCTGTATTGACAGAACAGATGGTAGGTTTTTATACGATCGTTCCGGAATATATACCATTTAAAGAAGCACAGGGTGTCATGCAGATTATGGATCACCAGTTTGTAAAACATGACGATCAGGTATACCATTTGCTGGAGAATAAGCTGGATACGTACAAGTATTCAGAAAGTGGACTCGAATTTGTTTCCTCAATGGAACTGGAAAGAGATTGTGAATATCTCTCCGGGGACAACAGCGGAATGCTGTATCTTTCACCGGGAATCCAGGATGTGATTGGTGTAAAAGACGGCAAAAAGGTGCTTCAGACAACGATAGACGGCGATTTGAATATGCATCCGTCCGGAGAATGGGGAATCAGTTTCTGGGTGAACAGCGATACGCAGAAGATTGCGAATCAGGGCGGTAACCTGACAGCTGAACCGTGGATACTGACCGGATTAAATAAAGATGATGAACGCAAGGGACCATTTTCTATGATAGATGACGTCCAGATCACAAATGACCATATTATGGTTGCCGGTTCCATGGCTGCGGAAGACGGAGGCACAAAAATTATTGTCTATGATTATGAAGGCAATCAGCTTTTGGAATTAGGCGGAGCTGACATTGGTTCTCCAGACAGGCTTGGTTCCATCACGGGTATGGCAGAAACAGAAAATGGTTTTGTAGCGGCAGACGGAAATATGCGGAAAATACAATTCTGGGCAAAAGACGGAACCCATGTGGGTGCCATTTCTACAGATGATATATTTGGCGTCAGTTATCCATGGCTGGAAGATATGCAGCTTTTAGATGATGGCTCTCTTTTGATCCTGCTGACACAGCAGCGAGAGGACGGATCAGCAAATGAACTGATGTTTTTCAGACTGACAGGATTCTGAAAAAAGCAGAAAGATTATAATTATACTTTTTAGTGCAGTTGATTTTCAAAAGGAGGAAAAGAAGATGAAAAAGGGTAGAATATTGAGACTGATGTTTATTCTGGCAGTGACAACTATTATGATCGCTGCAACAGCAGTGGTTGCAAGTGCAGCGACAGTTAACAAAAATGATGCAGATTATAAGTATTCCAAGACATACGACAACGGTGTGAAGATATCCTTTACAACAGATGTTTTCGGCAAGAAGGTTGTTGACGACAGCGTTTTTTGCAGAATAGAGCTGCCAGATGGTGCAAACTATAAAGAATTTAGTGTCTCTAACGAAATCATTAAAAGTGGTAAAGCTTTCGTAGATTACACGCACCTAAGAGACAGATATCCAGTAGAAATCAAACAGAAGTGGGTGACCAATGGGAACGTTTCATACGGAATGATTGGATTAAGTGCAGGAGGCGGCCTGTACCTAGGAACCTTTAAGCTGAAAGTTTATGTAGAAACTCCAGATAAAGATGAAATGATAGAAGTTGCATTTCCCAGCGATTTCGCAGCTCGTCCAGTTGATATGAAGATTACTACGTATCCTAACAAATTCAATATCAACTCAATAAATGTAAGTGCTGCAGACAGCGGAAGAACTTCTCGTCTGGAAGTAGTTGGAGTAAACAAAAATTTTGCAACAATTATAAATGGCTGGAATGATGGCAAGTGCATTAAAGCAAAAGGAATGAAACCTAAAAAGAAATACACTTTCAAGTTCTATGGAAAACTAAAAGTAGATAATCCTGCTCTTGATGCACCTGACGGTATAACTGTTGAGGGAAATCCGGCGGTATTCAAAAATGTTGAAATGGGACCTGCAGTAAAACCGGTAATCAAGTCCATAAAAGTTTCAAATGTAAAGGTAACAAAGTATTTCAATTACATTTGAAACTTCATTTTCAACCTCTCTTAATATGCGATTATAATCATTTTTTGTCAGTTGATTTTCCGTTCCTTTTTCAATTTCACCGATAATCATATCAGCTTTCAGTTCAACATTAAAATAAGTGTTATCATTATATCTAACCGCACCTTTTTTGCACTTGATATTTGATATACGAACATCTGTTTTTCCAAGTTTTTCATCATATATTTGAAATAAAACATCATCTGCTTTGTTATTCAAAATCACAAAGCCTTCGGTTTCGAGTTCATCTGTAATATATGATAATTTATCGCCGCAAAAAAGTGCAATTCCCGCAGTTTTGGCACTGCTTTTTTCATTTTCTCTTTCAATAACCGGTAAATAAATATCCGATGTTTCATCCTTATAAAGCATAAGAAAATCATTTTCGTTAACTAAAATTGACCGGCCTGATTTTTCGTTATTATCTATTAAATGAAGTATATTTTCGCTTGGTACATTTGAATCGTTTTCTTTACTTTCAAGAATGAATTTTGCACTTTTTTTAGCAACGCAAATTGCGACATCCGCCCTTGCATCTTCACTTCGCAAAAAGTAATCTACATATTTATCAACACCGTTTTCAACAAATTTTTGTGATAATACCATAATTTTGTTCTGCCCGAAAAACGTACGCTTTGAAACACCTTTTGCAAGTGAATTTATTGCCGAGGAAACAGTATTACCATTTGCCGATAAATTAAAAGTCATACTTGCGTCGGGCTTTTCGGATGAATTGCTCATCCCGATTTTTAAAGACTGCAAAGTAACAGCTATATCTTTACTTTCGGTTAAATCAATACCCACTCCCTCTACTATCAGCAAATCCTTCAAGTGTCTGTTTTGCGTACAGCCTGAAAAAAGAAACAGGCACAAAGCAATTGATATTAAACTTTTAATAAGCTTTGACAAGTTCATCACCATAATTTTTCTTTTTAAACACTAATGTGCCTAAAGGAATAATAACGCAGAAAACAAAAAACAAAATCATTGTAAATTCATAATTTACGCCCTGCCCGCCACTTAATTTCAGAATTAAAACACTTATCACAAAAACAATAAACGAAGATGCAAAAACAAAGCTTCTTTTCGGTTTTTTGCTGATACAGGAACTTGCACAGTAAAGCGCTGTAACTGTCTTAACAAAAACGCCCATAATCCAAAAAGAAATATGAAGTACATCAAGTCTTTCAAATGTGCCGAATTTAGATATTTGAAAAAACGAGTAAAACGGAAAATTACGAATAACAGCACTTTTTCCCATTACTGCAGTTGCAAAATAAAGCAAGATAAATACAGTTAAAAACGATAAACAAACAGACCTTATATAAGTTCGTTCACATCTTCCGTTTACTTTGGGAAAAATTGCTAAAAACATTGCTATTTCACTTGTATTTGATGCATAAACGACCGCGTTTTTAATTAAATCAAATTTCGAAAAAGTTATAATTGGATATAAGTTAATTTCTCTAAATGTATCAAAATTGCAAAGTATAACCGAAACAACGGCAAGACCTAAAAGCACAAAGCAAAAGGCGGAAAATCGCGATAACGCTTCTATCCCCAAAAAAGCACCATAAAAAGCACAGATGCATACTATAAGAGCAAAAAGCCAGCCTTGTGTTTCCGGATTTAAAGTTGTAGAAGCAAAATATGAAAACCTGCTGACGCTTACCGAAGCAACAATTAAAAAATAAACATAATAGAATTTTGACACACATTTAACATCAATCGGATTTTTTCCTTTTTTACAGCAAAATATTGCAGGCAGTGAGAATACAACAGCCAAAGGCATTGCTAAAATATAGCTTATAAGAGCCTGCGAATTTATTTCCGTTTTGCTGACCGAATGAGTGCTTGTCAAACTCACAACTATTCTGCAAATAAAAAGAATGTAAAATAATCCAAGCGGTGAAATGTTACCTCTTGTTGCCGATTTTGACATCTATTTCTGCCCCTCTCAAGTTATTTATTCTAACTTTTCTTTTAGAAAGCTTTAACCAAGATTGCCTATAAAACAAATCTGCAAGTGATTTTTTATCAAATGGAGAAATCGGAGCGCAATAAGGCACACCGTATGGGTTAATAGCACATATATTCATACACAAAACAGCCGCAGCTAAAATAATACCGTACATTCCTGTAAGTCCCCCAATCAGAATAAAAAAGAATCGCAAAACAGACACGCTTTCATAAAGTGAAGACACAACATATGACGAAATTGCGGTAAGTGCAATTACAACAAGCATAGGTGCGCCGATAAGTCCTGCCGATACCGTTGTTTCACCGATTACAATACCGCCGATAATAGAAACTGCGTGGCCGACTGCTTTTGGCAGGCGCAATCCCGCTTCACGCATAATTTCATACAGTATCAAAAGCATCAGAGCCTCCGTCATAAGTGAATATGGGGTTGTTGTTTCTTCCCTTGCTATTGTATAAAGCATAGACGTGGGAATGAGTTCCTGATGAAATGTACCTATTGCAACATATACCCCCGGTAAAAATATTGACAAAACAAATGAAAAATAACGAAGTAATCTGATAAAGCCGGAATAAAACGGCGGCGTATCATAATCATCCGGTGACTGAAAATTATCACTGAAAAGAGACGGGGTATAAAGTGCTATCGGTGAACCCTCAACCAAAACTGCTACCCTGCCCTCAATCAGCTTTGAAATAATAATATCCGGGCGCTCGGTTGATGAAACATCGGAAAACATTGAATTCATATTAGTGTCAATAAACGGGACAAGTGTGCCGAAATCAGTCAGAGTGTTAAGATTAGAGCTTTGAAGTGCCTGCGTTATTTGGGAAACAAGTTCCTTATCCGCCCTGTCATCCATATAAGCAATTACACAGGGCATGGGTGCAGAAGAAGCAAGCTTGATTTGTTTAAGTTTCAAATGCGGAGTTTTAAGCCTTTTTCGCAAAAGTGCTTTATTAGTGTTAAGCACTTCAACAAAAGCTTCTTTCGGTGCTTTGGTTGACTGCTCATTAGACGGTACATCAACACTTCGTGCCGGAGGAGATTGAACACCGAATGCAAGTGCTTTATCTTCCCCGTCAACCAAAACAACAGCAAAGCCGGACATAACATAATAGTAGCAATCGGCAAAGGTTTTGGCCTCGTTTAGTTCTACTGAATTAGTTATTGATTTTTTAATGGTATCAATATCTATTTCATCACAGCGAAGAATCGGAGATACCACCATTTGTGAAAGCTGTAAAGAATCAATAAGTCCGTCACAAACCATAATAAGAAATTCTCTGTTTCCCGTTTTTGCCTTTCTAATCAGGAAATCGGAGCAATCTACAAAATCGGTTTTGATATGATTGTAGTTTTCTTCAAGACTTTTTGAAAGATTCATATAATCACCTGTATTATTATGACAAACTGTGAGCAAAATATTATAGGTGATAATATGAGTTTAGTAATAATTCGCGCTTTTATTATATATGTGTTTGTAATTGTGGCAGTAAGAATAATGGGTAAAAGGCAAGTCGGCGAATTAAAACCGCATGAGCTTGTAATCACTTTTTTAATAAGTTCCACAGCCACAATTCCGCTTCAGGATAACAATATGCCGCTTTTAAACTGCATAGTGCCTGTACTGCTGTTTGTAAGTTTGGAAATTATAGTTGCCGTTTTAAGTGTAAAAAGCGTTAAATTCAGAAATTTATGTTGATAAGACAGGACTGTTAGAATATACGAACAGGGTAATGGGGACAAAGCAGGGGTATATTTGCAACAGCCGTCCGAGACGGTTTGGAAAATCCATTACGGC
>OLQB01003209.1_pt1 | contig 10015 bp, 8 predicted proteins | sample 1672681 | NCBI WGS metagenome assembly OLQB01 (sample SAMEA3136713, study PRJEB25190) | human gut metagenome | reverse complement strand
CCCCGCCGCGACGACGGCGTCGAAGGGCCTCTTGGCAAGGCGCTCGGCCGCCGTTTCCTTGGGGAAGGCCGAGAGCCACGCCGCCTTGAGGTCGGCGTGCGCGGGCTCGCTCCCCGCGGCGAACCGGTAGACCCCGTAGCACATGGGCTCGGCGCGCACGGAGTCGACCATGCGCGAGACCTGGTTGCGCCTGAACCCGAGCGCCTGCGCCTGGGCGGTGGTGAACATCCCCCATTGGGAGGCGGCGAGCTGCTCCAGCGCCGATATGTCAGATTGCTTTACCATGCTTCAATAGTTTACATCAATGTAAACAAACTTAGCATTATGATATCCGACCTAGGGACGGTTTTCCGCCGCGGCATCGGGAGCACGCCGTCTCACCTCTCCGAGGTGGGCGATGCCGTCCCCCGAAGTCCGCACCCTGCTTCGCCCCGCCGGCCCCATAGTCCTATTCTGAGCGTCTTCCATCTTGTTAAGATGGCACAGGATCTTAGAAATTCTCCAATGGGCCAAGGGCTTCAATCATCCTCTCGAGGCGGTGGAGAAGGTCGGGATAGGTGATGATGTCGGCAACATGCGAGTACTGGCGCCGAATGAGATCGAAATCGCGTTGCTCGGTTTCATCGAACTCGCAATTACCCATGATAAAATTCCCCGCGGGTTAACGAACCGTATCGCAAGGCCATCGGGAAGAAGGTCGGAATGGTTGCGAGTGAGAGCCGCTTCTCCTTCCCGTCCCCAATTGAGAAGGAGGTGGATGTACTTCTCGATCTGCATTATCCCCCCGCTCAGCTCCCGCGCCGGGACCTTGCTGTCTCGGTACGGGGCCCGCATGAGAAGGTTGCGTTTGTCGAAAGCCCTCTTTATCTCGAGCACATCCGCGTTACCCGAAGCGTCCACGAGCAGAAAATCCACTTCCCGCTTCTTGCCTGTAAGCGTGTCCTTTATTTTTGCTTTTGGGATTACGGCAACGTATTGAGGGAACAGAACGGGCAGTATGCACAGGATCCCTCTCTGCCAGCTTTCCTCAGGAACGGCCTCTCCCTGATTCAAAAGGTCGTGCAACTGATTGACCGCTTCGCGTAATACCGCGATCCTGTTCGCGTCTATCGCCGGGCTTCCAAGTTTGAAGCCCGCTTTCGTTCGCCTGCGCTCCAGAGATTGCTTGTATTGCGCCCCGTAGTCTTTTTTCAGGGACAGATAGTCTTGGATATAGCTTTCTATCTGAGCGTCGCCATAGCGCTTTAGGGTCACTGTAGTTGGAAAGCCGTCCAGCAGCTCCTTGAAGGTCTCCTCCGGAATCGCCCTCTCATCATCACCGCCGATGGCGATGAAAGCCTCCGAGTCGTCGAGCATTGAGGCAATGCGTTCGATGACCGATGTGCGGCGCTCGTATCCAACGCAGAACAGCCTCCAATCAAGCCGAAGATTGGTAGCGAGCAGGATATCTTGTTCGCAATCGAATACGCGCCCGTTGACCCTGAAATAGCCCAGATTCGCTTCGTCGAGTACCGCGAACTTGAATACTAGGGTCTCGGTCAGACTCTCGCACATCTCATCGACCAAGTCGTCTTGAAGAAACGTGAAAACTCTCTTTATGGTTACGCTAGCGTCGTCTTGCATGAATGGGCGCTTCTGCTCAAGCTCGTCGGGCAGTGTTTCCGGAGTGTATCGTCTGATACTGTCCGAGTCATCGAAGTCGATGCATAGCTTTGCGCAGATGACATCAAAGGAATATTCAGGTTCATAGAGGAAGAGAATTCTCTCGTCATCCTTGTCGAACCTGATGGTCATGCACTGTTCCTTCCCGAGCGGGACGCATTCTTGCCGAAATCCTATCATATGGCATGCGATTACATCTGGGTCGGCTTAACAGTCATCCCTGCAGGCCGAACGCCTTCCTGAGCACACAGCGAATCTCGCCATACTCGCTCCTCGCGATAAACCAACGGTCTTGTGCCGCGTGGCTTTCGGCGTCCGTGAGATTCACTATGCGCGAGCGCAGCTGAGCACAATTTCGACGGCTCGCATCGAGGCTGCGGCAAGTCCCCACCGCGCAATGATGATCCGTCCTGATTCTGACACGTCGAATCGCTTCGCCATGCTTCATTAGCTCGCATCAGTGTAAACAGGCTCGATATCGCGATGATCAATCGAGAGTCAATTTGTGCCGCCATATCGGACGCGCTGGCCTTCTCCTTTGGGGCGGATGATGCCGTTTCCCGGAATCCGCACCTTCGCTTCGCCTCACCCCGCACAGCCCCGTCGGGCGCCATGCGGCCGCAAGGCCCCTCGCTGGCGCAAGGGCCGCGGAAAACCTTCCTCCTGCGTCGGAAGCTCGAGCCTCCGATTTCCCCTTCCTCCCTTGCGCCCGGAAGCGCCTTGCGGGCTGAGGCCGCCAACGGGGCTCGGCACAGGGCGGAGCCAGGGAAGCGAAGGAGGTCCCGGATGGGAAACAGGACGATCATCACAACGCGCGAAAGGAAGATCGGGCTCTACCTGCACTGGAACGGCGGCCGCGACACCGTCGAACCTCTGCTTCGGTACTGCGAGCTCAAAGGCTACCGCCTGCCCAGCTCCGACAGCTACGGGTGGGCCCGCATCTGCCAGGTCGTCGGTGACTTCTTCCGCGGCACGCTGTCGATCGGCATCGGCCTCTACACCGACGACGCGAGCATGGATCCCGGGGACAACGGCATCTACGTCATCGACGGCTGGCGCATCGCCGAGCGCCTCACGACGGAATACGACGAGAATCGGAAGCCCGTCGGCATCCACGGCGTAGAGCCTTGCGAGGAGCAGCGCTCCTACGACTTCGACGAGATGCTGCGCGCCTTCGACGAGTCCATGCCGGAGGACCTGCGTCTCGGCAAGCTCCTCGACTCCGTCGAGGTGCCGGCGGGCGAGCTCGAGGTCGGCGACGAGGTGTGGATGCGCGAGCACAAGAGCGGCTGGAAGGCCTACCCCGTGGTCGGCTTTGGGCAGCCTGCCAGCAACGCGATAGCCGTCCGGATGGAGATGCCCGACGGGAAGGTCAGCGTCACGTACCCCGACCTGCCCTACGTCGCGCGCTACGACCACGGAGGCGACTTCTCCTGGAACTCCAACAACTACATGCACGGGGAGACCGCCCGCATCAGGCCCCGTGGCAAAACCGCCTAGCGAGTTCCCGCCCGCCGTCCACGGACGGCGGGCCCTTGCCGGCGGCGGGCCTTCCGAAACCGGGGCTCACGCCGCCCCGGACCCGCGTCCAAGGGCGTGCCCTTGGGAATCCCGTCCCGGCCTCGGGCCGGACGTTACGGCGTTTCCAAGGAATCGAGCCTCGCAACGGCAGCCTGCCGCAGGGCCCGCGAGGGGGTGGAGGGCGGCCTTCCCGAAATGCCGGGCGTTTTCCGGAAGCGCGCCGAGGAGGCCGCTGCCAGGTGGCTCGCGACGAACGCGGACCGCGTCGGAGACATCCGCGTCCGCTTCGACTTCGTATCCTTCCTCGTCCTGGACGAGGGAAAGGCACTCGCGAGGCACGTCGTCAACGCCCTCGGGGGCGATGTCGAAGAAAGGATGTGCTAGCCACCAGAATCCAGCCGGCGGCTTTGGTGGCATGAGGCCGCCGGCAAACTTTGTTGTCTAAACTGAACGACTTACCGCGTCGGGCGCCATCAGTTCATAACGGCTCTCGGAGAGAGTTTCGATTCATTTAGACGCTCCATTAATCCTCAGGATCCATCTCTCTCCAAAATGATACGCCTTTTCTTGAGCACTCGAATTTGGGGTCGACAACAATCGCAGCGCTATACCGTGCTCTGGTGAGGGCAACATAGAATTTGGCGCGGGTGATTCCGGAAAGCTCGTCCCCTTTCGTTCCTTTCACCCAATTGAGAATCGAACCGCACGGGAACAGCAGAACCCTATCGAAGGTGCTTCCCTTTGATCTGCCGAAATTGATCGCATGGATTCCGTCCGGAAGTCGCGACTTGGCATCATATCGGAGGACAGTCGGAGACCATTTTTCGATATAGCTACGGACTTCCGACTTTCGCACCAAGAAGACGCCCGAATGGGCATCGTTTCGGTCGGGGTTCCTGATCGACGTCGTTTCGGGAAAACCGGGGAATAAGGCATTCGCAACATCAAGGATTCCTTGGTTGCATCGATGGCTTCCGTTTAGAGTTGTCTTGTCAATCTTGCAGTAACGCTTAAGTCCGTTCCTCTCAAGATAAGATTCCAACCCAAGCGACCTGAACGACGAATTCCTTGCGGCATTGTTGGTGCTGAACGTGTGTTGCCGTTGATCCCCCGCCATGATCACACTACATCCAGAACGAAGAAGTCTAGCGATAAAATCTAAGTCAGGACCGGAAATGTCCTGCACCTCGTCTATCAAGATTGTGTCAAAGATTGATGCAATTCTAGCCACCAGCAGACCGTTGGTCGCATCATCCTCGAGCAAAGCGAGAGATGCAAGTTTGTCTGAATACACCCTGCCGTTTTCAGCAAAGTAGTAACGACCAGTTCTTTTTTTAGCGTAGGGCGCAGATCGTCCACTCACCAATTGTACGCCCGAAAGCGTCACATTTCCGAATCCGACAGAACCAAGAAACGGCTTCACCCCGTGCCTCAGAAGAAAGGTGAACCAGGGAAGAACTTCTACGTTCCTAATCTGGCTTCCTGGTCTCTTCCTGATCTCAGAAGAGATGACCTCGGTATTCTCGTCGGTATAGGTGGTGAGAAGGACTCTTCCTGAATCGGGGCTGAGCGCCCGATTGACCAAGAGTCTTGTTTTTCCGGCACCCGCTGCAGCGAGATAAAGAACGCTACTCCCCATGGCCCGGTGTTCCTTCATCGAAACACGCAAACTTTATCGCCTCTTGGATATAGCCTGGAAACGCAACCCGGTCTTCATAATTGAAAAATTTCAGCGCACATTCTGTCTTGTTCGACTTCATATGTCGGAGGGCGTCGTCGCGATGCTCAAATTTTTTGCCGAGTATCTTGTTGATACCATCGAGATGATTTGCCTCGAACAGCTCCGGTTCCAGGGTGTTGTACGAATAGTTCTCGATACTCCCTTTTGAAAGCAAGTCCCCAGGGTACGAAACCGCAACGGTCTCGGGATGCGACAGGGCAGTTTTGGCCGAATGATCGCACAGAACGTTGTATCCCCGGTATTTCTCCCTGATTTTTTCCAGGTTTCCATCGTTGTCCGTGATGGCGACGACTCTTCGTCCCAGCATTTCTCCAAGCCGGAGAAACCTCAGAAACGATGTCCCAACGGAGATGACCTCAATTCTGTCCTGAATAGGGAGACGGCCGCTGTGAGCGTCTCGACATGCGCGCTGGACTATCAGCTCATCCGAATCCCCCTCAACGAGAATTGCCACCCTGCAGAATACGATTCTCAAAGTATCGTAACCGGCAAGTCTTGAGAAAAACAGCACGTCGTCCTCGTCAAGGCTCTCGAAGGGCCGAGTTGCGCTCATGTCCGTCAGGCAAATAATCTTTCGGAGATCAAGCTTGTTGGCGACAAAGCTGCTATGAGTGCTAACAACAAGTTGTCTACCGCGAGCTCTGGAGGGCAATGCTTCGAGGAGTTCGCTCATCGCAGAGTGAGACAAATGAGCTTCCGGCTCTTCCACGAGCACAACTCCCGACGACTCTCTCCCTCCCGACAACGCGATCTCCATACCGGTGATGCTTTGCGATCCGGCTCCGGCATTCTCGAGGGGAATGCCGTTCAAGCGGGTTTCGACGCTGTTTTCCCAAGCATCTTTGGTTCCCTTGGAAGCAGCGAAAGAGACCTCTTTCCCGGAGAGACTGCTTACCTTCTTCCCGATTTCTTCATTTGCGCTCACAACCCGAGCGTCGGAATCGAAGTTCAACCTCGCCTGGCGATGAGCTTGTGCCAAAGCGAATCGCTCCCTTTCTGGAAGCGCATCGCGAGCAGTCTTGGATGCATACGCCTTCGACCCCGGCCTCAAAAAGAACCCCGATGAATCGATTAAGCTCGAACGAAAATTAAGCCGACTTTGAGTGACCCTGTCTCGCGAGAATGTTCTTCGGACGCAGCGGTAGTACTCAATGGGGAGCTCCACACAGTCGCCCTCCCTGACATAGCTCTCAAAATCTTTGCCGAATTCTTCCTCGTCAAGCTCGATGGAGAGGTAGACGCCCGCTTCGGGCGATTTTGACCGGTTGCCGTCGCCAAGAAAGCGCGGTGTTTCAAACGAATCCCCTTGAAATACCACTTCGATGTAGATGCTGGGGGCAGGGTCCCCTCCTCCCAACCGAGCCGATTCGAAGTAGCTTAGAACCGCTTGCTTATTGAAGAGATCCTCACTTATCGATCCTGAAATCGCTCTTCCTCGATATTCTCCCGTCAAAGCCAAATGAAGAGCTTCGAGCAAAGTGCTTTTGCCCGAATCGTTATCTCCGACGACAACGTTTGCCCCGTCAGTAAAGGGAACTTCAACGAAGTCGAATTTTTTGAAATTCCAGATGCGGAGGCATTCGACATACATAGCATTCCTCGGCAGGTTTGATCTCATATTGTGAAGTATGGTCTGCGCCCGTTAGGCGCTCTTCAGATTTTGGGGCCCAAAGATGCCCATCACGGCCGAGCCGGAAACAGAGCAAGACCATCCCCAAGGGGTGAAACCAAGGATGCAATATCCAAGGCAACCACCTCCTCTCTTCACTTATGCCACATTATTGTGGCAATCCCATTATAGTCTTTCCCCATTTCAATCAAGGTTGTCAGTTCAGCCACCCGAAGCAAAGCAAGAGGCCTATTCCGTGTACACAGTCCCCGGAATAGCTCTTGGCCGCCCCGCCTGGCACCGGTCCCGAAGCTCTCGGAGGAGGGCCGGGACGCGTCCCTTCCTTCGGAACGAAACGCCCTGGGGCGTAGGCCCGCCCCCACCCGAAGACCGAGGAGGCGAGCCGGAAGATGGAAAGGCGCCCGAAGCAACTCCACGTGCGAATGTTCGACCGGGAGATAGAGTCCGCTAAAGGTCTCGCCCACGAACTCGGCATGACGGTCTCCGACCTCGTCCGAGTCCTCCTGCAGCTCCCGCGGATGAGGCGCGAGGCGGGGCAAGGCTCGTCGTGGTCGACCGCACGACGGCGGCGCGGCTCTCCCGCGAGATGACGCGATGGGGACACCACTACAACCAGGCGGTCCACGCGCTCAACGCCATCGCGTACTACCTGAGGGCGAACGACATGGAAACCTCGGAGGTGGTCGAGGAGCTTTCCCGGGCGGAGCGCAAACTCGCCGAAATGCAGCCCGGGGTCGAGTCGCTAAGGCGGGCGAGTTCGGCCACGCTGATGCCGCGGTCCTGTCGCGCCCGCTCTATCCTTGCGACTATGAGATTGGCCTGGTTCATCCGCTTCCCCGCTATGAAAATTTCTTTCGTGTCTCGGAAAACTCGGATTGCCAATTCTTCCGAATTTCTGTGAACCTTATCAATTGACCTATGCATCGCGGAGAAAAAGGCCTGTTTCGAGGCCTTTTGTCTCCATTCTGGGAATATATCCTGCTCATTTAGGGTTATTCGCGCTGAAAGATTTTGACTAGCTTGGTGTCCTTTATTTCGTAAATAATGTCTGCGACGTTCTCGACCAGCCTCTTATCGTGGGAGACGAACACTATCGTTCCGGCATAGGCGCTCATCATCTGCTCGAGGGCTTCGGCGCTCTTGATGTCCAGGTAATTTCCAGGCTCGTCCATGAGCAAGATGTTGTATCTGCCCAACAGCATCTTCGCGAGCAGCAGCTTGATGACTTCGCCTCCCGAGAGAATGCCAACGTCCTTTGTCGGGTCACGCGGTCCGATTCCCATAGAGGCGAGGATGCTTCGGATTTCGGTCATGCTGTACTCGCAACCATCCTGCATGAACGAGATCGCAGACTGACGGGAGTCGAACTTGTAGCCTGTTTGCTCGAAGTAACCGATCTCTGCCTTGGGAGAGATGTTGATACCGTCGGCGCGTCGAGCGATTGCCTTCAGCAGGCTGGTCTTTCCTGTACCGTTGCCACCGGTGATGGCCACTTTGGCACCGAGCGGTATCTCGAATTTCGCGTGGTCATAGAGCATGCAGTCGCCGAAGCTCAAGCTGAAATCGTCTGCCGAGATGGGAAATTTACTATGCAGTTCCAGGGCCTTGCTCTGGCGGAACCGCACGGTGCGAATGCTGTCGGGAGCCTCAATCCCTTTGAGCGCTTCGAGGCGCTTCTCCATGTTCTTAGCCGCCTGGTACATCCTCTTCTGTTTGGTGCCGGTTGCTTTCTGATGCCCCAATCGACCTGCATTCTCGTTGCTTTTCTTTGTGCCCTTCTGCTTGGCGTCGACCTGCCGTGCTTTTTTCCGTTGTTTTTCGATGGCGGCTTCAAGGCGCTCGCGCTCGCGCATCGCCTCTTCGTATCGAGCCGCCTGAACTTTGCGCTCTTCTTCTTTCTGTCGCAGATAGTCGGAGCAGTCACCCCAGAATTCGGAAATACCGCCGTCTTTGAGCTCCCAGATCTTGTCCACTACCTGATCGAGAAAATAACGGTCATGGCTCACAGTGAGCAGGGCCCCATCAAATGCCTTGAGTTGTCCGACAAGAAGGCTATGCCGTCTTGGTCGAGGTGGCTCGTAGGCTCATCAGCGAAGATCGCGCTTGCATGCTGGGAGAGCGCAGAGGCAATCTTGGCGCGTGTTTCCTCTCCGCCGCTCATCGTCTCCTGCGCCACTCCGGCGACGTTGAGACGGGAGAGCATCTCGCCGCTGTCCTGAGCCGCATCAAGGTCGAGTTCATCGAGTTGGCCGATGAGGGCAATGCTGCCGAAGCGCCTGACGTCGGCGTCCGCAATGGTAAGATTGCCGCTCAGAATTTTTAGCAGGCTGGTTTTGCCTGCGCCATTGTCTCCCACCAAGCCGATGCGATCGTAGGAATAGATTTCCAACTCTTCGATATCCAGGATATCGCGGCCGGTATATTCCAAAAAAGATGTCTTTAGCTTTGACTATGAGTTCCATAGGTTGAACCGCCTTTTGTGTATTAACGTTTTACTGGAAGCGCAGCCATGCCAAAAAAGATTGCTCACATCGATTTTTCGCCTTTGCCCAATTGCCGGCGCGAGCGTTTTGACCTTGCGCAAGCCGGCAAATCCGAAAATGCTAGTTGGCGACGAATAAAGAGCACGATGCGGGATGTCGGTGCAATACTTCGTCGTCGCAAGGGCTTGAAGGCTGGCCCGTGAACCAATGGCTGCTGCCTCTTTTTTTCGAATGCTTGGGCTATTGAATCTGCCCGGTATCTCTTTTCCCCACGTTTCGGATGCTCGGAGCAAGCAGCATAGCCATCGCAAGCAGTACCATGGTCGCTCCAGAGCCGACGAACCATAACGGAGCTCCAAGCAGATCCGCAAAAACGGAGGGGGTTGCGAAGCCCATGGACATGGCCCACGCCATGATGGTTCCGTAGAGGCCGAAAACGCGGCCTAGGTACTCAGGAGGTATCTGCTCCTGCACAAGGGCGGTCTGGGTTCCCGCGTACAACGGGGAGCATGCGCCCATAAGAAAGCTCGCCGGTAGGAAAGCGGCGAACAACGACGAGCCGAGCAATCCGGATACGATTGCGGCAATGCCGAAGCCGGCAATCGCGGTGACCATGGTGAACGACCTATTGCGGAACCCTCCCGTAACTGCCAAGATGCCGGACCCAGCCAGCATGCCTGCAGAAAAAAGGATTTCCACCAAAGCGGCATCCCCCGTGCTACCGCCAAAATGCCCCAAGGTCATTATTGGGAACAATGCCGCGAGCGGAGAGAACGCGAAAGCGAAGACGAACCCGCACCAAAGAAGGGCGAACAACCCCCTGTGCCCTCTAATCAGCTTGTAGCCGTCCGAAATCTCAGAGAAAAGTTCTCGAACTTTATTGGAAAAGGACGAACTGTGGTCGGCTTCGTCGAGTCCTCCTGCGTCTATCCGCGCGGCGAGGACAGCTAGAGAAGCGAAAAGTGCCCCCAGCACGTC
>OLQB01003205.1_pt1 | contig 10029 bp, 8 predicted proteins | sample 1672681 | NCBI WGS metagenome assembly OLQB01 (sample SAMEA3136713, study PRJEB25190) | human gut metagenome | reverse complement strand
CCCGGAGGTGCTCATTTTGGATGAGCCCGCCGCCGGTCTTGACCCGAAGGGCAGAGATGTTATCTTAGCGCAGATCTTCGAATATCACCGCCAGCGCGGCAACACCATTTTGCTCGTCTCCCACAGTATGGAGGACATCGGCCGCGTGGCAGACCGCGTGCTTGTGATGAACAACGCCCATGCCGAAATGTACGACGAGACCCGCGCCGTGTTCTCGCGCGGCGAGCTTTTGGAGCCGATGGGTCTGCGCCTGCCGCAGATCACGTCCATCATGCGCCGTCTGCGTAAAATGGGCCTGCCGGTCAGCGAGACGGTTTTAAATGTAGACGAAGCCGTCATGGAGCTTTTGCCGCTCCTCAAAAAAAGGAAAGAGGAGGACAAAAACCATGCTATCTGATGTCACCATGGGGCAGTTTTTCCCCGGCAAGTCCGTCATGCACCGGCTCGATCCGCGCATTAAAATGTGCCTGACCGTGTATTTCATCGTGCTCATTTTCTGCTCGAAGAATTTTGTCACGCTCGGCGCGACGATTCTTATGAGCCTGCTTGGCGTGGTGCTTTCCAAAGTGCCGCTGAAGCTCTATTTAAAAAGCATGAAGCCTATTTTGTTCATCGTGGTGTTCACCGGCGTATTGAATTTGTTTTACGGCACCGGCGACCCGATCTTCACGCTCGGGTTCATTCACATTACGCGAAACGGCATCGTGAACAGCATCATGATCGCCGTGCGCATCGTGGTGCTCATCCTCATCAGCTCTATTCTGACGTTCACAACGTCCCCGACGCAGTTGACGGACGCCATTGAGCGCCTGTTAAAGCCGCTGGCACTGCTGCATGTGCCGGTGCATGAATTCGCGATGATGATGACGATCGCGCTGCGCTTTGTGCCGACGCTCCTCGAAGAGACCGAGAAGATCATGGCGGCGCAGAAGGCCCGCGGTGCAGATATGGAAAGCGGCGGTCTGATGCAGCGCATCAAGGCGCTGATTCCGGTGCTTATCCCGCTGTTTGTTTCCGCGTTCCGCCGTGCGTTTGACCTTGCAACAGCCATGGAAAGCCGCTGCTACCACGGCGGCGAGGGGCGCACGAAAATGAAGGTGCTGCACCTTTCAAAAGTAGATTACATCACGCTTATCGTGTGCGTTTTGTACCTTGCGGCGTTCATCACAGCGAACATTTTGCTGCCTGCCGCCATTGTGCGATAAAATTGAGGAGAAGCTATGGAACGAAACCTGCTGCTGAAAATTCAATATGACGGCAGCGCGTACCACGGCTGGCAGGTGCAGGAAAACGCCCGCAGTGTGCAAGGGGTGTTTCAGGAGGCGTTAAAGCAGGTTTTGCATACGCAGCCGGACATCAAAGCGTGCAGCCGTACGGATACCGGCGTGCACGCGCGGGAATTCTGCCTGAGCATGAAGCTTTCGCACAATATCCCGCCGGAGCGCCTTTTGGGCGCACTCAATCATTTTCTGCCGCCGGACATTGCTGTGCTTTCCTGCGAAGAAGTGCCGCTTGATTTTCACGCACGGTACTCCTGCTGTGGAAAACGGTATGTGTATGAAATCTGGAACAACCCCATTCGCAGCCCGTTTCTGCACGGGCGCGCGCTGCACTACTACCACCATATCGATGAAAAAAAGCTGAACGAAGCCGCGCAACACTTTTTGGGTGCGCACGATTTCACTTCGTTCTGTACACTCGATAACCGTGACATGGGGGACTTTACCCGCACGGTTACGGAAAGCTCCGTCACGCGCGAGGGCGACATGGTGCGCTTTACCGTGGCGGCGGACGGGTTCCTTTACAACATGGTGCGCATCATGACGGGCACTTTGCTCGCCGTGCAGCAGGGGCGCTTTGTCCCCGAGGACATCCCGAAGATCATCGAGGGGAAAAACCGCAAGCTTGCGGGGCCGACCGCCCCGGCGTGTGGTCTGTATTTAGAAAAAGTGTTTTATAAACCGCAAATATAATGCCTGCGGTTTGGTTGGATAAATGGTCTGTATTCCGATTTTTATAACGCGGAATAAGGGAGAAAAGTATGGCAAGAAAAAAGCATGAAGCAGAAAAAAAGCACGCGCTGCGCAAAAAAGAAGCACCGCCTGTGCAGGATATGCCGGATGAAACGGAACACCCCGCGCTTTCGGAAAAGAAAAAGCCGCGCGTATCAAAGCTTTTGTACCGCATCATTGCGGCGCTGCTCATCGCGGTAGTGCTGCTTATCATTTTGGAAAATAAAGATAATTTAACGCCGGAAAACATCGGCAACTGGATCCGCACAAAGGCAGTCGGCTTCGGCTTTGGCGACGGCTATCCGGCGGAGCTGACCGGCAGCACAGCGCTTGTGGGTAATTTCGGTGCGGCTGACGGCAATTTGTACGTTGTGAGCGACACGGCGCTGACGGTTCTGAACGGCTCCGCAAAGGAGATGTTCTCCGCGCGCCACAGCTACAACGACCCCGCGGTCTCCGAAGCGAGCGGACGCTACCTTTTGTATAATGCCGGCGGCATGGGTTACCGTGTGGAAACGTCCTCCGGCACGGAAATTTCCGGCACGAGCGACAGCAGTATCACGACCGGCGTCATTTGCGATTCCGGCAAATTTGCGCTGGCGGTGCAGCCCTCGGACTACGCCTCCGAGCTGCGCGTATATAACAAAAACGGCAGCTTGCAGTATAAATACAGCTTTGCGGATTCCTATATTACGGCGGTGGCGCTGAATACGGACGGCACAAGAGCCGCGGTGGCAAGCACCATCACGCACGCAGGTACGCTCATTTCGCGCATTACGGTGCTGGATATGTCCGAAACGGAACCGATAGCGGAGTACGAAAGCGACGGCAACCTGATTTTTGCCGTGCAGTGGAACCGCAGCGGCCGCGTGACGGCTATCGGCGACACGGAAACGCTCGTCAGCGATACGAGCTATAACTTTACGCCGTATGCGTATGACGGCCGCACCGTGACGGCCTACACGCTCATCCCTTCGGGCGCGGTGGTCTCCGTTTCCAACTATGCTTACGGCGGCGACAGCACGCTGCTCATTTTCCGTGACAGCGCAGAGCCCGTGGAAAGCGACCTTTCCGGCCGCGCCGTGTGGCTTTCCGCAGCGGGCAATAAGGTGGCGGCGCTGCTTTCAAGCTCCGTTGTGTCCACGGACCTCACGACCGGGCGGCAGGAAGCCGCCTGTAATGTGCCGGCCGATACAAAAAGCATCGCCATGGCGGACGAAAGCACCGTATATCTGCTCGGCGTGCGCGAGATTCGGAAAGAAAATCTTAAGGTGATCGAGGCCGATAATACATTGTCGCAAACAGAGTAATGTGGTATAATCACTGTATCGCACAAGGCGCGCGACAGGCGTGCCGGAAAAAGGAGAGTGTTTTTATTGGGATGGATATTTGACATTGCCGTTGTGGTGCTTGTCATCATCGCGGCCGTCATCGGTGCAAAAAAGGGATTTTTCAGAGCATGCTTTGATTTCTGCGGCGTGCTCATCGCGATGATTGCGGCAGGGCTTTTGAGCAGTCCTGTTGCAGAGTGGATCTTTACAACGTTCTTTCGCCCCTCGCTTGTGGAGAAGATCTCTGCGGCGGTCATGGGGCTTGGCGCGGGCGATGCCGTGAACACCGTTTTCGATGCCTTCCCGGAGCTTATCCAGCGTGCGCTCGAGGCTGCCGGCATCACACAGGGCAGTATCATGGCGCAGGTGCAGGATAAGACGGACAGCATCGCAGAGGCCATTACGGATGCACTCAGCCCCATGCTCATCAACGTCATCGGCGTGTTCGTCATGCTGGTGCTATTCGTATTGTTCATCGTGGTACTGAGAGGCGTTGCAACGCTTTTAACGGGCATTTTCTCGCTGCCAGTCTTAAGCGGCATCAACGGTGTGCTCGGCGCAGTATTCGATGTGCTGATGCTCGTGCTCATTTTGTGGGTCGTCCTCGCGTGTACGCAGGTATTTGTGCCCATGCTGAGCGCAGCGCAGCAGGTAAAGGTGCAGGCGTTTGAGAATACCTCCATGCTTTTGAAGCTGCTTGGCAGCTTTAACCCCGCTTACCACTTAATGCAGTGAGCAGCGGCTAAAAGGAGATTCGGAAATTCGTAAGGGAAAGGAACTACACTATGTCTGATGCCAAAAGCCAAAAGACAAAGAAACCCATCAATCAGAATTTAACGGTGCCGAACGCCATGTCTGTGTTCCGCATTTTGGTCATTCCGTTTTTTGCGTATTTTTTTCTGAAAGGCAACCTCACAGCGGCCATCGTCGCACTGGGGCTTTCCGGCCTTTCCGATGCGCTGGACGGCATGATCGCGCGGCACTTCAACCAGATCACGGAATTAGGCAAAATGTTGGATCCGTTAGCCGATAAGCTGACGCAGGGCACGGTGGCCATTTGTATCGCCGTGCACTACCCGTCCATTTGGCCGCTTTTGGCGCTGCTCGTCTTAAAGGAGCTCGTCATGTTGTGCGGCGCATGCTATCTGCTGAAAAACGGCAAAAAGCCGTGCGCGGCAAAGTGGTACGGCAAGGTCTCCACAACACTGTTTTATATCGCCATCGGACTCATCGTCGTCATGGACGGCTTTATGAAGGTTTCCGAGAGCACGTTCAATATCGCGTCCACCACGGCGCTCGTCATCACGGCGGGCTTCATGGTGTACACGTTCATTCGATATTTCGGCGTGTTCCGCGAAATTTTGAGATCGACCGACGGCAAATACGATTTGAACCTGCCCGAAGAAATGCGGGCAAAGAAAGAGCGCACACCGAAAAACTAACGGTCTGCGCCGGAAAGGAAAATGTCTATGATGATGTGTACACGCTGCAAGAAGCGGCCTGCGGTTGTGTTCGTTTCCCCTTCAACGGATATGAACGCCACGCAGGGCTACTGTCTTGTCTGCGCAAAAGAGCTCGGCATTAAGCCGGTGAATGATATTATGGAGAAAATGGGCATCACGGAGGAGCAGCTGGAGGCGATGACCGAAAGCATGAACGATTTGATGTCGATGTCCGACGACGGCAGCTTTGAGCCGGGCGGCGCGGTGCCGTTCCCGTCCGAACTGCTGGGTCAATTCGGTATGAACGCAAACGGTGACGGCACAGAGCCGGCAACCCGCGAAAGCCAGCCGAATGACAAGAAAAAGAAGGAGAACTTCCACAAATCGAAGCGTAAGCACATTGCGGCGTACTGCACCGACCTCACCATGAAGGCGAGAAACGGCGAGCTGGATGCCATTATCGGCCGCGAGCGCGAGATTGAGCGTGTGGTGCAGATTTTGTCCCGCCGCACGAAGAATAATCCGTGTCTCATCGGTGAGCCGGGCGTCGGTAAAACGGCCGTTGCAGAGGGGCTTGCCCTGCGCATTGCGGCAGGCGAAGTGCCTGCGAAGCTGCGCAAAAAAGAAGTGCAGCTTCTGGATCTCACGGCGCTCGTCGCCGGTACGCAGTTCCGCGGCCAGTTTGAAAGCCGCATCAAGGGACTTGTGGACGAAGTGAAGCAGGACGGCAACATCATCCTCTTCATCGATGAGGTGCATAACCTCGTCGGCACAGGCGATGCAGAAGGCAGCATGAACGCGGCGAACATTCTAAAGCCTGCGCTGTCCCGCGGAGAAATTCAGGTCATCGGCGCAACGACGTTCTCCGAGTACCGCAAGTACATCGAAAAAGACGCCGCACTGGAGCGCCGCTTCCAGCCCGTCACCGTGACAGAGCCGTCCATCGACGACGCAACGGATATCATCCGCGGCATCAAAAATTACTACGAAAAATACCATAACGTGCGCGTTTCCGACCAAATTGCGAAGCGCATCGTCGTGCTTTCCGAGCGATATATCAGCGACCGTTACCTGCCGGATAAGGCCATCGATTTGTTGGACGAAGCATGCGCCTGCGCCGCGCTGCGCAACAAAAAGCTCGCGGATTATGAAGAAGCAAATTTGAAGCTCGAAAAGCAGCGCAAGGCGGAAGCCGAGATCGAGGGCGCAGAGAATGTCGATTACGAAGCGCTTGCCGAAGCGAAATATAAAGTCGCGGCGCTCGAAAAAGAGCTTGCCGCGTTTGACCCGAACGAAGTCACCGCGCCGGTAACGGAAGCGGATCTCGCGTATGTCATCGAGCTTTGGACGGGCATTCCCGCTGCAAAGATTGAGCAGAGCGAGCTCGGCAAGCTTGCCCGTCTGGAAGAAAAGCTGAGCGAGCACATCGTGGGGCAGGAGGAGGCCGTCAAGGCTGTTTCCGCCGCCATCCGCCGCAGCCGCGTGCAGATCAACCCGCGCCGCCGCCCGGCCTCGTTCATCTTCGTCGGCCCCACCGGCACCGGCAAGACCGAGCTTGTGCGCGTGCTTTCGAAAGAGCTGTTCGATTCCCCGGAGACGCTCATCCGCCTCGATATGTCGGAGTTCATGGAAAAGCACTCGGTCTCGAAGATCATCGGTTCGCCCCCGGGCTATGTCGGCTACGATGAAGCCGGTCAGCTCACCGAAAAGGTGCGCCGCCGCCCGTATTCCGTTCTGCTCTTCGATGAGATCGAAAAAGCACACCCGGATGTTATGAACATCCTGCTGCAAATTCTCGACGAAGGCCGCATTACGGATGCGCACGGTCGCACGGTCAACTTTGAGAACACCGTCATCGTCATGACCTCCAACGCGGGCAGCAACAGCCGCGAAGCGCTCGTTGGCTTCAACCGCACCAGCGCGGACATCAGCCGCGAAAAGGCCATGCGCGCGCTGTCTGATTTCCTGCGTCCCGAGTTCCTGAGCCGCATCGATGAGATCGTCGTCTTCCGCCCGCTGAATGAGGAGGACTACAAGAAGATCGCGGTGCTCATGCTGAACGAGTACGTCGGCACGCTTAATGAGCGTGGCATCACGCTGCGCTGGACGGACGAAGCCGTCGCGAACATCGCGCATCGTGCCGCAGGCGGCAAGAGCGGCGCCCGCGACATCCGCAACACCATCCGCCGCACGGTGGAAGACAAGATCGCGTCCCTCATTGTCGAGAAAGGCGAAGGCAACGTCACCGGTATTCTCGTCACCGAAAAGGACGGCGAGATCGACGTGGAGTCAATCTAACCTTATAAACCGCAAATCCCCGCACAGCGCTGTTCATTAAAAGCCTGTGCGGGGATTTTTGTATGCGGAGGAAGTAAGTCCGATGTATTCAGTTTGTCAGGATGATGGCCTGCTCGAAAAGGGCGGTGTAGGCGACCTCCACGCTGTCTTTGCCGTAGTAGATGTCCTGCCCGGCGAGAGGGTCACTGAAGTAGTAGCCGTTTTCGTCATAGCCCGTAAGGACGAGCGCATGCATGGGGTAGACCCACGTAATCTCCCGTCCGGTCTCCGGCACCGTCCAAATGTCGCTTTCAATCGGCGGCTCCATGCAGATAGTCGCCCAGATCATCACCGGGGTGTTGTTGTCAATATAGCTTTTTAGGCGATAAAGCGGCACGCCGCTCAGACGCTCGGCGTGGTAGCCGGTGTTTGTGAGAAACTCGTTCATGGCGCGCTCAATGACGGTGGAGTAGCATCCCCAGCCGGTTTCCGAAAACGGGTCGCCGGGGAATGCCTCCCATGGGTCGCAGCCGATAAGCTCTCCGTTTTCGTCCGTGTGCGGCGCGTCGCCCGTCGGCAGGTAATAGGAAGCAAATTCCTCTGCCGTGACGGTGCAGCCGTAGTAGTTTAACAGCATGGCGGCGCCGGCGCTTTCGCAGCCCGTGGGAAGCGTTGGCAGCTGCGAAATGTACGGCACGTCTTTAATGCGGCGGGTGGTTGCCTGCGCGGGGAAAATATCGGCGTAGGCAAGCGCGGGCGTAAAGCGCAGCAGCGCCGCGGCGAGCACGCCGAACACAAGTATCACCGGCAAAAGGCACAAAATGCGTCTGCGACGCCGTGCGCGGTGCTTTAAGCGGCGCGGCACAGCGCTGCGCCGGAAGCTTTCGGGTGCCAAATTTGCATTTTTGCGCGTTTGCATAAAGATCCCCCTTTTTAAAACTCCTTTATAACCGGGTGAAAATTTCTCTTAGCAGAGTGAGCACAAGCAGGTGAGCGGGGTAAAACAGGTAGTAGCCCCACTGCAAAACTTTGCTTCGGCGGCCGAGCGTGTGGTTGTAGCACAGCAGAAGCGGCACACACAGCAGTACGAACGGCCTCAGCCACACGGGCAGCGTAGAGCCGTAGACGAAATACTGCAAAACATACAAAAGCGTGACGAGCCCGAAAAACGACCATTGCTTTTTGGGGTTTTCCCGAAAGACGGCAAAGCCGAAGATCCACAGCACGGCGATGTAATTCCAGTTTGCGGGGTAGGCGAGCAGGCAGCACAGCCCGAGCAAAAGCAGCCGCACCCAAACGGGCGCGCGCAGCCGTTTCCACAGCGTGACGGCGAGAAGTCCCAAAAAGAGCCCCCACAAAACGCCCGTCACGTACCAGAACTCCCAAACCGTGAATTTAAAGCATAGCGCATACGGCACATGAGAGATGACCGCCGCAATAAACAGCCGCAGCAGGTACTTTTTCAGATTCGACGTGTACGCGTAGCCCTCCGCAACGAAAAAGCACATGATGGGCGCGGCAATCTGCCCCACGGCGTGGAAAAACAGCGCGGCGGGCGCGGTATCCGCCAAAAAGACGGTGGCGGCATGGTCCAGCACCATGGCGAGGACCGCAATGAGCTTTAAGGTGTTTGCGTTCAGCGCGGGGCGCGAAAATGTGCACGCGGTTCTGTTTATATCGGTCATGCATTCGCCCCTCTCCTCTTTCTGCTTTAACTATACCGAAAAAGACGCAAAAAAGTCCCCCGCAAACTGCAAAAAAGTTGCAAAATTGCGGGGGACAAGGTTTAGATGTGATAAGGTCACGGCGAGGAGTACTCTGCTTCCGAATCCCGGTTTATCCAGTAGGTTTGGTTCAATAAGAATCGGCTGTTGTCAAAAGCATCACTGTAATCCGGGTCGAAGCCGAAACCGGTCACGCTTTTGGAAATGGCGTCGTATGTCAGGGTAAATGTGCAGCCCCCGCTGTTGCGGACCACCAAAAGCGATTCATTGTTGTAATCGATGCCGTAATGAGAATCTAAGTCATAAAAAAAGCCGTACCAGATGTCGAGCGTCGTGTTGGAAAGACGGGTGAACAGCTTAGAGGTCCATTCCGCGTTGCGCAGGGAGTCGTTTTCGCTGATGAAGGAGGAGAAAAGCTCGTCCGGCAGGCGTGAAATCGCTTCATAAGCACCATAATAGGCGCTGCTGTTGCCGGAGACATCACGGCTATCGTAGAAATCTTGAAAAATCTTGTCAAACTCGGTCTCGCTATAACGCATATCGGAGCAATAAAAGTACATGGTCAGTGAGGCGCCTGCAATGTCCATAAAGGCTTCGTTGTCCGGCAGAGAGGCGGTCTCTTTGTCGATCTCCGTTGCGTGGACATAAAGCGGTATGCCGGATTGCGGCGTGAATGCGAAGTCCACTTTAAAATCGCGCCCCTGCACCGTGGTGACGGTCACGTCCTGTGCATACACGTATTTCGGAATCGAAGCCAAGTTGTCGAACGGGTCGTATGTGTACATCAGCCCGGAGAATTTCAAATTCGGCGAAATATTGCAGCCCTTTAAAAACGGCTGAATGATGCTGCGCACATACGCATCTGAAACTTCAATGTACGTCTTCTGGTCGGAAAGCTCATTGCTGAGCTGATACAGCCAGTTATCCATATTCCTTTCACCGTAGACACTGAGCTCCTGCAAAATGAAATTCCGCATCGTGTTCGGCGTGGCGTTGCCATTGTTTGCATATATGGAGGATTTTGAAGTGTCGATCTCATTCCACGGCGGCAGGACAAGACTGGAGGGGTCTTCCAAATACAGCGGGCTTTCCGCGCCGGTAATCTGCGCGGCACTTTCCTTGTTTTTAAAGTTCGGCATCACGCGGCTAAATAGCGTGGGGGAGAAATAGCCGAGCGTCTTCGTCTCTTCGGCATTCAGATCGCGGATGGCGATGCCGCCGAGCAGCGGCACGACCGCATGAC
>OLQB01003201.1_pt1 | contig 10036 bp, 8 predicted proteins | sample 1672681 | NCBI WGS metagenome assembly OLQB01 (sample SAMEA3136713, study PRJEB25190) | human gut metagenome | reverse complement strand
AATCGTCCCCACCTGGGAAGCGGGATCAAACGAGGCGAATGGAGCCAGCAGCGCGGCGCCCACGCCCGCGCTTTCAACATGGGCGCTCAACGAACCCAACGCCAAGAGAACCGCACAAACCACTCCGGTGACAACGGGGTTGCGGCTAATCGCTGCTGCCAACGCAGCGGCGACGGAAATCACGCCGTATGCCATGACCAGCAACGGAATGCTACGTAACACCGCCTCCCCCACCGTGGACGTTGTCGGAGCTCCCGCTCGAATGAGAGCGACGGGATACTCCAATCCACCCGTGCCGTTCTTAATCGCGGACACAACCGCAGCGGGGACCATCGACACCAAAAGCAGTGCCGAGCCAAGCAGGAGAGATAACGCAACAGCCGTTAGAAAACGCATATGCGCTGTTGCGGGGACCTGTAGGAGCAGCAGGGAGCGATATTGCAAATGGATGCACGCGAACGACACGACAACCACGGGTAACAGCCAGAACAGGGAAGGAAGCGCTGCCTGGAGATACGATAGAAGGATTAATGGGGGCATCTTCGTACTTAACTCGTAAACCTTGGGGTCCGGCAAGCTCGCGATCGACTCGAGCAGAAGGGCGCGCGCCTCCGCACGAGAAGGAGTCTCCGGCTCGATTCCGATCGATTGCAAGAGGGTCGCATCTGCCGCGCCCAGATCGCCTCGAGCGCGCTCGTACGTCGCGAGGCTTCGGAACCCCTCCGCAGGCGTGGGCGCGTACACGAAACCCGAAAGAGCGTCTCGCATGTCCTCCAGAGCCGCTTTGCCCTCGACGTCCGTATTCGCAGCGTCCTGCTCTAGATACCGACCTATCGAACGGAGCTCGCCATCCCTATACCGACCAGCGGAAACGTCATCGGCGTCAGGAAACGTCTCGACCAGAGCCGGGGCCAGCATCGTCGTCGACATTGCAATCGCGCATACGGCGAGGGCAGGAGCATGCAGGAGCAGCTTCCCCATCGTTCTTACGTATGCAGAGGCGGCGGCACAAGCGCTCGAACGAGTTGTCGTTCTCGATGCGGCGAAGGAACCTCTCTCGAGACAAATCGGGGGCATCGGACGCGCGCAACCGCTCTTTCCAGCAACGCAAAGCAAGCAAATTGCCAGCACCTCGATCCCGATTGCACATACGAGGGTAATCGCGCCACGCTCGAAGCAAAGTCCAGGCAGATTCACTATCTGCGTTGTCGGGTACGGGCTATAGGCGCCGACGGTCAACTCGGTGTTCGCATACGTAAGGGGATTCAACAGGGCGAATTCACGTAAAGCGATGGATCTTCCGTAATACCCGGGAACCATCGTCACCCCCATCAGGGCACATACGAACACGGTTCCAGGCGCAGGGTAATTGGCAATCTTCACGACAAGGTGAACGGCGAGCGAAATGAACGCTGCCACCAAGAATTGCAAGATGGCCGCCTGCGCGAACACCAGCCAAGCCGGTTTGATAACCGGAGTCGCATATTGAATGTAGCCTATCGGATAGAACAGCGAGCCCGGGCCATTCTTCACAAGCGCGGCGATTATCCCTGGAAGATTGACGGCGAAGACGGCAAGCATCGCAAAAACACTCGCCCATACGCTCGATGCAACAAGCCTGCCCAGCTCACCCATCGGTGCCTGGATGATGAGTTTTTCACGTTTGTTAAGACGCGCGGCAAGGAACGAGACGGCAACGGCCGTTGCGGCCCATAGCAAGTACTCCTTCGATCCGTCATAATAGGTGTACTCTCCATCCGATATCTGCAGAAACGGAAGTAGGGGAGAGAGCGGTGCCAAGATAAGACGTCCCGCGGCAAGAGGGTACAGAAGCGCGGGCATGCTTGATGAAGAGGTATAGACGCCCTCCTCCCCCGCATTCACAAGCGCATCCGCATAGGATGCTGACAATTCCTGCTCAACACGGGTTATTCCCGACTCGAGGTATTCAACCCGTCCGTCGATGCCAGCCGCGCTCCTGAAGACGGGCAGAGCACAAAGAACCATCAACGCAACAACGGCAACACAGAGTGACCTGGAGGAGAGGAGCGACCTAAAGATTGCCTTCGAGATTTTGAGCATACGTATCACCAGCTCGTTTCAACACGATTCAGCTCGATGCGCGGGGTTACGATTGCAGCATGCTGTGATTACTTGCCGGCAAAGTCAATTTAACATAAACTGTTAAAAAGTAACCTGAGTTTTTTAAATTCTTCGGAGGTTATTATGAGTTCCGACAATCGCACTCCCCGGCTTCATTCCTTCCGCATCGCATGTGCGATAGCCTCTGCGACCCTTTGCGCCACCGCCATCGCACAAGTGGCGTTCTCCTTAAAGCCAGCAATCGAAGTGCTCGACAACCCTGTAATTGCAGACTCCCCCGCGTATCCAGCCCTTGCGATCTCGACATTGGTCCCTGCCGTCATCGGTATCGCTACGACCATCCTCAGCGCCGTTCTCGTGTGGACGATCAAGAGCGGAGACCCCTTCAAGAAAGGGTCTGCGACATGCTTGAAGGTGCTCGGCATTCTCTTCGTTGTTCAAGCTGCCACCAGCCTCTACGCCGGCTCACTCAAAACCTCCGTTTCGATGTTTGGCGGCGAGGGGGCCGTCGGCGCCCAAGAGATCGCTTCATCATTCGATTGGACCTCTCTGGTTCTCGGCATCGTCCTGTTCATGCTTTCCCAGCTCTTCTTGTACGCCCGAGAGCTGTACCTCGACTCCGACGAGATTGCGTAAGGAAACGCCATGCCCGTAATTGTTCGCCTCGACAAGATCATGGCCGAGCGAAAGATTTCCTCGAACGAACTTGCCGAAAGGATTGGAACCACGCCCGTGAACCTGTCCCGTATTAAAAAAGGGCATATTCGCGGCATTCGCTTCAACACGCTCGAGCAGCTATGCCTCGCCCTTCGTTGCCAACCCGGAGACCTTCTCGAAGTCATGAGCGAAGAGGATGCCCGAAAGGAGTTCGGACTCGATTGGTCCGCCGAGGATTAGAGGGCGGTCGTACTCGCCCTGCACACGGGGATGCGAATCGGCGAGGTCTGCGGCCTTCGGTGGTGCGATGTGGATTTCGAGACGGGCCTGATCTCGATCAGACACTCGGTGGCGTACGCGAAGGGAATGGGTTCGTTCATCAAGGACACCAAGACCCATGACGCCAGGGGTATCCCCATCGACCCGGTCGGCCTACTCCCCTTCCTGAAGGAGACCCACGAGATCGACTGCGGAAAGCTGCGCTTGCGCGGCCTTACCGGGGCGGTCGAGATCGGGGACTGCTACATCCTGTCGGAGCCGGGCGCGACCTTCGCGACGACAAGCTATATCCGCAGGGCGTTCAAGACGTTCTCGGAGACCAACGGCCTCATGGGCACCAACGACGAGCTGATCACGTTCCACGGCCTTCGCCACACGTTCGCAACGCAGTGGATCCGCCAAGGCGGCGATATCAAGGCGCTCCAATCGATCCTCGGCCACAAGGACGCCATGGCGACGCTCAACGTCTACGCCGACATCGAGCCCATCTCCAAAATCCATAACATGCTGCGCGCCACGCCGTGCCTTTGGCGCGGGCACCTCGGGCCGAGGGTCGATCCGGGTCCCATGTTCCAACAGAGGATCCAGGAGTCCATCGAGACGCTCCAGGCGTTCGGCTACGGCATCACCGAGCCGGACGACCGAAATATCGCCATACGCGACGTGAAGATGAACAGTTGGCTCTAGCTCACCGAGTACGCGGCAGTGCTGGGCCCATCCCAACTGAGGTCACGGTGGTCCGATAGGGGCGCCGCCCGCGGCATGCGCCGCGGAGCGGTATCCCCTACCGAAGGGCGGGGATGCCCTCCGCTTCCAGTTCGGAATCAGCCGTCGGAGGCGTTCGGCTGACTGCGGGAACGGCCTGTCCGCTCAATGTGTTCGGCTGAGATCGGAAATCAACCCAACACGAGCCGGACACGCGCCAGACGGCTCTTCCCCGTACGGCCTTCCCCCTTACGCTCATGTTGCAGGCATGTAACGCCGCAGCGAGCGCGCCTTTTTTGCGCCAGACAGGTACAATGATGAACACTGTACCGTAGCGGAGCGCCCCGCGCGCGCCGCAATCACGCGAAAGGGTTTCCCATGGCCGAGATCTCGTCCTCCCGTATCGTCATCACCGTCCTTGGCAAGAACCGCCCCGGCATCGTCGCCGGCGTCACCCGTGTCCTAGGCGAGGCCAACGTCGACATCCGCGACATCACGCAGTCCATTATCGAGGACATCTTCACCATGACCATGCTGGCCGATACCGCCGAGTCCAAGCTCGACTTCGCCGAGCTGCAGAAGGCCCTGGCCGAGGCCGGCGAGCTTTCGGGCGTCAACGTGTCCATCCAGCGCGAGGACGTCTTTAACTTTATGTACCGCCTGTAGCGAGCAAGCCGCTGGGGATAGCCTGACGCGCGCATGCCCATGCAAGTCACCCCGATGCGGCCCGGAGAGGAGCGCGCATGGCCTACGACGCCAAGAAAATCTATTACCGCTTCGATGACCACTTGAGCCGCCTTGTTCTGGATTACGAAGCAAGCCGCCAGATTTCGTCTGAGAGCGAAAACCTCTACCACGGCCTGCCGACCGACCCTTATGACGAGGGCCTGTTTGTCGAGCACAATGTCAAGCGCGGCCTGCGCAATGCCGACGGCTCGGGCGTGGTCGCGGGCCTCACTCGTATCTCGGATGTGCACGGCTACAACAAGGTCGACGGAAAGGTCGTGCCCGATCAGGGCAAGCTCACGCTTCGCGGCTACAGAATCGAGGATCTGGTCAACAATGCCCAGGCCGAGAATCGCTACGGCTACGAAGAAGTCGCCTATCTGCTTATCACGGGTTCGCTACCCAACAAGGAAGAGCTCGACGGCTTCTGCGAGCGCCTAGGTGCCTTTAGACATCTGAGCGACGAGTACGTCAAAGAGTTCCCCATGACCACGGTGTCGTCGAGCATCATGAACGTGCTCCAGCGCGCCGTGCTGCTGCTCTACGCCTTCGATGCCGAACCAGACGTGATCACGCCCGAGCACGAAATCGACGTCGCCATTTCCATGCTCGCACGTCTCCCGCGCATCGCCGCCTTCGCACACATGGCCTCGATCGCCAAGCTTCGCGGCTCCGAGGTTCACGTGCCGCACCCCACGCCCGGTCTCTCCACCGCCGAGACCATCCTACAGGTCCTGCGCGGCGGCATGGCGTTCACCCGCGATGAGGCGATGCTGCTCGACGTTATGCTCATGCTGCATGCCGAGCACGGCGGCGGCAACAACTCCACCTTCGCTTGCCGCGTGCTGTCCTCTTCGGCCACCGACCCGTATTCCGCCTACGCCGCGGCTATCGGCTCGCTCAAGGGCCCGCGCCACGGCGGTGCCAATGCCAAGGTCGTGTCTATGCACGAGGACATCCGCGCGCATGTTTCCAACTGGGAAAATGAAGACGAGGTCGCGGCTTACCTGGGTAAGATCCTCGACAAGCAGGCCTTCGACGGCACGGGCCTCATCTACGGTATGGGCCACGCCGTCTACACGCTGAGCGACCCACGCGCCGAGGTATGCCGCCGTTACGCGCGCTCGCTGGCAGCCAAGAAGGACTTGGGCGAAGAGTTCGCACTCATCGAGCGCATTGAGCGCCTGGCACCCCAGGTCATGCGCGACCACGGCATGACCAAGCCCATCTGCGCCAACATCGACCTGTACACGGGCTTTATCTACAAGATGCTCGGTGTGCCCGAGACGCTCTTTACACCGCTGTTCGCCGTCGCCCGCATGGCAGGCTGGTCGGCGCACCGCATGGAAGAGCTCTTCTGCGCGCACCGCATTATTCGCCCGGCTTATCGCCCGGTTATCGAGCCGCTTGAGTACAAGCCGCTCGCCGACCGTTAGGACGCGGACCGTTATAGAACTCGAGCGTGGCCAGGGAATCACCGCCCTCGGCCACGCTTTTTATGCCAGCAGAAAGGGCTGCATCAAATGATTGTGTTTTCCGATATGGATGGAACGCTGTTGACGAGCGATAAGCAGATGAGCGATGCCACCTGGGCGATGCTCGACGAGCTCGCTCAACGCGGGATTGAATTTGTGCCCTGCACGGGACGTCCGCTGTCAGGCATCTTTGAGCCCATCCTCGCCCATCCCGCCGTGCACTATGCCGTCTGCGCCAATGGCGCCAGCGTCTGGCAGCTCGACGACGATGTGCCCACCGACGCCTCGCGCGCCACGTGCATCTTGAGCCGTCCGCTCGATTGCGGCATTGCCCATCGCATCCATCGCATCGCCGCCGGCCACGATGTGACCTTCGATATCTTCGCGGATGGGCAGTGCTTCCTCCCCCGCTCGCTCTACACGCGCCTGGACGAATTCTGCGGCGGCGACCCCCACATCGCGGCTTCGCTCAAGCGCACACGAACACCGATCGACATGGATATCGACAGCAAGATCGACGAGGTCGAGACGCTCGAGCGCATCGCCATGTACTGGCACGACCCGGCCGATCGCGACGCCATCGCGGCGGAGCTCGACACGCTCGGAGGCATTGAGGTCACGCGTTCGTACGCCATGAATATCGAGGTCATGGGCGAGGGCGCCACCAAGGGAACGGCCCTCACGTGGCTCTGCGAGCACCTGGGCGAGCGTCTCGCCGACGCTTGGGCGTTCGGCGACAACATCAACGACATCCCCATGCTGCAGGCAGCGGGCCACGGCATGGCCATGATCAACGCCGAGCCCGAGGACCGCGAGGCCGCCGATGCCATCACCGAATATGACAACGACCACGACGGCGTCGCCCGCACCATCATGGCCGCTCTCGCCTAGTCATTGGCCAGTCACTGAGGACGTTCTTGAATGACTAGTCGTTGGGGACACTCTTCGCGAAAAAGCTGCAAGAACTGTCCCCCACTGCCGGCAGAAAAGAAACGTCCCCATCTGCCGGATTAGGAGAGACTCTCCAGCACGCGACGGAGCTCATGCTGAACGGCGTGGTCGCGGTTGCAGCCTACGACGCGATCGGCCACCGCCTTGAGCGCGGGGCGCGCGTTTTCCATCGCGCAGCCCGTGCCGACAAAGCGAATGATCTCGTAGTCGTTCATCGAGTCGCCAAACGCCATGACCTCGTCGCGTCCAATGCCGTAATGCTCCGCGAGCTGCGCGATACCCGAGGCCTTCGACACACCAGGCTGCATGGCATCGATCCACGCGTTGCCCGAAGGCGCAAAAGTAAAGAGCTGACCAAGTTCGCGCTGTAGCACGTACGCGCTGTCCATAACCGCACTGTCGTCGCAAAAGATACTCGCTTTGATGATATTTACGCTGGGATCGGGCAGCTCCCAAATGCGCTCGGCATTGGGAAGGTCCTTATCGACCTCACGCACGAACTTGCACTCGTCATCGAGCAGGAAGGACTTGGTTCGGTCAAAGAGCGCAAGATGCAGATTGGGAAACGTCCTGACGGCTTGGGCGAGCCTTCGAATCGCCAGGTGGGAATACACCTCACGGTCTACCATCTTACCGTCGGCGTAGACCTGGGCGCCGTTAGCGGCGACAAAGTCCATCTTGTCGCGAACGGGCGCAAAGAACTCGCACAGGCGATCGTAGCGACGACCTGACGATGCAGCGAAATGCACACCATGCTCGTGTAGCGCCAGAATCAGTTCGTAGGTCTCGGGAGGCACCTGGCCGTTTTCGTCAAGCAGTGTGCCGTCCATATCGGATGCAATCAGTTTAAACATAGAAAAGCTCCCTTCGGACTTGTTGGAATCGAACGTATATCCGATTCCAACGTACCCAAAGGGAGCCCAAATAAGACTCCGCGGGCGTAAACGTTACAAGGACCTGGCAAATAGCTCACACATGCCAGAGGTCCTACGGTCGCGGCGTCAGGTGACACGCCACCCCGATGACTAGTCGGCGTAGGTGAAGGTCGTGACGTCGAACATGCCCTCGGGGCGGATGCGGAGCGTCGGGATGACCGGCAGGGGCAGGAAGATGATGCCCATGATGGGGTCGAGCGGTGGCTCAATACCCATGGCGCGCGCCTTGACCATAAAGTCGTCGTGCTGCGCGGCAACGTCCTCGGCCGTGCCCTCGCTCATAAGGCCACCGAGCGCCAGCGGAATGCGCGCCACGACCTCGCCGTTGCGCACCAGCACGTGGCCGCCCTGGCCCACGGCCTCAACGGCAGCCATCATATCCGCCGCATTGTCGCCCACCACGCACACGTTGTGCGAGTCGTGGCCGATCGTGGAGGCAATGGCACCACCGGTGATGGTGAAACCGCGCACCCAGCCGCGACCGATATGCTTGCCGACCAGGCCCAGGCCAGCGGGGCCGTCGCCATCGGCGCCCTCGGCCTGCAGCGACACGCCACGGCCATGGCGCTCGATCAGCATAATGCGGCGCAAGTCCTCGGCGCTCTCGGGGCGGGCCATACCCGTGATAGCCATACCCGGGATGACATCGATAACGGCCTCGCCCGGCTTAAAGGCATAGTCAAACACGTCGAGCGAAAGCTTCGGCAGCTTAACGGAAGCGCGCAGCTCATCGGCAAGGGCTGCGACCTCGGCCGTCTCGGGCGCGACCTCGCCCACAAAGGTGCCATCCTGCGCCACCAGGGCACCGGCGGCATACACGCGATGCGGAGCTGTGGCAAACGTCAGGTCGTTGAGCACCAGCAGGTCGGCACGCTTGCCTGGGGCGATCGCGCCGCGGAGCTCATGCGGGTCGCGACAGCCGTGGTCCAGGCCAAATGCCTCAGCCGTGGAAAGGGACGCCATGGAGATGGCGACCACCGGGTCGACGCCAGCCTCGATGGCCACGCGGCAGGCATTGTCGATCATGCCGGTCGAAAGCGCGTCGGAGGGAGCGCGGTCGTCGGTCGCAAAGCAGCAGCGGCGGGCGCGGGCGGGGTTTTCCAGCAGCATCGGGGACAAATTGGCCAGATCGTGGCTGCACGTGCCCTCACGCAGCATCACATACATGCCGCGGGACAGTTTATCGAGCGCCTCCTCGGGAATCGTCGACTCGTGGTCGGCGATAATACCCGCCGCGGCATAGGCATTGAGGTCCTTGCCAGCAACGAGCGGCGCATGGCCGTCGACCTGCTTGGACGGCGTCTGGTTGGCAGCATCGATGCGAGCACAGGTCTCGGGGTCGGCCATAAAGACGCCCGGCAGGTTCATCATTTCGCCCAGACCAAAGACATCGCCTGGATGCTCGGCAAAAAACGCCTGCATATCGGCAGCCGAAATAACGGCACCGGCCTGCTCGTCGGGCAGCGCGGGCACGCACGAAGGCATCATGTACTTGATGGAGATGGGTGCGCGGCGGCCGTCCTCAATCATAAAGCGCAAGCCGTCGAGACCGGCAACATTGGCAATCTCGTGGCTGTCGGCAATAGCGGTGGTGGTACCGCGCGTCGCCGCCATGCGCGCATACTCGGCAGGGCGGATGTTCGAAGACTCGATATGCAGATGCCCGTCAATAAAACCGGGAGCGAGATAGCGCCCTTGGCAGTCGATGACCTCAGTTGACTCGTAGGTGCCAGCGGCATCGTCACGACCATCGTAGAGCACGCCGACGATCACACCGTCCTTGACGGCAACGCTACCGGGCGCCACACGCTGGCCATACACGTCGACAATCTGCGCATTGGTAAACAGCGTGTCGACGGGCACGCGGCCCTCGGCGGCCTCGATCACAGACCTCATGACCTCAACGGACATACATACTCCTTTAACCGTAGAAAACAGCTGCGGAGCGGACAGGCCTTCACCGCAGCAAGCTAATGGCCATTGTATGCCCAAACGATGGGTCAACAATACGCCTCTCCGCTTAACGGCACACGCCGCTTGGCGCAATGGGGGCAGGTTACTTTGCACCAATGACAAGGAGTGTCCCAAAGTGCCGGCACAAAAGGAACGTCTCCAAGTGCCAACAACGGAAGCGCCGATGTTTTGGCAACGACAGCGAGCGGGCCGCATTTGAGACAAGGTGACGTGAAACGAAAGGGCGCTGAC
>OLQB01003198.1_pt1 | contig 10040 bp, 7 predicted proteins | sample 1672681 | NCBI WGS metagenome assembly OLQB01 (sample SAMEA3136713, study PRJEB25190) | human gut metagenome | reverse complement strand
CTGAAAACTACGCATTTAAACCCTGAAAAAAGGAGAGTTGCTCGAAATGAACAAAAAAATGCTCTTTGTTTTCAATCCCAAGGCAGGCAAAGGCAAGATTAAAACAAACCTGCTTGATATAGTAGATATTTTCAACAAAGGCGGTTATGAAGTCATTATCTATTCCACACAGAAACCAAAAGATGCCTACGAGAAAGCCAAAGAATACGAATCCAAAGTGGACCTTATCGTATGTAGCGGCGGAGACGGGACTCTTGATGAGGTGGTTACCGGAGTGATGGAAAAGAAGAGTTCCATTCCCATCGGATACATTCCGGCAGGAAGCACCAACGACTTTGCAAACAGTCTCTTTATGCCGAAAAGCATGACAGATGCCGCTTCCATGATTATGGAAGAGAAACTTTATCACTGTGACATCGGCAGATTCAATAACCAGAGCTTTACATATATAGCAGCTTTCGGTCTTTTCACAGATGTAGCCTATCAGACAGATCAGGATCTCAAGAATATCCTTGGCCATGTAGCCTATCTTCTTGAGGGAGTGAAACGCCTTTTTGATATCAAATCATACCATATGAGAATTGAATCCGAAGAATTAACTGTGGAGGATGACTTCATCTTTGGGATGATCACCAATTCCCGTTCAGTGGGAGGGTTTAAGAACCTTACAGGCAAGAACGTGGATATGAATGACGGACTTTTTGAAGTTACCATGATCACAAGACCGAAGAATCCGCTGGAATTGCAGGAGATCATGACTGCAATGCTGACAGCAGAGGACAATACAGATCTGATTCATTCTTTTAAATCAGCCAGGGTGACCATTACCTCAGAAGAACCGGTACCATGGACTCTGGACGGTGAATACGGCGGCAGTCATACACAGATAGAGATTGAAAACTGCCACGAAGCACTGAATCTGTATCTGAAAAGTACAAAAAATGAGGAAACCAGATCAATTGGAATTTCCCCGTTAATAAATAAAAAGGAGAAATAAAATGGGTGAGTATATCAATGTAGTAGAGACTTTTGGATGTGACGTGTTTAATGATTCCGTCATGCAGGCACGACTTCCGAAGAAGATCTACAAAGAATTGAAAAAAACCATAGAAGAAGGCAAAGAACTGTCTATGGAGATTGCGGATGTAGTAGCACACGAGATGAAAGAATGGGCCATCGAGAAAGGTGCCACACATTACAGCCACTGGTTCCAGCCCCTTACAGGTGTGACAGCAGAGAAACACGATGCTTTTATCACAGCTCCGATGGATAACGGCAAGGTCCTGATGTCTTTCTCCGGAAAAGAACTGATCAAAGGTGAACCGGATGCATCTTCTTTCCCGTCTGGTGGATTAAGAGCAACTTTTGAAGCAAGAGGATATACAGCATGGGACTGTACATCACCGGCTTTTGTCCGTCATGATGCAGCAGGCGGAACACTCTGTATTCCTACTGCATTCTGTTCCTATACAGGAGAAGCACTTGACCAGAAGACACCACTTCTTCGTTCTATGGAAGCAATCAACACCCAGGCACTCCGTCTGCTGAGACTTTTCGGAAATACAACTTCTAAGAAAGTAACTCCGTCAGTAGGAGCAGAGCAGGAATATTTCCTGATCGATAAAGAGAAATGGCTTCAGAGAAAAGACCTGATCTATACAGGCAGAACTCTTTTTGGAGCTATGCCTCCGAAGGGACAGGAAATGGATGACCATTACTTTGGAAGTATCCGTCAGAGAATTTCCGCATACATGAAAGAGGTAAATGAAGAATGCTGGAAGCTTGGAATTCCTGCAAAGACACAGCATAATGAGGTTGCTCCTGCACAGCATGAGCTTGCACCGATTTATGCACCGGTCAATATCGCAGCAGACCAGAACCAGATGATGATGCGTATCCTTAAAAAGGTTGCCAGCCGCCATGGAATGCGCTGTGTCCTTCATGAGAAACCATTTGCAGGTGTGAACGGTTCCGGTAAGCATAACAACTGGTCTCTTACCACAGATGACGGAATCAATCTTCTGGATCCGGGCAAAACACCTCATGAAAATATTCAGTTCCTTCTGGTCCTCACCTGTATCCTGAAAGCAGTAGATGAACATGCAGATCTTCTGCGTGAATCTGCGGCAGATGTGGGAAATGACCAGAGACTTGGCGGCCATGAGGCACCGCCGGCAGTGATTTCCGTATTCCTTGGAGAGCAGCTTGAGGATGTTCTGGAACAGCTGGTCAGCACAGGAACAGCAACTCACAGTAAAAAGGGAAGTAAGCTGGAAACAGGTGTTAAGACTCTGCCTGATTTTATGAAGGATGCCACAGACCGTAACCGTACTTCACCTTTTGCTTTCACAGGAAATAAATTTGAATTCCGTATGGTAGGCTCAAGAGATTCTATTTCCGCATGTAACGTAGTCCTGAACACGATCACAGCAGAAGTATTTAAGGAAGCATGTGACCGTCTGGAAAAAGCTCCTGATTTCGAACTGGCGGTACATGACCTGATCAAAGAATATGCCACAGATCATCAGAAGATCGTATTTAACGGAAACGGCTATGCGCCGGAATGGGAGAAAGAAGCTAAACGCCGCGGACTTCCGATTCTTCCGAGCATGGTAGATGCAATCCCTGCACTTACTACAGAGAAGGCAGTGAAACTCTTTGAATCTTTTGATGTATTCTCAAGAGCTGAGCTTGAATCACGTGCAGAGATTAAATATGAGATTTATTCTAAAGCAATCAATATTGAAGCAAAGACCATGATCGACATGGCAACCAAGCAGATCATTCCGGCAGTTATCAAATATACCACTGTTCTTGGCGAATCCATCAATACAGTGAAGACAGCAGGCGAAGGGCTGATCGATGTAAGTGTACAGCTTGATCTGCTCAAGAAAGCATCAAAACTCTTAAAGGCTGCAAACAGTGCCATGAGTAAGCTGAGCAAACTGGTTGAGAAGATCCCGGAATATGCAGAGGGACGGGACAGAGCCGTATTCTGCAGAGAAAAGGTGGTTCCTGCAATGGAAGCTTTACGTGAGCCGGTGGATGAACTGGAAATGATCGTAGATAAGGAAATGTGGCCGATGCCTTCTTATGGAGATCTTGTATTTGAAGTATAATGTTGTAAAAATATAAAGAAGAATGCTATAATGAAAGGGTCGTGAATCTGTAAAAGATAAGCGGCCTTTTTCTATAACACAAACTGGACTATAATAGTTATATAAAGGAGAACTAAATGGAAGAACTGAAATTTCTGGAGGAGCAGCAGGTAGCCCCTGAACTGATAAAGAGAGTAGAAGAATTCCGCAGCCAGTATGAGGTGGTACCGGAGACTGCAGGCAGGATTGTGAAACCATCCATTCCATTTTACGGAAAAGACATTCTGGAAATGGCCATTGCCGGACTGCTCAAAGGGGAGAATCTATTACTCACCGGTCCGAAGGCAACAGGAAAAAATATCCTTGCAGAGAACCTGGCATATATTTTCAACCGTCCCGCGTACAATGTTTCTTTTCATGTAAATACTAACAGCGGAGATCTGATCGGCACAGACACTTTCGTGGACAACGAAGTTAAGCTCCGCAAAGGAACTATCTATCAGTGTGCAGAATACGGTGGTTTCGGAATCCTCGACGAGATCAATATGGCAAAGAACGATGCAGTTTCCGTTCTCCATGCAACCCTGGATTATCGCCGTTCCATCGATGTCCCGGGCTATGACAAAATTGATCTTCATCCGGCTGCCCGTTTTATCGGAACTATGAATTACGGTTATGCAGGAACCAAAGAACTCAATGAAGCGCTGGTATCCAGATTTCTGGTCATAGACATGCCGGCTCAGACTGAAGAATCCCTGGAATTTATTTTCCGCCGGATGTTCCCGAATATAAAAGAAAACGCCAGAACACAGTTCATCGGAGTATTTCTGGATCTTCAGCTCAAAGCCACAAACAGTGAAATTTCCACCAAACCTCTGGATCTGCGAGGTCTCCTTGCAGCCATGAAGATTGTAGAAACCGGACTTTCTCCGAGAAAAGCAGTTACTATGGGAGTGGTGAACAAGACCTTTGACATTTTCGAGAAAGAAATCGTAGAGGATATTGTGAAAACCAGAATTCCGGCAGACTGGACAAGGGATGATGTATATGAAAGATGAGAAAATCGTAGAAATCGACGATTACCGTCTGGAACTGGAAAACAGGATCCGCAATCTCCTCTGGACTATCAGCGGGGATTACACGTTAAATATGAAAGTAGACGTTTCCCTGTATCTGCGCTCAAAAGCAATCGCTCTGTATGACGGCATCAAGCAGGGCGCTCTGGCAAAATATTATGACAGAAATCTGCTGGGTTTATATCTGGTAAAAAAAGTTTTCTGCCAGGCAGGAGAGGGAGAACTGACTGCAGTAGCACAGCTATGTGTAGAAGAAGCAATCGGGGACAAAATCTGTCAGGAACGTCCGGGAGTCCGGGAGATGCAGAAGGAAGCATTCGAGGATATCCTGGATCAGGAGTTTGAACAGATGCCCGCATACGGAGATATTCTCGGTCGCCTGAAGATTGCCATCCTGCGTGACCGTTTACAGAATGGAAACCATTATGTAGAAGAGCGTCTTCGAAAAATCCGCGACATGGTTTACAAAGCCAGAACAGCTGCAGACACTATAGAATTGATCCGTATTATTGACAGTCTTTACAACACTATCATTGATCCGAATTTTGAGAAAGATCATGGAACACTGGAACAGGTTATGGCAGTCACCCTGGAAGAACTGACAGAATACGACTGGGAAGATTTTCTCACAGAAGAACTTTATGAGGAAGCTCTGGAGAGTTACATCGAACAGATGACAAATAAGATTACGGACATGGAAGACACTGCTGTCACTGAAGAAATGGAAAAACAGCGCCAGACCAAACACAAAATTACAATTCTCACAGAGGAAGAACTTGAGAAAGCATACACCTATGTTGAGTTGAATTTCGGAAAAACTTATCTGACTCCTGCAGAAGAGAAGCGAATGAATTATCTGATGTGCAGGGAACTTCACAGGGACTGCAGCCTTTATTTTACAGAAGGAATTCTCAAGAATCCGGTCAAACGAAACTATCAGTACGAATATGCAGTGCGATTAAAGAATAAGAATATCTGGCTCTACCATGACAAACACAGAATCGTAAAGCAGAACATCGCATCCCTCACAGACCTTTTACGAAAGACACTGGTGCTGAAAAGCGAGACGCAGGAAGTACTTTCAGACAGAGGAACGATCATTCCGTCCAGACTCTGGCGTGTAGGCAGAAGCAGTGAAGCAAATCTGTTTAAAAGAGAATTGAAATCTGATGCATCTGATTTCGTAGTAGATGTGCTGATCGATGCCAGCGGTTCCCAGATGTCCAGGCAGGGAGATGTGGCATTACAGGCTTATATCATCAGTGAAGCATTAAGTAATGTAAACCTGCCTCACCGTGTCATGAGCTTCTGCACATTCTGGGACTATACGATCCTTCACAGATTCCGTGAGTACGATGATCCACAGTCAGCTAATGAAAATATTTTTAATTATGTAACTTCTTCCAATAACAGGGATGGACTTGCTATCAAAACCGCAGGATACGGTCTGCTTCAGAGATCTGAGGAGAAAAAAATCCTCATTGTATTAAGTGATGGAAAACCATATGATGTCATCGTAAACAGACCTCACGCAAAGAACCCGGAACCTTATATGGGAAAATATGCGATCAATGATACTGCTACAGAAGTGCGGCACCTGCGAAACCTTGGAGTAAGTGTTCTGGGAGTCTTTGCAGGGGAAGAAAAGGACCTATCCACAGAAAAAAAGATATTTGGAAAAGATTTCGCATATATCCGGGATATTTCGAATTTTTCCAGAATTGTCGGGAGATACCTGATTAAACAGTTGGATTCAGATGAATAGACTGATAAAACAGGGCAAAAATATGCTGTTTGAGCGTGTTGATATGTTAAGAGATTATCGAGTTAGCACGTTAATATGGTAAAGTGCATAAAAAACCAGTTTTTTCACCTTGCCTTTTTGTATAAATTTCGCTATAATGTTCTATGTTTATAAATCAATACAAAAGGGAGAGGAAATCATGAACGAAAACAAAGAGTTCAAACCGTATATTCCGGCTGACAAGATCACACCTGAATTTACGGTGACATCCATCATCATGGGTGTTATCCTTGCAGTTATCTTCGGTGCAGCCAATGCTTATCTTGGTCTGCGTGTAGGTATGACTGTATCTGCTTCCATTCCGGCAGCAGTTATTTCCATGGGCGTAATTCGCAAGATCATGAAAAAGAACTCCATTCTGGAGAGCAACATGGTCCAGACAATCGGTTCAGCCGGTGAATCACTGGCAGCCGGTGCAATTTTCACAATGCCTGCTCTGTTCCTTTGGGCAGAAGAAGGACTTTGTGAAATGCCGGGTATCGTGGAAATCACATTAATCGCACTTTGCGGTGGTGTTCTTGGTGTACTTTTTATGGTACCACTTCGTAACGCACTGATCGTAAAAGAGCATGCAACACTTCTTTATCCTGAAGGAACTGCCTGCGCAGATGTTCTTCTTGCAGGTGAAGAGGGTGGTGCAAACGCTGCGACAGTATTCTCAGGTATGGGAATCGCAGCGATCTTTAAATTTGTCGTTGACGGTTTAAAGGTAATCCCTGCAGACGTTGCAGTAGCATTTAAAGGATTCAAAGGTGAAATTGGTATGGAATGCTATCCTGCACTTCTCGGTGTTGGATATATCGTAGGACCAAGAATCGCATCCTTTATGTTTGTTGGTTCTCTTATTGGCTGGATGGTGCTGATTCCGGTAATCTGTCTGTTCGGAGCTGATACAGTTATGTATCCCGGAACAGAAACAATTTCTGCTCTTTATGCAGCAGGCGGAGCATCTAAAATCTGGAGTACTTATGTAAAATATATCGGAGCAGGAGCTATCGCAACAGGTGGTATTATTTCTCTGATCAAATCCCTGCCTCTGATCATTGCAACCTTCCGTGATTCCATGAAGAGCATGAAGGGCGGTAAGAATACAAGTACAGAAAGAACTGCACAGGATCTTCCGATGAACATTATTCTGATCGGTATTGTGGCAATGGTTGCAATCATCTGGCTTGTTCCGGCTATCCCGGTTAACCCGATCGGTGCGCTGATCATCGTAATCTTCGGCTTCTTCTTTGCAACTGTATCTTCCCGTATGGTTGGTCTTGTAGGAAGCTCCAACAACCCTGTATCAGGTATGGCTATCGCTACACTTCTGATCGCAACAATGATTATCAAAGCATCCGGCAATACCGGTATCGACGGAATGAAAGCAGCAATTGCTATTGGTTCCGTAATCTGTATTGTAGCAGCAATCGCAGGTGATACTTCACAGGATTTAAAGACAGGTTATCTTCTTGGTGCAACTCCTAAGAAACAGCAGATCGGTGAGCTTATCGGTGTTGTTGCTGCCGGTCTTGCTATCGGTGGTGTTCTTTATCTTCTGAATACTGCATGGGGATACGGAAGTGCAGAAGTACCTGCTCCTCAGGCAACTCTGATGAAGATGATCGTAGAAGGTATCATGGGCGGAAACCTGCCATGGAACCTGGTATTTGTCGGCGTATTCCTGGCACTGGGTCTTGAGATCCTGCGTATCCCGGTAATGCCGTTCGCAATCGGTCTGTATCTGCCGATTTACCTGAATGCAACCATCATGATCGGTGGTGTTGTACGTATGGTAATGGATGCACGTAAGAATGTCGATGAAAAGACAAAAGAACAGCAGTCCACAGACGGAACACTGTACTGTGCAGGTATGATCGCCGGAGAAGGTCTGGTAGGTATCCTGCTGGCAATTTTCGCAGTATTTGGTATCAACACAAGCATCGGAGAGAGTGTAAACTTTGGCAACATCGGTGGTGTCATTCTTATGGTACTGATGATCGCATCCCTGTTTTACTTCTCTCTTAAGAAAAAGAAAAAAGCATGAAAAAAAAGAAACAGGAACAACAGATAAATTATCTGGATCTGATTCCGGTAAAAGCCGAAGGCCTGAAGTGGCACAAAGACTTCAGGGATCGCGTGATACTGGAAGTAAAAAATGAAGGTTTTTTTAACGGGATCGCACAGAAAGTATTTAACCGCCCGGAAGTCACAAAGATACATCTGGATGTACATGGAAGTTATCTTTGGCCTTTTATCGATGGAGAGAGAACCGTCATGGATCTGGCTGCTCTGGAAAAAGAGCGGTTTGGTGAAGCGGCAGAACCCCTTTATCCACGAATCGTAAAGTATTTTCAGATTCTTGAGAACAATCATTTTGTAAGTTTTAAATAATAAAATCCCTTGCGGCGGGCAGTTTCTGCTGTAAGGGATTTTTTACCACAGGGGGATTCTTTTTATGTGCACAAATAAAAAACATGCAGAAAATCTCTTGCATGCACGGGGCAAATTTTCCGGTCGCATCGGTTATGTGCTGGCAGTTGCCGGCTCTGCGGTTGGACTTGGAAACATCTGGCGATTTCCATATCTTGCGGCAAAATACGGCGGAGGTATGTTTCTGCTTGTCTATCTGATTTTAATGGTCACTTTTGGATATGTTATGATCGTATCCGAAACAGCACTGGGACGTATGACGAAAAAAAGCCCGGTTGGAGCTTTCCACAAATTCGGAAAGAGCCTGCCGTTTCACCTGGGAGGCTGGATCAACGCAGTCATCCCGATGATGATCGTTCCTTATTACAGTGTGATCGGCGGCTGGGTTCTGAAATATCTGTTTGAGTATATCAGGGGCAATGCAAACCTTGTTGCACAGGATGGCTATTTCAACAGTTTTATCACCTCTTCCATGGAAGTAGAAATATGGTTTCTGATCTTTGCGGCACTGGTATTTATTGTCATTCTTGCAGGTGTAAAAAATGGAGTAGAACGTGTTTCAAAGGTTATGATGCCGCTTCTGATCCTGCTGGCAGCCTGTGTGGCTGTTTATTCCATCACAAGACCGGGAGCCGTGGAAGGCATCAAATATTTCCTGATCCCGAATCTGGAGAATTTTTCCTGGATGACGGTCGTTGCGGCGATGGGGCAGATGTTTTATTCCCTGTCGATCGCGATGGGTATCCTGTATACGTATGGATCTTATATCGGGAAAGATGTAGACATCGAAAAAAGCACCACGCAGGTTGAGATTTTTGACACCGGTGTCGCACTTCTGGCCGGTCTGATGATCATTCCGGCAGTGTTTGCATTCTCCGGCGGAGATATGGAAACGCTCCAGGCAGGACCGGCACTGACGTTCATCACCCTGCCGAAAGTATTTGCGAGTATGGGAGTTGGCACGATTGTCGGCATCGCATTCTTCCTGATGTTTCTGTTTGCGGCACTGACCAGTGCAATCTCACTTCTTGAGACCAGCGTTTCCACCCTGAACGATGAGCTTCACTGGAGCCGTGGAAAATGCTGTCTGCTGATGGTTGTCGTGATGCTGGTGATCGGAACGGCATCCTCTTTTGGATATGGTATCTGGGACTCTGTGAAGATCCTTGGTATGCAGTTTTTGGATTTCTTTGACTTCCTGACCAACTCGGTCATGATGCCCATTGCAGCCATTGCTATCTGCCTGCTGGTGTCCCGCGTGATCGGCGTGCAGAAGATCGAAGAAGAGGTGACGCTGGGCGGCAAGCCCTTCCGCCGTAAAAAGATCTTCAACTTCATGATTCAGTATCTGTGCCCCATCTTTGCGGCCATTATCCTGATCAGCTCTGTGGCAAATGCTCTGGGCTGGATCGCAATGTAAAACAAAAAAGCGCAGAAGGTGTTTCTCAAAGGAAGCCTTCTGCGCTTTTTTGTATGTCCAAAAGGTTTTCTTATGCTGTGAAGTTGCATAAAGCATAGAAAACGGCGATTTTGGCCTCAATTAGCTGGAAGCCTGATTTTATTAGCTGGAACCGAAAATTCTGCTAATGGCATTCGCTGGCTAATTTTGGTGATAGGTTCAAAATGAAAAATGCGAAGATCGTC
>OLQB01003187.1_pt1 | contig 10060 bp, 8 predicted proteins | sample 1672681 | NCBI WGS metagenome assembly OLQB01 (sample SAMEA3136713, study PRJEB25190) | human gut metagenome | reverse complement strand
AAATGCCATAAACAATGCTCTGACCAAAATCAATGCCATGGCAGCTCCATTTGTAAACAATATTAAAGATCCAAGTGCAGGTGAAGCAATTAAAGCTTGTCAGGATCTTGATGCCATATTGTCTGATGTTAAAACAGCTTTAAGAAACAATTAAAAAGAACTGTTTACCCCAATGACCACAAAGGATCTGCAAGAGGGTGTCCGGAAAAGGTCTATTGTACTATCTTTTGCTGTAGATGGTGATTTTACATTCGCTCCAAGCACCGGCTTTGTGCTGCCGGATGTCCCCTCTACAACAGACATGATAGTGAAAAAGACCGGGGGAGGACAACCTTATGTAGATTCTTTGGTATATAAATTTGAAAAGTAACTAACTTTAAACATTCTTATATGAATAAGTTATTTAAAATACACTGGCTTGCTGCTCTATGCGGCCTTACAATGCTCTCGCTAACAGCCTGTAATGACGATGACAATCCGGAAAACAAATCTCCGGAAGTCAATCCTGATATCAACGTAAATGTAGAGACCTATGCAGGCGGAGAATTGGGTACAACCTTCAACAATTCCGCTTCTGCTTATGAAGATCCTACTCCTGCAACGGAAAATGCAGGTATGACCGACAAATTCAAATATGGGGAATATTTCTTTGAACGTTCTTATACGCAGAATTCCAAACCTTTCAATGGTTTGGGACCGCTTTATATCCGCAATTCATGTATGAACTGCCACCCCGGATACGGTCATGGCAAACGGGTAGACCGTTATCGTGCTGATGACTGGGGAAATGGATATCTACTTGTTGTGACCGATGGAAAGGATAACTACCTAAGTTCTTTAACGGGAATGCCTCAAACCAAAGCTGTAGCCCCTTTCAAAGCACCAATAGATGAAGATAAGATAAAAATAGACTGGCTGCCTTACACAGACGAATGGGGAAATAAATTTCCTGACGGAGAAACATACAGTCTGATCTATCCAGAAGTGACTATTCCTCAAGATGCATACTACGTACCTTTGGAGGCTACTTATAATCAAGTTGTCACCCCTGTCAACTACTCTGATGTAGTAGTTTTGCTGGAATCTACCATTGGTATCTACGGAACCGGATTACTAGATGCCATTCCCGATGATTCGTTGAAAGCAGAATATGCACGTCAGGAAAAAGCAGGTGTAAAATTGAATCCAGCCATCTTCGCAAACGGAGAGTGGACTTCACTCTATAAGGGACTTACAGGTAAACAATATCCCAAACGTTATACTTACGCTTTGACCAGATCTTCTATACAGGATGGTCCCGGTGCCAATGCAATCTGGAACATCACCAATGTTACCCGTAGTGACCGCCGTTATCACTACATGACTGACACGTATGCCAAAACAGCCTCCAAAGACCCGGATGTACAAAAAGATTTTTATAACTATTTCCCTGAATGGAAACAGACCGGTAATGTAGAACAAGATATATACAACTATCTGATGAATAAGGAACTTCCGGTGGAAATGACAGACGAAGATTATGTAAACTTCATGATATGGCACAGAGGACTGGCAGTTCCTGCCGCACGGAATCTGGATGACGAAACAGTTCAGAGAGGTCACAAATTATTCCGTGAAATAGGCTGTGCTACTTGCCATCGTCCGTCATGGACTACAGGAGACGATAATTATCCCGATCCGAACGGATACTTCAAAGATGGTGACAGCCGTCTGCCACGCTATCCACACCAAACTATCTGGCCATATTCAGATATGGTTCAACACCGCCTGGAAATGAAGAACAATATCCGCACGGGATGGTGCCGTACCACTCCTCTTTGGGGACGCGGACTTTCCTTAATCTGTGCCGGACACAGCGACCGTTTGCATGACTGTCGTGCACGTAATGTCATTGAAGCCATTATGTGGCATGGAGCTTCAAATAGTGACGCACGCTGGAGCATTGACAAGTTCCGCGAACTCAGTAAAGAAGATCGTGACGCCATCGTCAAATTTATTGATGCCATTTAAGCAATGAAACAGATTGTCTCCCTCCTGAATCCTATCACCAATAATATGACAGGACATTCAGGGGGATGAGACAAATTCAAGATTCACCTTCTGGTTATCTTTCAGAAAATTATAACTACATGAAATTATTAAAACGAACTGCCTTCAGTCTGCTAGGCATATTACTTCTGATTCTTACTATAGCTACTATATTGGAAAAAATATATGGTACGGACTTTGTAAACGAGTATATCTACAGTTCCGTACCTTTTGTCATTTTATGGGGAGTAACCGCAATTACTTCCTTATTATACATCATAAAAAGCAAACTGCATCGTCAGCCTGTTATTTTTTTGCTTCATCTTTCTCTTCTCTTTATATTGGCAGGGGCATTCACCACATGGATATATGGAGAACAAGGCACTATGCGTGTCCGCCAAGGAGAACAACAGACCTCTTTCACCGATTCCAAAGGAATTTCCCACCAGCTACCTTTCAGCATCACACTAAACCAATTTGAAATTATTTATTACAAAGGAACCTTGGCTCCAATGGACTTTATCAGTCATATTTCAGTAGCAGACAAAGACTGCCACCGCCAGATACAGGGGAAGGTTTCCATGAATCATATATTTTCATACCAGCACTATCGCTTTTATCAATCAGGCTACAGTGAAGATAATGAAGGAAGCGTATTTAGTGTATCTCATGATCCTTATGGTATAGGAATCACTTATGCAGGATATACTTTATTGCTACTTTCCACCGTTTTCTTTTTCTTCAGCCCGCAAAGTCGGTTCCGCCAACTGCTGAAAAGCCCTTTGCTACACAGAAGCTTGACAGTCATCTTGCTTTTATTCGCATTCAGTCTCAACAGTAATTTTCTCAAAGCAAACAGTCCATCCCCCAAGGTGCTTCCGCGCGAAGTAGCCGAACATTTTGGAGATTTATATATTTTATACAACAACCGTATCTGTCCTTTACAAACCTTTGCCCGTGATTTTACAGTCAAACTTTACGGTAGTTCCTCATATAAAGGACTGACACCAGAAGAAGTACTTACCGGATGGCTGTTTTATTATGACAGTTGGAAAAATGAACCAATTATACGAATCAAGAGTAATGAAGCCCGTAAATTACTGGAAATAGAAGGGAATTACGCCAGGCTGAAAGACTATATCAGTACCATTAATGAATACAAGCTGGAAAAAATGATGAACCATATCCGTTCAGGAGAACAGGTGACTGACAAACGAGGCATAGAAGAAGCTGATGAGAAATTCAATATCATCAATTTAGTATGTACCGGTGCCATGATGAAAATATTCCCTTGTCGCAATATAGCCGGAAAGACATTGGAATGGTATTCGCAAAGCGACCAATTACCTCAAGATATGGATAATGACAAATGGGTATTCATTCGTAAATCTATGAGTTATGTAAACGAAATGATTGTGATGAAAAAGTACAATGATGCCTGCCTGTTATTAGAAAAAATCAAGAAATACCAGCAGAAAGAGTGTGACGGACTGCTTCCTGCAGATAATAAATTCAAGGCTGAGAAAATATATAATCAATTTGATTATAGCAAATCTGTCGCCATGGCATGTATTTGCATCGGCCTGATATGTTTTATCTATTATTGCCATTGCATGGCATCGCAAAAGAGAACAAGCCGGAAGGCAATCATAATATTGAATATTTTGCTATGGATTGTTTTTACCTATTTGTCGGCTGCTATCTGCCTGCGTGGTTATGTGAGCAATCATCTGCCATTGTCCAACGGCTTCGAAACCATGCAGTTCATGGCATGGTGTACGCTATTGCTCACTTTTCTGCTACAACGTAAATTCGCAATGTTGCTCCCTTTCGGTTTCCTGCTTTGCGGACTTACGCTGATGGTATCCATGCTGGGAGAATCAAACCCACAAATCACACAACTGATGCCGGTTCTGCAATCTCCATTATTGAGTATCCACGTAGTAGTTATCATGATCGCTTATTCGCTGCTGGCATTTATCATGCTGAATGGTGTAACAGCGGTCATACTCCACCAATCACAGAAAGAATGCAAAGAACAAATAGAACGATTGCAGATAATAAGCCAAATAATTCTTTATCCGGCAATTTTCTTACTCGCTATCGGTATTTTCATTGGTGCTGTATGGGCAAACGTATCATGGGGACGCTATTGGGGATGGGATCCTAAAGAAGTATGGGCCTTAATCACCATGCTGGTATATGCCTTGGCACTGCATCCGAGATCACTGCCATGGTTTCATCGCACCATGTTTTTTCATGTTTTCTGTATAACTGCTTTTATAACAGTACTGATTACTTACTTCGGAGTGAATTTTCTGTTAGGAGGAATGCATAGCTACGCAAACGGATAGCCCTCATCCATCAATGAAAAGCTATCCTTTCCGAAACAAATAGAAACCAACTTGGACAAAGAACCTGAAACACTATAAAAAAAGGAAATTACCCCATAAAAGAAGCACTCCCCGCGAATCACTTCGCAGGGAGACTACTAACTAATAACTAACTTGTGGTTTACGTAATTTTTATATGACTTATTTACAATGCAAAGATAAGGTTTGCCATCTGTCTGTGCAATCGCATGATATAGGTATTCTGGACAGTCAGACATCCCTATTTATAGCTATAATAAACGAAAGTAGAAAAGGTATCTATCAAAATCATTATTTGTAGGTATTGTCTGAGATTATTAAATGTTGCAATTTTGCCAAAAAGAATTTATCTTATTATACCGTAACCATTGATGTGGAGTTCTCTCTATTATTATTTCTCTGTAATGTTAGTCACAAAAGAGAGACTATAAAACCTTGTTCCAGGGAAGCATACCTTCGGAACAACAAAAAGTCCGGACTTGGGAAAGCCCGGACCTTTATTTTATATCCATCAATACAAGATATTAATACACCTCTACCTTTGCAGCAACAGCCTTGCATTTGTCACGCAGAGCGTCCAAGTCACTGCCATTAGGAGCATAACAAACCACAACCCCCATACGGCGATTCAATTTTGTATAAGGTTTACCAAAAATACGGAGATAAGTATTTGTCTCCTTACAAACTTCCTCTTCACCACGATAACGGGGAGCTTCCTTGCTGGCAATTGGAGAAAGAATCACTGCACTGGCCCCTATGCGTTCTTGTGTAATTTCAGGAATAGGAAGTCCTAACACCGCCCGCAGATGCAACTCAAACTCATTTAAATTCTGAGTACCTGCCAAAGTCACCATTCCGGTATCATGCGGACGGGGAGAAAGTTCGGAGAAATAAACTCCGTTTTCATGACTCAAGAAAAATTCAACTCCCCAGATTCCCGCACCAGTCAGAGCTGCCGTTACCTTATCAGCCATACGTTGCGCTTCCTTCAAATGTTCGGGATCAATATGTGCCGGTTGGAAACTTTCTCTATAATCTCCTCCTTTCTGTACATGTCCGATAGGCGGACAGAACAAAGTAGGACCGTTTTTCTGAGTGACGGTGAGCAAAGTTATCTCACTATCGAACTGAATAAACTCCTCAATGATCAATTCTTTAATATCTCCACGACTGCCTTCACACCCATAATGCCATGCCTGTTCCAACTCATCCGCGCTCTTGACCAAAGACTGGCCTTTGCCGGATGAAGACATCAAAGGTTTCACCACACAGGGAAAACCAATCTCTTTTGCGGCCTCCTGCAATTCTTCCAAAGACTTGGCATAGAAATATTTGGCTGTCTTTAATCCTAATTCCTTAGCTGCCAAATCACGAATAGCCTTACGGTTCATCGTGAAATTCACAGCACGGGCACTCGGCACTACTTGGATACCTTCCTGTTCCAAATGATACAGACGTTCGGTACGGATAGCTTCAATTTCAGGCACAATTATATCCGGCTTGTGTTTGGCTACCACAGCATCCAATGCATCACCGTCAAGCATACTGAACACTTCAAATTCATCAGCCACCTGCATGGCCGGAGCACCTGCATAAGAGTCGCAAGCAATAACATACTGCCCTTTACGTTTTGCCGCAATGACGAATTCTTTACCTAATTCGCCGGAACCCAGCAATAAAATCTTCTTAGTCATAGTATTTACATATGTTTGATATTCCTTACAAAAAACGGAGAGTTGAGAACAAGACACCTCTTGATTCCCAACTTTCCATCTGCAAAGATAGTGTATTTTATAAACTATACGATATCATTGAAGCAATATTTGGATCATTCAGTATAAAGAAAACACCCACTCCCAACGCGATGAGCCACAATACGATAAATATAATTTTGGTTACAATGGACATGGGTTGCCAACCTCCAAAATGACGCATCAGCATGTGTATCAGTCCTATAATAGGAATACCGATAACCAGAATACCTGCAACGGACATAGCGACAGTCAACCCCGGAGAGCTACCCACCGTAGCCCAATTAACTGCAGGCAGCACCTCATAAAGCACTGCCGGCAATGCAGCAATCAGCCCCGTAGCCGCCATCAGCAATGCAAAAAAGACAATCAATAATACAAACAATACAGGCGCACAGCAAATAGCAATGAAAACAAGCAGGAACTTGATAAGGAACCCTGCCACAGACACAATCCCCTCCCCTATCTTTTGCAAGATACTTCTAGGACGATCTGAGCGTACATAATCATTCACTTTTTCAAATCCGTCTGTTACAGTCTTGCCTATATTCTCCACATTAATAGCAGCCCCCTTCATGGCGAGTTTCTCGGGAGCGGTACGCGCCATAGGAATAATAATCCACGCTATGATATAAGCCAATATCACCCCATGAACAAAGAAGCCAAGAACCAATAGAATGATACGTACCCAAGTAACATCCCATCCCATATAAGCGGCCAATCCGGAAGCCACACCACCCAGCACTTTATTGTCCGGATCACGAAACAGACGGCGTACAGTGGTCCCTTTTGCCTTTTCCGAACCGGATGTTTCTCCATTCCCTTCACCAGAGAGTTCTTCAGGTTTACCCATCCGGGCTATGATTTCTTCCACATCCTCAATGGTAATAACCTGTTTGCCCTCATTCAAACGGTCAGCAAACAGTTCAGATATGCGTAATTCCATATCATGTACAATCTCCTCCGCACCTTCCTCACGACGAAAGTGAATGCGTAAATTAGCTAAATAATTATCCAACAAGTGGTAAGCGTCTTCGTCTATATGATAAACGGTACCTCCTAAATTTATGGTTAAAGTCTTTTTCATTGTATCCTGTTTTTAATTGTTTTTTAAATGATTCACTGTATTCGTCAACTCCTCCCAAGCAGTCTCCAATCCGCTAAGGAATATTTCACCCTGAGGAGTGAGATTATAATATTTACGAGGTGGTCCCTGAGTAGACTCTACCCATTCGTATGAGAGCAGGTCATCGTTTTTCAGCCGGGTAAGCAGCGGATAAAGCGTCCCTTCTACTACAATGAGCCGGGCTTCTTTCAATCTTTGAATGATATCCGAAGCATATGACGGCTCTTTGTGCAACAACAATAAAATGCAGTATTCCAGCATTCCTTTGCGCATCTGAGATCGTACATTGTCTACATTCATAATTTATAATACTTTGTTTGGCACAAATATATGTATTATATCAGTACCTTGTATTGCATAGTTCTATTATTTTGCATAAATTAATATTTAAACAAGTAAAAGAAAGGAAGTTCCCTTTTTTTTGTTGTAAAAAGTTTATCTTTGTCTCTCGTTATAACCCTAAAAAGATATAAAGATCATGTTTACCATAAAAAAGGCAACGACCAATGATATTCAGTTGATTAACGATATGGCTCAGATCGTGTTTCCGGCTACCTACCGGGAAATTCTTTCAAAAGAACAATTGGATTACATGATGGACTGGATGTACTCTCCGAAAAACCTGCGTAAACAAATGGAAGAGGAAGGGCACATCTATTACAGAAACGGTATTTACAACCGATTATTACTCAATATTTTATAGATAATAAGTCAGAAATATGGTTGTTATTTTTAATTGCACATTCTAAAAGGTGAAGATTTAACGCTTTTATTGATTATTAACTCAAAAAGGACATCAACTTGGGTCGTTTCTTCTCTTTTCCTTGCTATTCGTTTCCGATATTCCACTTTTGTTTTGGTCTATCTCATATGTACTGCAAAGGTATTGATTTTTGTTTGATATTGCTCCTTGCTTGCTCCTTGTCGTAGATTAATTTTCACACAGGAATTTTTGTTCTCTTTCTATAGGGGCTTGAAACAATCCATTTATTGGAAACAATTAAAGACGGAGCTGGTTTGCCCCAGTGCTTTTTAAGAAACAGGGCAATTATTTTATCTCCACAAAGGCTCTTGTTCCCAATTATGAGGAAAGCCTAATAAACGAGTTCTTACTGATGGGTATTTCGATAAAAGCTGCTTGAAATCTGCAACAAAAGTGTTGCCCATAGAAATGGAGTTAAGCCAATACACCACATAGCAGAGTTGCGGATAAAGTGTTTGTTCACGGAACGAGAAATCCGTAATCCATGTGTTTGGCATACGCATAGGCATCATTGGCTTGACAGGAAAGACCCGATTTGACAGTCTTGAATGATGGGCGCAGCAATTACGAAGTACGGGTCTGGGTACGGATTAAAAGGCTAAGTGATTATTTCCAGTCATTTAGCCTTTTTAATTATCTAATTTTTCCCCACATTTTCCCCACAGCTGTCTATTTATATATTTTAGAAACATATTTTTCCGTAAAATTATGTACCTTTGTCGGCAAATAAAGATATTCTCGTCAAACAAATATAAATAATATAAACATGGAAAAAAACAGAAAAAAACAAATCGTAGTTTTGAGTATAGCTTTAGTTTGCATTTTCATCTTGGTATTTTCATTGTTCCATAAATCAGCGACAAAAGATAGCGCAAATCCTCCTTTAACAAATGTTTTGACTGATAGCATTTCTCAAATTGTCTCAGCTTGTCCTGGCGAAATTGGTGTGGCGGTTATTGTTAATAACAGAGATACGGTTAAGGTCAATAATAAGAGTGTTTATCCTATGATGAGTGTGTTTAAGGTTCATCAGGCATTAGCTCTTTGTAATGACTTTGACAATAAAGGAATTTCACTTGATACCTTAGTAAATATAAATAGGGATAAACTTGACCCAAAGACTTGGAGTCCTATGCTGAAAGATTATTCAGGGCCAGTCATATCATTGACAGTGAGAGATTTGCTGCGTTATACTCTTACTCAGAGTGACAACAATGCAAGCAACCTTATGTTTAAGGATATGGTTAATGTCGCTCAAACAGATAGTTTTATAGCCACACTCATTCCTCGTTCAAGTTTTCAGATAGCTTATACGGAAGAGGAAATGTCGGCTGACCATAACAAGGCTTACTCTAACTATACATCTCCTCTTGGTGCTGCAATGTTGATGAATCGTTTGTTTACTGAAGGTCTTATCGATGATGAGAAACAAAGTTTCATTAAGAATACGTTAAAAGAATGCAAAACAGGTGTAGATAGGATAGCAGCTCCACTTCTTGATAAAGAAGGGGTTGTTATAGCGCATAAGACAGGTTCAGGTTATGTTAATGAAAATGGTGTTCTTGCAGCTCACAATGATGTTGCCTATATATGTCTGCCTAATAATATCAGTTATACCTTAGCGGTATTTGTTAAGGATTTCAAGGGAAATGAATCACAAGCGTCACAATATGTTGCGCATATATCAGCTGTAGTATATTCTTTATTAATGCAAACTTCAGTAAAATCTTAAACTGCACTTGCTTTGATAATTAATGATAAACAATCTAAAAGCACTCTAATCGTTATCGGAGTGCTTTTAGATTACTAATCAAATTGCTTCTATTATAATTTGAATCCTCTACTTTTTCTTTCTTCCTGTTGCGGCACTCTTGCTCCATATCTAAGCCTGTGCCATTGCTCCCTGAACCAGTCGGCAATCGGCTTCCTGTTTATTGTCAGGTTCAGCCTGCTTTCATCGTCAGGGTCATTTTCCACCCTTAAAATATCATCCTTTATATCAAAGTTCCGCCTGTGTTGC
>OLQB01003177.1_pt1 | contig 10066 bp, 8 predicted proteins | sample 1672681 | NCBI WGS metagenome assembly OLQB01 (sample SAMEA3136713, study PRJEB25190) | human gut metagenome | reverse complement strand
GGCGTAGATGCGATACTCGAGCTCGATGATGGCGATCGAAAGGAAACCGCATATGCAACGTGTACTGTTTATCTGCTATGGAAACATCTGTCGAGGACAACATAACCGCTGATTATCAGGCGTATTAACCATTCAAATCATCTGGTCTACTACCTTTTTACTACTCATAGAGGCTCAGGCACGACAGGTCAGATGGTTCCGCTTTTCACAACAGCCCACTTTTTCGACCGTTCAACAGGTCAGTAGATTAAATAGCTTATCAGCATGCTAGAGTTGTACCTGCTACACAGCTCTAGCATTTTTTAATGCTCGCGCTTCACAACTGAAGACACTCAAGTCAGTGACAAGGAGGGGTATTTGCCCTTTCTCCTTGCTGACTCGTGCTACCGCGAAGCGCTTGGAGCTGTGTAGCAACTGTGGGTGGATACTCCTCCTTTTCGTGCTGCACATTTCATTCTTTGGATGAGCTTCCTTCCACAGCGCTTACCAAGTGTCGGAGGAAGGAACACACACCATGAAACGATCAGCTCCCCTCGCCGCGGTTGTGGGGCTTACCCTAGCTTTAAGCGTCACTGGGTGCACTGACCCTTCGGTGTCTGCAACGATGAAGTCCATTGACTCTATCGGAACCGTATCAATCGAATCAAAGGATGCCATCGACTCGGCAAACAAGCAGTATGACTCCCTTGATAAAGAGCTTAAAAAAGAAGTTGAGAACTACGATGAACTGAAGAGCGCAAACAAACGTTACGACCAACTTCTCTATAGCGAAATCACCAAGGAAATCAGCCATTCTCAAGAAATTCTGAGTTCATATTTTGCCCAGCAGTTCGATACCAAAGAAATCGAAGCTGCAAAAACAGACGCGCAGGCCGCACTGGATGCTTCTGATACTGATGGTTACTACAAAGTCTACAAGGCATTGAAAAAAGCCGACAAGGAACTTGATACCTATATTAAGGACGAAAAGAAGAAATCCTACAGCATGGAAACTTACGGCGGAGATAACCCCTTCAGGCTGGAAGAGTCCGACCTTCCTTCAGAATGGTCTTTCAAGCCGATTACATTGCAGTCTTCCGCTCACCCCAGCTGGGTTATGAGCGAGAAGAAGGCGACCAACCTCCCCACATACGTCTATTTCTTCATTAACCAATCTTCCCGTGAGTACACTTACCAGCTAAACCAAATCCCCACCAAAGCAATCAAAGTGCAGGACGAGGATGGAAAGATGCAAACCGCCTTGGTAAACACCGAAGTTCAATTCACGGGACAATTCGACCAAGTTGTCAACGTCGATCCCAACAAAGAATTAAACGAACGTCCCGCTTATTTCTTTGCAAGGGCAAAGGACAACGCAATCGTCCTCGCTCTCCAAAACTATGACGGCGAAGACTATTACGTTCTTTATACGTCTGGAAGTTAGCGCTGGGTTGGTTTCAGCATATTGGCTGCAACCAACGACTCCGTCCTTTCAATTTGCTGTTCTTGTCTCTGCGGCAAATCGATAACTCAGATGATTGTGCTACTGCCTAGAAATCCCAGCCAAAGACCCCACACCCCCATTGTGATATACGCATATGCTCCACAAGGACGAAGCACCTCTCGCTTAAGCCTTAAGCTGATATTGAGAAAAGGAACCAAAAGATGAGCGACTCACGCACCTTCTCAGAAACGACAAACCATATAAAGGAACTTAAGTTATTGCTGGATCAAGGCATCCTGTCTCAGGATGAATATGAGCAGCAGAAAAACGCACTTCTCTTCCCAGACGGCCTACCGACTCCTGCGGCTGAGGCTCAGCCCCAGCAAGCTCTCAAAGCAAGCCAAAACTCCGATGAGAAGACCACCGCAACCGACAGCCCAGCTGAAAAGAAAAATACCAGCGATAAACAATTTGACGAAATCATCGCCTTTAAAAAGCTCCTTGAAAACGGCGTCATCACTCAAGACGAATTTAACCAGAAAAAGGAAGAGCTACTTGGAATCAGCCCTTCTACTCCCAGCCAAAAAAAGACTGCTGTCAAACCCACCATCAAGATTCTGGTTTCAATAATCATTGCATTCGCAATTGCCTTTCTTATGGCGCTCCTTCTGGGCCAAAGCTATAGGACTAGCGCCTTCATTGCACCAGGATTTCTTGGATCATTTGTCGTTGTGTTTCTACTTATCCATATGGCATGGAAATAAAGGGCACTCATTCTCAACCTAAAGATAGGAATTCACCGTGTACGAAGAGCTTAAAGAGCTTAAGGAGCTCCTTGATATGGGAGCCATCACACAAGAGGAGTTCGACGCGAAGAAGACCGAGCTGCTTAGCGTCGCCTTCAGTGAAAAAGATTTGACAAATCCTGCCGCCCCCTCTTCAACCTCCGATTCACTTACGCAGCAGAAACCTAAAATGGCAGCACCGCCGATAACAAGCAACACCGTTACTCAAAATAACAAGTTTGCGACACGCTTTAAAAAGACATTGCTGGCTATGCTTGCCGTCTGCCTTCTTTGTGCCCTATGCATCACCAGCTGCGCTGGCATATTGGGGTCTTCCAATAATTCGTCAAGCTCCTCTTCTTCTGCCGCCTATGACGAAGACGATGAGGGCTACGATGACGATGATGATTATTCTTCTCACTCCAGCTCATCGTCGAGCACATTATTAGATGAGGACGATTGGGTTGATACGGATGACGGCAAAACGTATCTAAAGTCAGACTCGAAAGACGGTGGCACAGACTACATCGACACCGATGGGGAGTACGCCATTCATAAAAATGCCGATGGAACTGGAGCAATTGCTGACGGCAAGGGCAACAAAGCCGTGGATAGCGATGGAGACGGAGAGCTCGATTCCTATTCAACCGATAATGGAAAAACTTGGAGCAGCCTCGAATAGAATTGATCCAAAGGCAGTTCGGGTAAAACACCCTTCTGCATTACCCACCGAGCATTTCATGTTGAGCGGCACGATTGCAGCCAAAACTACAACCCCAGGGGGCCACATCAAAATCGGTCCCCTTTTTTATGCCGTCAATCTCTCGAAACACCCGCCCGACCTATGGCGTTATATAACGTCTGCCTCGAACAACCAACTGCCTCGCATATTTCGGTAATGGAGTAATCCTTGGACTGCCACATCTTAATTGCAGTATCCATATCCCTACGAGGCCTCCCCAATTTCTTGCCCCTGCGCCTCGCTGCCTCTAGGCCATCGTTCACTCTGCTGCGGCACATTTCTACTTCAAGCTCGGAAAATGCAGCAACGATAGTAAGAAAAAATCTTCCCTGTGGTGTGTTTGCCTGAAATCCTTCTTTAAGACTCGTTAAGCCAACTCCCATTTCTTCCAGCTTATTAACGAGACTCAACACCTGCTGGGTTGAGCGACCCAAACGGTCAATAGAGACACACACCAATTCGTCCCCATCCTGAAGTTCGCTCAGCAACCTTTGCAACTCGGGTTTATTTTTTGAAGTACCGCTAACGCGCTCAAGAAAAATGAGTTCACATCCTGCATCTTTTAGCTGATCTTCTTGACGGTCAAACTTCTGAGCATCTTTGCCAGTGCTAACCCTGCCATAGCCATACTTCATTTGCCCCTCCTTTTTAGACTATATTATTAGACTAATTTAACTGGGCAAACATTGCAAGAAACAGCAGTCTAAAAATCAAATGTTTTTTAGACTTCATTCTTTTTTGGCGAAATTTTTTCTGCTCACATTCTGCTTAGTTTTAAGGCTGTTTGTATCCATCTTCTACTTATTTTGTCAACTGCCAAACAAGATTTTCCATATTTTCTCTTGTTTTTCTTCACATTTCAGTTATACTCATAAACAGTTAAAACGTTTTATCAATTTGTTAGGAGGCCTCATGCCTAGGCAAAACAACCCACCACTTTTCAGGATATGTAAATATCCAGCTAGTCAAAAACGTAAGTCAAATAGCTCACACGCGAGGGACAAGAGACATGTGTCTCAACACCGTTAGACAACAAAAAGTAGCTTTTACCTGCTCAAAGACCTATTTACTCTTTGAAAGGAGTCAGATATATGGCAGAAATCAATTCCAAGGCGACCGATTCGCTCCCCACGACCATTAACGAGGGCAACCGCAATACGGCTATCTTTTCCTATGGCATCCAGCTAAAAAAGGAACGTAAAAACTCATCCACGATCACCGATTTGATGCATCAGGCAAACAAGATGCGTTGCAACCCTCCATTGGATGACGATGAAATCAGTCGCATCATCCGAAATGTCTTAAACTGGGACTCCAACAAACCGCTAGGAACCGAGCACAAAGGAAATCCCCCTCAACAAATATCTGCCGACCTTTCCAGTGCCGAGCAGGCCGCACTCCAGCTTGAGGCATTGTTTTCAGCTAGCGATATCATCTGTTTCAACACGCATTTTCAGAAAAGTGATGAGGGAAAGTGGCTTCCAAATGGAAAGCCCGAATTCCACAATGCTTACAAGCTGATTGAAAAGCTGCGAAACGCTAACTCGATTGAAGAAGTGTTCCCTGAATACAACTCACAGGCAGGAATCCTTTTTTGCGTAAACCCGATGAAGGTAGGGCGACGTCTAAACGAGAATGTCACTTCATTTCGAAATGCTCTTATAGAGTACGATGACATCTCAAAAGAAGAACAAATCGAACGGCTACTCGACTCTGGCCTGCCTATTCTGTCGATGACAGATTCTGGCAATAAATCTGTTCATGCCATAGTGCGTGTCGACGCATCAAACGCAAAAGACTACAAACGCAAGGTGGTAGAGCTGCACGGGGCGCTTAAGGCCAAATATGGAAGCCCCTGCGACCCTGCGAACAAGAACCCGTCAAGGCTGACTCGCCTTGCTGGTGCCACTCGTGGCATGAATACCCAACAACTACTCTATACAGAAATCAATGCAGATTCATATCTTGAGACGTTCCTAGAAAAATATCCCAAGGAGCAAGCGACTGAAAAGGACGAGGTGCTTGGCTTCAACGAAATGGGTGACTTACTGATAAATCAACAAGATACTTGCTTCGTTGAAGGAACGCCCGCAATCAAGGTTAAGGGTAACTATGAGTACGGTCAGAATGCCATCTACCGTGCCATTTTGAACAATCGAAAGGATGCAAAAGGTAGTTACCGCAAGGAGGTGATGGACTACCTTCATTTGATGGCTCCAAACAAGCGTCAAGCGGATCCAAGATTCATTCGTTTTAAAAACGGCGTGCTAGATATCGAGACTGGGCAGTTAGTAGATAACCCAAACAATTACCTGATCCTTAACGAGATTCCCCACAATTGGAATCCCAAAGCAAAATCAGAAATTGTAGACTCTGCCTTTCAGCGCATTGCCCAAAACGATGAAGCCGTAATTGCAAATCTATGGGAAATGTTCGGCTTAGCGCTATATCGTGGTCATGACGTTTCGCGAATGATATTGCTTCAGGGCTCTGGAGCAAATGGTAAAAGCACGTTACTTGACATGCTTAGGCATATGCTCGGAGAAGACAATTGTTTCTCTCTATCTATCTGCGATTTGGGCGAAAAATTTCAGCTCGTTCCCGCAATGGGCAAGCTCGCTCTAATCGGAGATGACATCTCTAACGACTACGTCAATGGAAAAGCCTGTGCCGTCATGAAGAAATTCGTGACTGGAGACACAGTGAACGATCAGTACAAGGGAGGCGCAACGTTCCAATTCAAGCCTTATGCGACCTTGATTTACTCATGCAATGAGATACCAAAGTTCGCAGACGGAACATACGGTTTTGAAAGAAGAATTCACCCGATACCTTTATCGGCAAGGTTCACTCCCTCCGATAAGGGGTTTGATCCACGCCTCGGTGAGAAGTTGAAAAATGAAGTCTGCCTAGAATACGCCATTACAAAAGCCGTGGAAGCTCTACGCCGATGCAGGTCAAAACTATCATTGACGGCAAATTCGTTATCTCAAAAAATGGCAAACGACATCATCAATGATAACGACTCGGTACGCGCTTTCCTTGATGGCACGAGCTCCAGCGCGGCTTCGATTGTGGGGAAAACCAATACAGATATTTTCTCTTCGTACGATGCTTGGTGTAAAAACAACGGCATCGAACCACTGGGGAAAAGCGCCTTCTCAAAGAAGCTGTGCACCCATGCCGACCTGAGCACAAAAAGCTCAAATGGCGTCAGGGTTTACGTCGCGCGAACACATTAGACCACTATTGTATCATTTATTTAATATATACATGGTTTATTATTTTCGCTGGTATATAGCTATATAGCACGTTTAGAACGCTATTTTGTTAATTATTTAAATTAGAAATTAGAAATAATAGATACCGAAAAACTAGTAGGGGGGGGTGAACGACTGGCATTGAACCGTGCTACGTGTTCTAAATTGACCGATGAAAACTATCCACACGCAAACAGGGTCGTTGAACCAATCTCAAATGAACTAACCATGACAGCTAGCTGTTTTTAACAACAGGTATGGGGGCATATTTACACCTTGAAAGCGCTTTGTCTTCCCGTTTAGCCACTATGTAGTTGAACTCAACATGACAGGTAGATGAAATCCCACCGTCCGCTAGCCCCTACGCCAAATGGATTACTTTCAATGTCAAATTCCTGTTGATATCGAAAAAGCCGTTAACTGCCAAGAGCGCCTTGAATCTAGAGGTTCTGAGAGATGCAAGCAGGAGGCAATACCGTTCGCGTCTTTGTATCGCATGAAAGCTCATCCCCTTGATACAATCTCATCTACCACACCGCAACATCCATATATTTGGATGGGGCTTCACAATGGCATAGCTGCTGCTTTGCGTATGCAAACAGGCGAATTGGAGGGCACCCGCCTTTCAAGGTCTGTTCGCATATGCATGTGAAGCCTTGCGGTGTGGTAACTGTGGTAGGTGTCCTCCACATCGCTTAATCGCAATGATGTGCTTCTCCCCTTCCACGGTTGTCGGGATACCTTTGGAAGGAGAGCGGATGAAGAGGCCAACGAACAAACAACTAGCCCTCTTAGTTACGATTGCCCTCGTATTGGTTTGCGCGATTGCTTTAGTGCCCAGCCTTGCTGCAGCACCGAACTCGAGTGCAACACTCAACATTTTCCACACTCATAAATGGAAGAAAGCGACCTGCACCAAACCTAAGACCTGCAAGGAATGCGGGGCAACCGAGGGCGATCCGCTGGGCCATAAACTCGAGGACTGGAAAGACGATGGATTCGACTCCACGTTCTCCGAAAGGGTCTATGTCAAAACATGTTCTCGCTGCGAGAAAACAATTGAGAAAAAGACAGAGAAGGTTACCTCGTTTCTGGAGAACGAAAAGCTGACCATATGCCCAGACACCTACTCGAAGGTTTTCGAAAAAAGACTTCGAGAGCTTAACGACAGCGATTTTACAGTGCACGAAGAATACGACTACAAACTGACTGTCTATTCAATTAATGACTCGAATGACGAGATGGCGGGGCAGCTCTCTTTTTCACTGAAGGACAAGAACCTCGACCCGACCCTTCTCTATACAGAACCTCTCAACTACGGCATCGTTGTCATGCTCGACAACAACCAAAGTAGCTATGATAAAAAGATGGCACGCTTCCTTGTGGCGATGATTGAGGCATGCGACCCGTCACTTGACTGGGATTCGGTCGGTGAAATCGTCAAAGAAATCGATGAGCAGGGCGCGGCAAGCAGGAACGGCTTCACCTACAGCAGGACAAAAAACGGTGGGTATACCCTTCTGCAAGCATCCATTATCACGACCGTAGCCGCACCCACGGAAACCAAAACGCCGCTTGACCATGACACCGTTAATAAAGACCTTGACCAAGTGCGAGAGCGGTTGAAATATATTGGGCAGACCGCTCAATACGTTAAAAAGGCAATTCCAAGCGCAGAAAAGGATGGCGTCGATTTACGCGAGAAGGTCACCTTCCTCGGGATTGATGGAGAATTCCTATACGATATCGATAAAGATTCTGGAAAAGTAATTAATCTCTTTTTCAAATGGTCTTTAAGCGACTACGCCTCCGATAGAGATTACGCCGTCAACACCCTCGCATCCTATTTCGGCAACGAATACGAGACCAAAGACTTATCCCAATACAACAAGGGCAACGACATGTACAGCTACGATTGGTGGAAAACCACCGATGAGAACTGGGATGTCTACCTTGTAGTGGCGGACGAACACTACGATAACGAGGGCGGCAGCATTCAATTCATGCAATTAGAGAACTAGACTCTCCCCTTCGCCCAATTAAAGAAATAGCGGCTGCGCAGCGCCCCAAGCATTGACGCTGCGCAGCCTTTTGTATTCATGCGACCTATAAAGTCGTTGAAACTATTAGGACTCAATCAAACTGCGATTTCAATTGATGTCCGCTCAACCTATAGCAAAAATGCACGCTGAGAGCGAAATTAAGGCTTGGAATTGCACCGATGGGCACTTACTCCAACCCCAGCCCCAACGGGGCAAATAGGCCTCATTTCCTTTGATTTAACCCAATAAACGAACCCTTTTACCATGGCATAGACAACCCCATAGCTACAATCATGTTGTCGTGCTTGAGTCTCTGAAAGGAGATCCAAGCTATGTCGAATAGGAAAGATAACAAGGGTCGAGTTCTCCATCGCGGAGAAGGCCAGCGTCCAGACGGTCGTTACTCGTTCAAATACACCAATTGGATGGGAAAAACCTGCTTTGTCTATTCGTGGACTTTGACAATTCACGACCAAACGCCACGCGGCAAAAAGAGAGACCTCTGCTTAAGGCAGAAAGAACAGCAGATTCAAAAAGACCTCTTCGACCACATTGCACCTGAGAACATGAACGTCATGACTCTGGTTGAGAACTACCTTGCGACCAAGGTTGCGGTACGAAAGACAACTGTTAGCGCCTATAAAACCGTCACCAATTACCTGAAAACAGACAGCTTCAGCAAGGCCCAAATATCAAACATTACGGTGTTGGATGCAAAGAAATGGCTCATCCACCTTCAGCAAGATGTTGGAAAGGGATATAGCAGCGTCTGTAGCATCCGAGGCGTACTCAGACCAGCTTTCCAACTGGCCGAAGAATGCGGAATTATAAGACGCAACCCTTTTAACTTCGAACTTATCAATGTTCTGGTCAACGATACGATATCCAGAGAATCGTTAAGCGTTAGACAAGAACGGCTATTCCTTGAGTTCATGCGCTCGGATCATCACTTCTCGCGCTACTTTGATACTTACTTTATCTTGTTGAACACTGGACTCAGAATTTCTGAATACTGCGGCCTGACCTTTGATGACATTGACTTCGATAGCCACTGTATACGTGTTCAAAAGCAGCTTCATCGCGCGAGAGATATGCAGTATTACATTGAAGAGCCCAAAACAAAATCTGGTATGAGGTATATCCCTATGACCGCTTCTGTCGAAAAGGCCTTCCACAGTCTCATCGGACAGAGGGTGCAGCCAAAAGAAGAGCCTGTTATTGATGGGGTAAGGGGCTTCATCTGCCTAGACAAGAATGAGATGCCATGCGTTGCCCTGCATTGGGAGCATAGGCTCAAACGCGCCATCATTAAGCACAACCGCATCTATAAGGAAGAACTGCCCCATATAACTCCGCACCAGCTCAGGCACACTTTCTGTAGCCGAATGGCACGCGCTGGCATGAGTCCAGCAAAGCTCAGATACATTATGGGGCACTCAGATATCAACACCACCTACAACGTTTACACCCATCTTGGGCTTGAAGATATTCAAGACGAGATGCTTGCTATTGAACAAAACCGCAGGTAAACATTGGTAGTAAAAATTTGAGCCGTACTACGTTTTTACTACTTTTGCTGTTACTTTTGACTGATTTCCGACCTTAATAAAGTGGATTTCCTTCCCCATATTGGAAACTAATTTTTAGAGCCATTCAACTCGTTGAATGCAGCAGAAGTGTTGGGGATAAAGGTCTTATCTTGTTATTATCGCAGGTAGAAATAACTATTTGACCCTGTCCCTTTGCCACATCACATCGGGGCGTAGATGCGATACTCGAGCTCGATGATGGCGATCGAAAGGAAACCGCATATG
>OLQB01003163.1_pt1 | contig 10091 bp, 7 predicted proteins | sample 1672681 | NCBI WGS metagenome assembly OLQB01 (sample SAMEA3136713, study PRJEB25190) | human gut metagenome | reverse complement strand
CTTGGGCTCGATAACGCGGTGGGTACCGTACTTGTTGCCTTTCAGTTCAGCCATTGTTAAATATCCTCCTAAAAATTATCAAAATTGTGTTTACGCTTACTGCAGGGGCTTGAGGCTCAGGATCTCACGAGCCTCGGCGGGCGTGGCGATCTCGCGGCCCAGCTCCTTGGCGATGCGGACCACCTTGGCCACCAGCTCGCCGTTGGACGCGGCCTTCTGGCCCTTGCCCAGATAAATGTTGTCCTCGAAGCCAACGCGGACGTTGCCGCCCATGGCGATGGCAGCGGCAGCCATGGTCCACGCGGCGCGGCCCACGCCGGACACGGTCCAGGTGGAGCCTGCGGGAATCTTGCTGGCGAAGAACGCCAGGTTCTCCACGGTAGCGGGGGTGCAGCCGTGGACGCCCAGCACGAAGTTGAACTGCATGGGATGGGCGGGCACCTCACCCTTCTTGGCCATGCCAAGGATGGTATCGATGTGACCCAGCTCGAAGCACTCGTACTCGGGCTTGATGTTGTTCTCCAGCATGCGCTTGCCGAAGGCACGCATGGTGGGCATGGTGTTGTCGAATACCTCGTCGCCGAAGTTGCAGGTGCCGCAGTCCAGCGTGGCCATCTCGGGGAACAGCTCGGTGGGCTGCAGACGCTCCTCGGGGGACATACCGGTGGCGCCGCCGGTGGAGGGGATCATGATAACGTCGGGCAGCTCCTTGCGGATGGCGTCCATGACCACGCGGAAGCGCTCGCGGTCCTGGGTGGGGGTGCCGTCGTCCTCGCGGACGTGGATGTGCAGAATGGCGGCGCCGGCCTCGTAGGCGGACTTGGCCTCGCGGACCATTTCCTCCACGGTGTAGGGAACGGCGGGATTCTGCTCCTTGGTGACCTCAGCGCCGCAGATAGCAGCGGTAATGATCAGCTTTTCCATTTCTATCGCTCCCTTACTTCTCGATCTTTTTGCGCTGGCAATCCTTAGGAGTCACGCAGGTGCCGTGGGCGCGGCAGACAACGATGGGCTCTTCCAGAACGTCGGCGGCAGAAGCGCTGATGTCGGGACGGGACACGATGACCTTGCGGGCCTCGAACTTCATGGTGCGGGAGGTGTTGCCGATCTTCTCGATCTCGCCATAGGCTTCGATGTAGTCGCCGGCGTACACGGGAGCCAGAAACTCCACGTTGTCATAGGCACAGAACAGGCCCTCATCGCCGTCGCACTTGATCAGCAGCTCGGTGGCCACATCGCCGAACAGGTGCACCATGTGTGCGCCGTCCACCAGGTTTCCGCCGTAATGAGCATCCTTGGCACTCATACGCAGACGCAGCAGAGAAGTCATCTTTTCCATAAGTATTTTCCTCCTTCAGAATTTTGGGATCGCCTTCAACAGAAGCCGTGCTGCAAACGGGCCTTCCTTCTTCCGGCGTTCTTTCGGGCATAAAAAGAGCGCTATCGGTCAAGGTCATTGACCAATAGCGCTCCATGTTACAAACACAATAACATGACAGTAACGCAGCTTACGCAAACGTCCCCAAGGGCAAGGTCACAGACCGACATTGTCCTTTCGGCGGGCGGCCCCTTTCTGCTCCGTTTGTAACGGATGCCTGTCCCCTGCGAAGCAGTACCCTGTCGCCCGCGCCTCTATTGATTGTAGTATGAACTTCTGTTGCACCCATTATATCGCGATGCGGAGGAATTTGTCAATAGAATTTGTGACAGAAATCACAATAACTTTTTTGCACATCTGACAAATTTTTCGCACCCTGTTTCCTTTGGATATAATGCTGGGGACGATATAGCACACAGGGGGAAATGTCCACGCTGCACGGACATTTCCCCCCGCAATAAAATCAATAGCTCTGCTCGATCTTTTCCAGAATTTCCGGCTTCAGCGACAGCATCCGGCAGATATTCAGCGCGTCCCGGGGGCAGTCGGACCTGCCCTCCACCCGGTACAGACCATAGTTCATGTGCCGGGCGATGACGGCCACGCCGTCCTCGTTGGTAGCGGCCAGCTCCCGGCGGATCTGCTCCGGATCCACATCCCGCAGGCCGATGATCTGGTAGTGGATGCGGGCGTGCTCGGCCACCTTGTCATAGTGGGTGGTCAGCAGGGAGATGGCATTGACGTCGTTTAAGTACCGGGTGACGGCCTGGACGATGATGGCGCCCTCATCGGGGTTGGTACCCCGGGCAAATTCGTCCAGCAGGAACAGGGAGTACCCCTGCTCTACCTCTGCCAGGGCCTTCTGGAACTGGACGATCTCGCTGCCGAAGCCGGACAGGCCCGACTGGATGGACTGCAAATCGTCAAACAGCATCTTTACGCTCCAGAACAGAGGCATCCGGGCCTGCTTGGCGCATACCAGGAATCCCGCCTGCAAAAGCAGCACGTTCAGGGCCACGGTTTTCATGGCCACGGACTTGCCGCCCATGTTGGCGCCGGTGATCACCGCTGCGCCCCGGTCCAGAGAGATGGACACCGGCACAAAGGAACGACCCTGCTCCCGTAAAAGGTCGCACAGCTCCGGGTTGATCATATCCGTCAGCTCCAGAGCGGTGTCGGTGATCTCCGGCCGTACCCCACCGTACCGGTGGGCAAACAGCGCCTTCTGAATGAGAAAATCCAGCCGCCCGGCGGTGTCGGCGTCGGCCATCAGATCGTCGGCCAGAGGAGCCAGGGCCGCGCCCATGGCCCGGCGGACCTTCATCTCCTCGCTGTCCTCCTCGGCGCAGATGCGCACCCGCTTCTGCCGCAGATCGTCCTTCTCCGCGTCAGTCTGGGCCCGGTACAGCTGCTCCTCCACCTGCTTCTTGGCGGCGCGGATCTCCCGCAGCTTCGGCGTGGCGGCATCGGGGATGTAAAAGCCCCGGCTGCGGGTGTTTTCCGGGTCCAGAATGGCCAGAGCCGGAGCGGGATCATGAAATTCCAGGCCCGTAAGTCCCGCCGTATCCCGCAGCCGCTCAAACATGGGCCGCAGGGTCTCCAGCCGCTGGAGATAGCCCTTGAGTTCAAACAGCTCCACATGGTCCGGCACCTCCAGCTCCCGGCACCGGCGCAGGGAGCCGCGGATGTCCTTCATCTGGCACAGCACCACACAGATCTGGTCGTACAGGTCCTTCAGCTCCTCCGCATGGGCGGCGGCCCGCTCCACATTGTGCAGCTCCAGCTCCAGCTCCTGCCGTTGGTCAGGGGTATAGTACCGCAGGCGGCGAATGCGCTCCTGGCCAAAGGGGCTGCACCCATGGAGACTCTCCAGAATATACTGCAGGCCGATTTTTTCTCTTTCCTCGAAACGGATCTCGATCATGCCAGCTCCTCCTTTACATTGATCACCGGAACGTCCACGGCCTCCCGCATCCGGGCCATGAACTCGTCTTTATCGAACTTCCACCCGTAGGCGGACACAGGGTTGATGGTCACGCACAGGGTCCGGGCTGCCTCGGCAGTTTCCAGCCGCACCTGCCGGGTCTGCAGCTTGTCCAGGGTATCCGGCGTCAGCAGCACCCGGCTGGGGTCCTTCACCACCAGCCGTCCGCCCCGCAGCACGCCGCTGCGCAGCAGAGGCACCACCATGGAGTCCGTCAGCGCTCCGGGGGCCAGGGCCTCGCCGTGCTCCTTCAGACATTTCTCCAGGCCGTCCTCCGCCTCCGGCGGCAGGGTCGCCGCCTTGGGCAGATTCATGATGCGGTAGATATTGGCGGTATCCGCCACCACCTTTTCCATGCTCATGTGATACGACGCGCCGGTGCACAGCACCACGCCCTCGGCAACCGCCCGGGCGCCCAAAGACTTCCGGCCCAGGGCCCCGTCGATGATGGACTTATCCGCTCCCAAATCAAAGAACATCCGGGATACCTCCCGCAGCTGGCTGGTGATGGACGGCCCTGCCAGCTGGACGTTTCCGGCGCTGCGGGCCCGAAGGATCACCACCTCACCCAGAGGCGTGGGAATGCCGGTGGTCTCCAGGATCTCCGTGGTCACATCGCCCAGCCGCAGCATGTCCCGGGCCGTGGCGATCAGGGTTCCCTCCCGGACGAAAATGCCGGGCTTTTCTGTACCCGTCACCACGTCGGTGGACTCGCCGTCCCGCCCGATGGACGTCAGGCCCAGGGTTCCCTGAAGCCGGTCGTGATGCAGCATCCAGTTAAGCATAGTGGTCTTTCCTGCGTTTTTGCACATGCCCACAATGGACATGGTTTTCACGCTGTTCAATATCTCCAGCAGCTGTGAGGACATGGTTTTCCCTCCCGGTGTAAATCGTTCTGAAATGGTATTATAGCGTATATTTCCTTAAAAGAAAAGGGGGGGCCGCAGGATTTATTTTTTGCCCGCCCGGTAAGCCAAAGCACCCCGCAGGGCGGACCGCCAGGAGAGCGGTCTGCCGCACGGGGTGCGTTTATGGCAGCGGGAAAAGGGGCCGCATCAGTTGGCGATGCCGTGGTGGACGGGCTTGGTGGCGGGGGTAATGGCCTGGATGCTGTAGCCGTTGGCCAGACAATACTGGATGATATCCGGCAGGGCGTCGGCGGTGGTGGACTTGGTTGCGGCATCATGCATCAGCACCACGTTGCTCCGGCCATGGCGCAGGGCAGAGGTGACGGCGCTGTAGATCCGGCCCGAGGAGGCGGGGGTGCCGGCAGCGTCGCCGCTGGATACATTCCAGTCAAAATAGGTGAAGCCCTCGTTCTGGACCCGCTGGGCCAGACGGCTCATGATGCCCACGCTGTACTGGCGGCTGACTGTGTTGGAGCTGCCTCCGGGGAAGCGGATGATGGTGGCCTCATACCCGAAGTCTGCCCGAAGCCGGTCCCGGAGCCGGTAGACGTTCTGCATAAAGGCCTCGTCACTTTTGTAAATGGATGCATAGTCGTGGGAGTAGCCGTGAATGGCCACGGTATGCCCTTCGTCGATCATCCGGCGGATCAGAGCCTTACCGGACTCGCCGTAGTTGACGATGAAGAAGGTGGCGCGGACGTTATAGGCCTTCAGAGTGTCCAGCACCCGGGGCGTCACCCGGTCGCTGGGGCCGTCATCGAAGGTCAGGTAGACGGGACTGGAGCCGGTGGTGGTATTTTCATATACGGACACCTGGCGGGTGGCAGAGGCGGTGTTGCCCGCCTTGTCGGACACGGTATAGGTCAGGGTATAGACCCCGGGAACGGAGGTGTCCACAGTGCCGGCCCGGCGGATGGCTGCGGTCAGGTCGCCGTCGGCGTCATCCTGGGCCGTGGCTCCGGGATCCTTGAGTGTACCGCCCAGGGGAACGAACAGCTCCCGCTGACCGGACAGCGTGATGACCGGGGCTACCACGTCCCGGACCGTCACCCGACGGGTGGCAGTGGCGGTATTTCCGGCCTTGTCGGTGACGGTGTAGGTGAGAACGTGGATGTCGCCGCTTTCCTGGTCCGTTACCCGGATAGAGGCGGTGAGATCACCGTCGCAGCGGTCCCGGGCGGCGGCTCCCGGGTCCTGGAACAGGTCAAAGCGGGAGACGGTGATCTCCGTATCCCCGGCCAGCGTCAGCTCCGGGGCCTCCCGGTCCTCCACGCGCACCAGACGGCGGGCCGTGTAGCGCTGCCCCCGGTACTCCGCCTGATACGTCAGGGTATAGTCCCCGGGGACCTCGGTGTTCACCCGGCCCTCCACAGTGACGGCGGTATCGGTGCGGTTGCCGCCCCGCAGCAGCTGGGCGCCGGGGTCCGTGTAGGCAGCGAAGGCGGCGATGCGTTCCTCGGACGGGCCGTTGAGCTGGATGTGAGTGGGCGGTGTGAGGATAAAATAGCCCTTTGCAAGGCTCAGAACGCCGATGACGGCGGCTGCCAGCAGCAGAGCTCCGCCTGCCGCCAGAGCGGCGATGGTCTTTTTTTTCATGGATGCGATCCCCCTATAAACGATTCTGTCTGATATTGTAGAGAACTGCCGCCGGGGAATCAAGGTACATTCCGTTACAAGACGGTAACAAATGATTACGAAAAATTTTATCCGCGAAAGTGTGTGTATTCAGGCAGTGCAGTAAAGCCTGGGGCGCTGGGGGTTCAGGATTTGGCTGTCCCGGTACATTGAGATGGGTTTTTGTAGAGAAATTATTGAAAAGCACCAAATGAAACATGAAATTATCACTTCTTTTTGCTGAATTGACAGATTCGCCGCAATTGAATATAATAGATAATCAGGAAATATTCAACAAAGACAGGAGGCAGCTTATGGCATTTTATGATGTTGACAACGCAATGACGGTGAAATTGGATTACGACCTGCCCCCATATCCCACCTTCCGGGAGGGGATCCGGCGGGCCCCCAGGCGGGAGGCCCATCTGTCCCAGGCAGACAAGGCGCTGGCCATCCGCAACGCCCTGCGGTACATCCACCCGGACCATCATTTGCAGATGGCAAGGGAGTTTGCCCGGGAGCTGGAGGAGCATGGCCGGATCTACGGATATCGCTTCCGGCCGGAGGGGGAGCTGCACGGCAAGCCCATCGACCAGTATCGGGGCAACTGCATAGAGGCCAAGGCATTCCAGGTGATGATGGACAACAACCTGGACTTCGACGTGGCCCTGTACCCCTATGAGCTGGTGACCTACGGCGAGACGGGGCAGGTGTGCCAGAACTGGATGCAGTACCGGCTCATCAAGAAGTATCTGGAGGTCATGACCGATGAGCAGACGCTGGTGGTTATGTCCGGCCACCCGCTGGGCCTGTTCCACAGCCACAAGCTGGCGCCCCGGTGCATCATCACCAACGGCCTGATGGTGGGCGCCTTTGACGACCAGAAGAACTTCAACCGCGCCGCCGCCCTGGGCGTGGCCAACTACGGCCAGATGACGGCAGGCGGCTGGATGTACATCGGGCCCCAGGGCATCGTCCACGGGACCTTCAACACCCTGCTCAACGCCGGACGGCTGAAGCTGGGGATTCCCGCCGACGGGAACCTGGCGGGGCGGCTGTTCGTGTCGGCGGGCCTGGGCGGCATGAGCGGGGCCCAGGGCAAGGCGGCGGAGATTGCCGGGGCCGTGTCCATCATCGCAGAGGTGGACGACTCCCGCATCGAGACCCGCTATACCCAGGGATGGGTCAGCCAGCGCACCGACAGCCTGGAGCAGGCGCTGGCTATGGCCCGGCAGCATCTGGCGGACAAGACCCCCTGCGCCATCGCCTATCACGGAAATGTGGTGGACCTGCTGGAATACCTGTATGACAACAACGTGCATGTGGACCTGCTCAGCGACCAGACCTCCTGCCATGTGCCCTATGACGGCGGATACTGCCCCCAGGGGCTGACCTTTGCCCAGCGGACGGAGCTGCTGGACCGGGATCCGGAGAGATTCCGGCAGCTGGTGGATCAGTCGCTGCGGCGGCATTATGAGATGATCTGCAAATTCCACGACCGGGGGACGTATTTCTTCGACTACGGCAACAGCTTCCTGAAGGCCGTGTTTGACGCCGGAGTGCGGGACGTGTGCCGCAACGGCGAAAACGACCTGGACGGATTCGTGTTCCCCTCCTATGTGGAGGACATTCTGGGGCCGTGCCTGTTCGACTTCGGCTACGGGCCCTTCCGGTGGTGCTGTCTGTCGGGAAAGCCCGAGGATCTGGACAAGACCGACGCCGCCGCCGCGGCGTATATCCTGGAAAACAACCGGCGGTATCAGGACTATGACAACTATGTGTGGGTCCGGGACGCCAAGCGCAACCGCATGGTGGTGGGCACCCAGTGCCGCATCCTGTATCAGGACGCCATGGGACGCATGAACATCGCCCTGAAATTCAACGAGATGGTGCGAAACGGCGAGATCGGCCCCGTGATGCTGGGCCGGGACCACCACGACACCGGCGGAACGGACTCCCCCTTCCGGGAGACCTCCAACATCAAGGACGGCTCCAACATCATGGCGGACATGGCCACCCAGTGCTATGCCGGCAACGCCGCCCGGGGCATGAGCCTTATCGCCCTGCACAACGGCGGCGGCGTGGGCATCGGCAAGTCCATCAACGGCGGGTTCGGCATGGTGCTGGACGGCTCGGAGCGGGTGGACACCATCCTGCGTATGAGCATGCCCTGGGACACCATGGTGGGTGTGGCCCGGCGCAGCTGGGCCCGGAACGACAACGCCGTCACCACGGCCATGGAGTATAACCGCCTGTATGCGGGGCAGGATCATATCACCCTGCCCTATGCCGCGCCGGAGGACGACGACATCATCGCCGCCGTGCTCCACGGGGCCCGGTAAGGAGGGACCATGGGTACCTACATTACGAACATCGGTCTGCTGGCCACGCCCCGGGGCCATTCCGCCCGGCGGGGCACGCAGCAGGGAGACGTGACGCTGCTGCGGAACGCCTGGGTGGAGCTACACGGCGAGACCATTGCCGCCGTGGGGCAGGGGACCCCTGCTCCGGCGGAGGGCGACCGGGTCATCGACGCCGGGGGACGGCTGGTGACCCCGGGACTGGTGGACGCCCATACACACCTGATCTTCGGCGGGTGGCGGCAGAATGAGCTGGGGCAGAAGCTCCGCGGCGTGCCGTATCTGGATATTCTGGCCCAGGGCGGCGGCATTCTCTCCACCGTTCGGGCCACCCGGGCGGCTACGGAGGAGCAGCTGGCGCAGAAGGCGGCGGACTACATGGACTACCTCACCGACGGACGCTATGACGAGCTCGTGCTCGCGCGCGACCTGTCGGCCAAGGCGCGCAGCACCGACGACCCGACGCCGCGCGACACGGCCTATCTCTCGGCCGGGACGGCGGATCTGCTGTACCTGTCCGTGCGCCTGGCGCTGTGTGAGCTGACGTGCCCGGCGGACGATCCGTGCCCGCTCGTGCTCGATGACACGCTCGTGAATTTCGACGATGCGCGCGCCGGGCGCGCCATGGCGCTCTTCCGGGAGATCGCGCAGCACCGGCAGGTCATTCTCTTCACCTGCCACGAGCGCGACTGCCCCGCGCAGGCGTAAAACACGCGAAAACAGCAGGACCGGACACGGGACATTCCGTGTCCGGTTTTTGTCGTTGACAGGCGGGACAAATCGCGTTATACTGACGGCGTTTTGCGTTCCCGGCAAAAACTTTATGGAGAGGGGATCCCAATGGAAAAGCTCTTTCACCTGAAAGAAAACAACACCACCGTACGCACCGAGATCGTCGCCGGCCTGACGACGTTCATGACCATGGCGTACATCATCGCGCTCAACCCGAACCTGCTGACCGGCTTCGGCGCCCAGGGCGGCTCGCAGCTGTGGAACGGCGTGTTCCTCGCCACCTGCATCGCCTCCGCCGTCGGCACGCTCGTCATGGCGTTCGCGGCCAACAAGCCCTTTGCCATGGCGCCCGGCATGGGTCTCAACAGCTTCTTTGCCGTCGTCGTGGCCAACATCGTCACCCTGACCGGCATGAGCTACCTGCAGTCGTTCCAGACGGCGCTGTGCGTCATCCTCATTGAGGGCATCGTGTTCATCATTCTCTCGGTGCTCAAGGTGCGCGAGAAGATCGTCGAGGCCATTCCGCTCGGCATCCGGCTCGGCATCGCGCCGGCCATCGGTCTCATGCTGCTCAACATTGGCATCGGCTCCAACGCCGGTGTGTACTCGAGCGACGGCGGCCCGTTTTACGTCATGCGCGATTTCTTCGGCGCGCTCACGCCCAGCCTTGCCAAGGCCAACATGGGCGACGGCTACCCGCAGATGGTGCTCACGGTCGTGACCATGTTCGTGGGCCTGTTCCTGATCGTGCTGTTCGCGCACAAGAAGATCAAGGGCTCCGTGCTGCTGGGCATGCTCTGCGCGTCCGGCATCTACTGGGCGGGCGAGGCCATCTTCCTGCACACGAACCCGTTCGCGTCGCTCAAGGGCGCGTCGTTCGTGCCTGCGTTCGGCGACATGGCCGAGACGACCCTGTTCAAGTTCGACTTTGCCGCCCTCGGCGAGATCGGCTGGTTCACGGTCGTGACGCTCGTCATCACGTTCTGCATCATTGACATGTTCGACACCATCGGCACGCTCGTCGGCACGGCGAGCCGCGCCGGCATGGTCGACAAGGACGGCAACATGCCGCGCATGCGCGAGGCGCTGCTGGCCGACGCCGTCGGCACCGTCGC
>OLQB01003161.1_pt1 | contig 10094 bp, 6 predicted proteins | sample 1672681 | NCBI WGS metagenome assembly OLQB01 (sample SAMEA3136713, study PRJEB25190) | human gut metagenome | reverse complement strand
TAGGGATTCCCAATGTGTCAATGATCGTCGCAGCACTACAGGGGCCAATGCGGGCAATCAAATTGAGAATATCAATAGCCCGTGTCAGGGCGGGAACTTTGCTTGATTCCAACATACTGGACTCCAGTCTTAGATACTGGAATCAGTCTCGTTGCTCAGGGGGAGTAAAATTGTGAAGCGCATCAAATCCCGCTCCTCGTCCAGCAGACTGGAGAAATTACGCACAAATTTGTGAATCAGCGCACGGATTTTTTCTTATTGAGTACAACAGGTTGGACAAATTTTGCCGGAGGGGGAATGTGCCGGTGCAGTAAACCGGCACAGAGTGGCGGAATCAGACAGATAAGGTCATGGACTCAACAACCTCAATCCAGCCATGCTCACTGGCGATATCCTGGCCGTTTAACCAACGGCGCAGCATATTCAGTGCCATCATTGCGCACACTTCCTGACGGATAGCCAGGCTGTAGCGCGTAGTGCTGAAACGCACACGCAGAGCGAAAGTGCCGTCTGGCGTGGCTAGCGCAAAGTTGAGATGCTCGTTCTCGAAACCCGAAACAGCCAGTGCCAGCCCGGCAAAATGGTTGGCCCGCCGTTCTGTAATCCAGTGCGCAGTTTGCGCCAGGGTTTCCTCCTGTGAAGGAACCACTTCACACGCCAGCAATGGAGCACCTGCGCGAGAAAGTTGCAAAGCCAATAAACCACCGGTGAATTGCTCGCTCAACGTCAGGCTGAACTGGCGGTTTTGCAATTCGCGACTGATCTGCGCGGGCAGTCCTTCAGTGCCTTCGAAAATCACGCTCTGTCCGGCAACACGTTTAACATCCAGCCACAGTTTTTCCATCGCCTGTTGCTCGCTTGCCGGTCCGGTGAGTTTCAGTTCGATGATAGGCATTGAGGAGCGATAGCCCATTGTTACGCCCGGCGGCAGTTGTAGAGTGTCCAGGCTTTGTGCCAGATCGCTTTCCGAACGACCAAAAGTAGTCAAACGCAGACAAACCGGCGGCTGCGGTAAAGAAAAACGCTCGCGCAGGCGCGGCAGGATTTCGTGCTCGACCATCACCTTAAATTCTGACGGTACGCCGGGAGTAAAGAACATCAGGCAACGATTAAGCTGCACGGCAAAACCACAGGCGGTGCCTACCGGGTTATTGATAAATTCAGCACTGGCAGGCAGCTCCGCTTGTTTACGGTTGCTCGGTGCCATTACTCGTCCACGTTCGTGGAAATAGCGTTCCATCTCTTTGAGCCAGGCTTCATGCAGCACCAGGCCTTCACCTTTTGCTGTCGCAGCGGCGAGTGCGCTTAAATCATCGCTGGTCGGTCCCAGCCCGCCGTTAACGATCAGCACATCGGCGTGCTGACTACGTTCGCGAAGAATGGTGACTAAGTCATCAAGGTTATCCCCCACCGTATTGCGGCGAGATAATGGCAACCCCTGATGAAAGAAAAAATCGGCCAGCCAGGCAGCGTTAGTGTCAACGATTTGCCCGTGTAACACTTCATCCCCGGTGGATAACATTTCCACTTTTAACATGGTTATCTCCTGCTTTTGTTATCGAATCACTATAACGCAAAGGGAGATAAGGCGTAGTAAGAAACTGAATGGCGCGACAGAATGCCGCGCCGGAAGGGATCAGAAACTGGCGTTAACCCCAACATACGGGCCGTCAGCCACGGCGTTGTCGCGGTTACCGTCTTTACCCGACAGATTCAGGTAGCGATAACCCGCCTCAATACTGACTGGACGCATAATGGTGTAACGCGCGCCAGCATTCGCTTCTTCATAACTTTGAATACCGCTGGAGAGCGAATCCGGAGAGTAGTAATACTCGCCAAACAAACGGAAGCTGTTGCCAATTTTCCACTGCAAACCACCTCCTACCGCTGCGGCATAACCTTCATCGCCGTAATTCGGGTTGGTGTAAACGCCTTTTCCGCCAACGGTCGCCATTAACGGCCCGAGAGGCAGATTCAACCCCAGCCCCACGCCAGCGACATCACCGTCGTCGTCGTTATGTGTCCAGTTACCGCTTAACGCCAGGCCCGTCGTTTCAGTCCCAAAACCGACACCAATATTGGTGTATTCTTTACCCGCCTGACCGCTGATGCTCATTGCATTGACCGATGCAGAAACCAACAGCATTCCGGCCAGACCTGCTAGCGCAATTTTTTTCATTATCCCCTTTCCCACAAGCAATTAATCAAAATTCCCAAAGCTGCGGGATTGTACTGCCTGGCACAGAGGATTCAATGAGCGAAAAAAAGGATCTAGTCACTTATTGTAACTAAATACTTCTTAAATAATTAAATGCCGAAAAAATAAACACACTTTATCGATACACACAAAAATAATAATAAGTACAGTTGGAATAAGGTGGAATATCAATTAGTATATGGAGAACTTCCGGAAGGTATGGAGTTAAAGGCTAACGGTGAAATTTATGGTGTACCTCAGGAAACCGGTGAATATACCTTTATGGTTCGAATGAAGAATGGAAGTCAGTTGAATGATGGTGCTTATTTGCTGTGTAAAATGGCCGACGATCGCGGCGTTTTCCCCGGTCAATGGGCGATTTCGGGTGGCGGCGTGGAGCCTGGCGAACGAATTGAAGAGGCACTACGCCGCGAAATTCGCGAAGAACTGGGAGAACAGCTGCTTTTGACAGAAATCACGCCGTGGACCTTCAGCGATGATATTCGCACCAAGACGTATGCAGATAGTCGCAAGGAAGAGATTTATATGATTTACCTGATTTTTGACTGCGTTTCTGCCAACCGAGAAGTGAAAATAAACGAAGAGTTTCAGGACTACGCGTGGGTAAAACCTGAAGATCTGGTGCATTATGATTTGAATGTCGCCACCCGAAAAACGTTACGTTTGAAAGGTCTTCTGTAACAATGATGACAGCCATTACTGGCTGTCAGATTGAAAATTTAGTGGTTAACGAATTCCCCATCCAGATAAACTTTGCCTTTTTCCACATGCATGACTAAACCATCCAGATAATCAGGTTTAAATGTCGCGTCACGCTTATCTTTAGCAATATATGTCAGGCAATGATTATGGGTGAAAATAACGATATTTTTATCAGGCGCTTTGCTTTGTAAGTCCTTAATTGCACTATAAATCTCATTACCGCACTGAAGAAGTCGTTTATCTACCGTCAATTTTTTACCCGCTGAAAACCAGGTAGCCGACTGAATGGTCCGGACGGTATTACTGGAATAAAGATCGAAATCAGGGATATCAGCACTAAAAGCGTTGCCCAGTTCACGGGCATCCTGGGTACCTTTAACCGTAATACCTGTTTTATCTGACAAGCATTGATTGGTTGAACGGTCGCAACGTTCAGCATGACGAAACAAAACGACAACCGGGTGCTGCTGTGCCAGTCTGGCCAGTGTTTTATTGTCGATACGTGGCAAACCATTGCTACTCCAGGCGGCATGAGTACCCAGTCCGGCAATTGCAGCGAGCGCCAGTAAAATGATGATATATTTTTTTGACTTCAACGAAGAGCGGCAAAAAGCTAACACGTAAACTCCACCTATAGACAAGCGCAACCAGACAATTACCGTGAAATTGAGCTACATTTCTGGCGATAATTCGCAGTTGGTGTAATATTAAAAATCCTACGATGTCGGCAAAATGCCTCAAAATTTTGCCAAATGCAAAGCCTAAATAAGAAAAAATATAAAAATTTCAATATTTACGTCTAATATTAGTTTCTTAAGGTTAAGTTAATATTCTATCCTTAAAATTTCGCTCCAAATGGCAAAATATACACAACACTCTTTATAGCAAATATAAGTGGACAGGTATTCAATGGCGGAAGGAAAAGCAATGTCAGAATTTTTGCCTTTTTCGCGACCAGCAATGGGCGTGGAGGAACTCGCTGCAGTTAAAGAGGTTCTCGAATCCGGTTGGATCACAACCGGCCCGAAGAATCAGGCGCTTGAGCAAGCCTTTTGCCAGTTGACGGGAAATCAGCATGCCATCGCGGTCAGTTCAGCCACCGCCGGAATGCATATCACGCTAATGGCGTTGAAAATTGGCAAGGGCGATGAAGTGATTACGCCTTCCCTGACCTGGGTTTCAACTCTCAATATGATCTCCTTGTTGGGTGCAACGCCGGTAATGGTGGATGTCGACCGCGATACGCTGATGGTCACGCCTGAAGCTATCGAGTCAGCCATTACGCCACGCACTAAAGCCATCATTCCGGTGCATTATGCCGGTGCGCCAGCAGATATTGACGCCATTCGCGCCATTGGCGAACGTTACGGCATCGCAGTTATCGAAGATGCTGCCCATGCCGTCGGTACGTATTACAAAGGGCGACATATTGGCGCAAAAGGTACCGCTATTTTTTCGTTTCACGCCATCAAAAATATTACCTGTGCGGAAGGTGGCCTGATTGTTACTGATAATGAAAATCTTGCCCGCCAGCTACGGATGCTGAAATTTCACGGTCTGGGTGTCGATGCCTATGACAGACAAACCTGGGGCCGTGCACCGCAGGCTGAAGTCTTAACACCGGGCTATAAGTACAATCTGACCGATATTAACGCCGCGATTGCCCTGACACAGTTAGTCAAATTAGAGCACCTCAACACCCGTCGGCGCGAAATTGCCCTGCAATATCAGCAAGCACTGGCAGCTCTCCCCTTTCAGCCATTAAGTCTTCCCGCCTGGCCGCACGTTCACGCCTGGCATCTGTTTATTATTCGTGTCGATGAACAACGTTGTGGTATCAGTCGCGATGCGTTGATGGAAGCGTTAAAAGAAAGAGGCATTGGTACCGGGTTACATTTCCGCGCCGCTCACACACAAAAATATTATCGCGAGCGTTTTCCCACGCTGTCGTTACCGAATACCGAATGGAATAGCGAACGCATCTGTTCTTTGCCGCTGTTCCCGGATATGACTACCGCCGATGCCGACCATGTCATCACAGCCCTTCAGCAACTCGCAGGACAATAAGCCATGTTTGAAATCCACCCTGTTAAGAAAGTCTCGGTGGTTATTCCCGTTTATAACGAGCAGGAAAGCTTACCGGAATTAATCAGGCGCACCACCACAGCCTGTGAATCGTTGGGGAAAGAGTATGAGATCCTGCTGATTGATGACGGCAGTAGCGATAATTCCGCGCATATGCTGGTCGAAGCCTCACAAGCGGAGAACAGCCATATTGTGTCTATTTTGCTTAACCGCAATTACGGGCAACATTCAGCGATTATGGCGGGATTCAGTCACGTTACTGGCGACTTAATTATTACCCTTGATGCCGATCTCCAGAATCCGCCAGAAGAAATCCCCCGCCTGGTGGCAAAAGCCGATGAAGGTTACGACGTGGTAGGGACTGTACGCCAGAACCGCCAGGACAGCTGGTTTCGTAAAACCGCTTCGAAGATGATTAACCGGCTTATTCAGCGCACCACTGGCAAAGCGATGGGTGATTACGGTTGTATGCTGCGCGCCTATCGCCGTCATATTGTCGATGCGATGTTGCACTGCCATGAACGCAGCACCTTTATCCCGATTCTGGCGAATATCTTCGCCCGCCGTGCCATTGAAATTCCAGTACATCATGCCGAGCGTGAGTTTGGTGAATCCAAATACAGTTTTATGCGCCTGATTAATTTGATGTACGACCTGGTGACCTGCCTTACCACAACGCCGCTACGTATGCTGAGTCTGCTCGGCAGCATTATTGCGATTGGAGGTTTTAGCATTGCGGTGCTGCTGGTGATTTTACGCCTGACCTTCGGACCACAATGGGCGGCAGAAGGCGTCTTTATGCTATTTGCCGTGCTGTTTACTTTTATTGGCGCTCAGTTTATCGGCATGGGATTACTCGGTGAATATATCGGCAGGATCTACACCGATGTCCGCGCCCGCCCCCGCTATTTTGTTCAGCAAGTTATCCGTCCATCCAGCAAGGAAAATGAATAATGAAAACCGTCGTTTTTGCCTACCACGATATGGGATGCCTCGGTATTGAAGCCCTGCTGGCTGCCGGTTACGAAATTAGCGCCATTTTTACCCATACTGATAATCCCGGTGAAAAAGCCTTTTATGGTTCGGTGGCTCGTCTGGCGGCGGAAAGAGGCATTCCGGTTTATGCGCCGGATAACGTTAATCATCCGCTGTGGGTGGAACGCATTGCCCAACTGTCGCCAGATGTGATTTTCTCTTTTTATTATCGCCATCTTATTTACGACGAAATTTTGCAGCTCGCTCCCGCAGGTGCATTTAATCTGCATGGTTCGCTGTTACCAAAATATCGTGGTCGCGCGCCGCTGAACTGGGTGCTGGTCAACGGTGAAACGGAAACTGGCGTTACATTGCACCGAATGGTGAAACGTGCCGATGCCGGGGCCATTGTGGCGCAACTGCGCATTGCCATTGCGCCAGACGATATCGCTATTACGCTGCATCATAAATTGTGCCATGCCGCGCGCCAGCTACTGGAACAGACATTACCCGCCATTAAACACGGTAATATTCTGGAAATCGCCCAGCGCGAAAACGAAGCCACCTGTTTTGGTCGCAGAACGCCGGATGACAGTTTCCTTGAATGGCATAAACCGGCATCCGTACTGCACAACATGGTACGTGCCGTTGCCGATCCGTGGCCGGGTGCCTTCAGCTATGTTGGCAATCAGAAATTCACCGTCTGGTCGTCGCGTGTTCATCCTCATGCCAGCAAAGCACAGCCGGGGAGCGTGATTTCTGTTGCGCCACTGCTGATTGCCTGTGGCGATGGCGCGCTGGAAATCGTCACCGGACAGGCGGGCGACGGCATTACTATGCAGGGCTCGCAATTAGCGCAGACGCTGGGCCTGGTGCAAGGTTCACGCTTGAATAGCCAGCCTGCCTGCACCGCCCGACGCCGTACCCGGGTACTCATCCTCGGGGTGAATGGCTTTATTGGCAACCATCTGACAGAACGCCTGCTGCGCGAAGATCATTATGAAGTTTACGGTCTGGATATTGGCAGCGATGCGATAAGCCGTTTTCTGAATCATCCGCATTTTCACTTTGTTGAAGGCGATATCAGTATTCATTCCGAATGGATTGAGTATCATGTCAAAAAATGTGATGTCGTCTTGCCGCTGGTGGCGATAGCCACGCCGATTGAATATACCCGCAACCCGCTGCGCGTATTTGAACTCGATTTTGAAGAGAATCTGCGCATTATCCGCTACTGCGTGAAGTACCGTAAGCGAATCATCTTCCCGTCAACTTCAGAAGTTTATGGGATGTGTAGCGATAAATACTTCGATGAGGACCATTCTAATTTAATCGTCGGCCCGGTGAATAAACCACGCTGGATTTATTCGGTATCAAAACAATTACTTGATCGGGTGATCTGGGCCTATGGCGAAAAAGAGGGTTTACAGTTCACCCTCTTCCGCCCGTTTAACTGGATGGGACCACGACTGGATAACCTTAATGCAGCGCGAATTGGCAGCTCCCGCGCTATTACGCAACTCATTCTCAATCTGGTAGAAGGTTCACCGATTAAGCTGATTGATGGCGGAAAACAAAAACGCTGCTTTACTGATATTCGCGATGGTATCGAGGCGTTATACCGCATTATCGAAAATGCGGGAAATCGCTGCGACGGTGAAATTATCAACATTGGCAATCCTGAGAACGAAGCGAGCATTGAGGAACTGGGCGAGATGCTGCTGGCGAGCTTCGAAAAACATCCGCTGCGCCATCATTTCCCACCGTTTGCGGGCTTTCGCGTTGTCGAAAGTAGCAGCTACTACGGCAAAGGATATCAGGACGTAGAGCATCGTAAACCGAGCATCCGCAATGCCCACCGCTGCCTGGACTGGGAGCCGAAAATTGATATGCAGGAAACCATCGACGAAACGCTGGATTTCTTCCTGCGCACCGTTGATCTTACGGATAAACCATCATGACCAAAGTAGGCTTACGCATTGATGTCGATACCTTTCGTGGCACCCGTGAAGGCGTGCCGCGTCTGCTGGAAATCTTGAGTAAGCATAATATTCAGGCCAGCATTTTTTTCAGCGTCGGCCCGGACAATATGGGCCGCCATCTCTGGCGACTGGTGAAGCCACAGTTTTTGTGGAAGATGCTGCGCTCAAACGCGTCATCGCTTTATGGCTGGGATATTTTACTGGCAGGTACGGCCTGGCCAGGTAAAGAGATTGGTCATGCCAATGCCGATATCATTCGTGAAGCGGCTAAACATCACGAAGTCGGCCTGCACGCCTGGGATCACCATGCCTGGCAAGCCCGTAGCGGTAACTGGGATCGGCAAACAATGATCGACGATATTGCACGCGGTCTTCGCACTCTGGAAGAGATTATCGGTCAACCGGTAACCTGTTCTGCCGCTGCGGGCTGGCGTGCCGACCAGAAGGTGATCGAAGCAAAAGAAGCGTTCCATTTGCGCTACAACAGCGATTGTCGTGGGGCCATGCCGTTCCGTCCATTGCTCGAATCAGGAAACCCTGGCACTGCGCAAATTCCGGTGACCTTACCCACCTGGGATGAAGTGATTGGTCGGGATGTGAAAGCAGAAGATTTTAACGGTTGGTTACTCAACCGCATCCTGCGAGATAAAGGCACGCCGGTTTATACCATTCATGCAGAAGTTGAAGGCTGCGCTTATCAGCATAATTTTGTGGATCTCCTCAAACGCGCAGCTCAGGAAGGCGTGACATTTTGCCCTTTAAGCGAACTGTTATCAGAGACGTTGCCGCTCGGACAAGTTGTTCGCGGAAATATTGCCGGACGTGAAGGCTGGCTGGGTTGCCAACAAATTGCGGGTAGTCGCTGATGAAATCGGTACGTTACCTTATCGGCCTCTTCGCGTTTATTGCCTGCTATTACCTGTTACCGATCAGCACGCGTCTGCTCTGGCAACCCGATGAAACGCGTTATGCGGAAATCAGTCGAGAAATGCTGGCATCCGGCGACTGGATTGTGCCCCATCTGTTAGGGCTACGTTATTTCGAAAAACCCATTGCCGGATACTGGATTAACAGCATTGGGCAATGGCTATTTGGCGCGAATAACTTTGGTGTGCGGGCAGGCGTTATCTTTGCGACCCTGTTAACTGCCGCGCTGGTGACCTGGTTTACTCTGCGCTTATGGCGCGATAAACGTCTGGCTCTACTCGCCACAGTAATTTATCTCTCATTGTTTATTGTCTATGCCATCGGCACTTATGCCGTGCTCGATCCGTTTATTGCATTCTGGCTGGTGGCGGGAATGTGCAGCTTCTGGCTGGCAATGCAGGCACAGACGTGGAAAGGCAAAAGCGCAGGATTTTTACTGCTGGGAATCACCTGCGGCATGGGGGTGATGACCAAAGGTTTTCTCGCCCTTGCCGTGCCGGTATTAAGCGTGCTGCCATGGGTAGCGACGCAAAAACGCTGGAAAGATCTCTTTATTTACGGCTGGCTGGCGGTTATCAGTTGCGTACTGACGGTTCTCCCTTGGGGACTGGCGATAGCGCAGCGGGAGCCTAACTTCTGGCACTATTTTTTCTGGGTTGAGCATATTCAACGCTTTGCACTGGATGATGCCCAACATAGAGCTCCGTTCTGGTACTACGTGCCGGTCATCATTGCCGGTAGCCTGCCGTGGCTGGGATTACTCCCCGGTGCACTGTACACAGGCTGGAAAAACCGCAAGCATTCCGCAACCGTCTATTTGTTGAGCTGGACGATAATGCCGCTGCTGTTTTTCTCCGTCGCTAAAGGTAAATTGCCCACCTATATTCTTTCCTGCTTTGCATCTCTGGCAATGCTGATGGCGCATTACGCTTTGCTGGCAGCAAAAAATAATCCTCTGGCGCTGCGGATTAATGGCTGGATTAACATCGCTTTTGGCGTCACTGGCATTATTGCCACATTTGTGGTCTCCCCGTGGGGACCAATGAACACGCCGGTGTGGCAAACCTTCGAGAGCTATAAAGTCTTTTGTGCCTGGTCGATTTTTTCGCTATGGGCATTTTTCGGCTGGTACACCTTAACAAACGTCGAAAAGACCTGGCCTTTTGCCGCGCTTTGCCCGCTGGGGCTGGCGTTGCTGGTAGGAT
>OLQB01003158.1_pt1 | contig 10097 bp, 7 predicted proteins | sample 1672681 | NCBI WGS metagenome assembly OLQB01 (sample SAMEA3136713, study PRJEB25190) | human gut metagenome | reverse complement strand
CACGCCCGGAAGATGTTCCTTTCCGTCTTCCGGGCTTCATCTCTTATGCAAGAGGTACATTATGAAGATTTCCAACCCGGTGCTCACCGGTTTTCATGCCGATCCTTCAATGATTCGCGTCGGTGACACTTATTACATTGCCAATTCCACTTTCGAATGGTTCCCAGGCGTTCGCCTGCATGAGTCCAAGGACCTGGTGCATTGGAACATTCTTCCAAGCCCGTTGAGCCGGTCCAGCCAGCTTGATATGAGAGGAAACCCCTCTTCGGGAGGCATCTGGGCTCCTGACCTAAGCTATGCGGATGGCAGGTTCTGGCTGATCTACACTGATGTCAAGGTGGTCAATGGTGCATTCAAGGATTGCACTAATTATTTGGTCACCGCCGAGGACATCCACGGGCCATGGAGCGAGCCGGTTCGCATCAACGGGGTCGGTTTTGACGCCAGCCTGTTCCATGACGACGACGGCCGCAAATACTTGGTGCAGCAGACATGGGATTTCCGTGAATACCACCACCAGTTCGACGGTATCACATTGACGGAATTCGACGTCGACACCATGAAGCTCAAGCCAGAAACGGCCCGCACCATCTGGGATGGCACCTCGGTGAAGATCACCGAAGGTCCCCACCTATACAAGAAGGATGGTTGGTACTACCTGTTTGCCGCAGAAGGCGGCACGGTGTATGAGCATCAGGAATCTGTGGCGCGTTCCCGTACCCTTGACGAATGCTCCTTCGAAGTTATGCCGAATGGCCCGTTCATCGGTAACTTCGACACTCCTGACACCTATTTGCAGAAGCAGGGCCATGGAGCGTTGGTGGACACTCCGTCCGGCGAGTGGTATTACGCCTCCCTATGCGGTCGTCCGTGGCGTCATGATACCGAACCGGCCCATGGTACCCGCGGATGGTGCACACTCGGACGCGAGACCTCCATCCAGAAAGTCGAATGGGATGAGGACGGTTGGCCGCGCGTGGTTGGAGGTCACGGCGGACAGCGTTACGTTGATGCTCCGAAAGATGCCATCGAGACTTTGGCCCCAACGACGCGTGACGAACATGATGAGTTCGATTCCGGCGAGCTCGGTCCGAATTGGAACACTCTACGCGTCCCGTTCACCGACGCCATGGGCACGGTGGGCGGTGGCAAACTGGCATTGCGTGGTCAGGGCTCGCTGTGCAACCTGTTTGACTTGTCTCTTGTGGCTCGTCGCTGGCAGGCATTTGATTTCGACGCCGAAACCAAGGTGCGTTTCGATCCGAAGAATTACATGCAGATGGCAGGCCTGACCAACTATTACGATGACCTGTGCTGGTCATGGGCGTTTGTCACTTGGGATGAGAAACGACATGCAAGGGTCATCGAAGTGGCTCAGAACGATTTCAACCAATATACGTCGTTCCTCAAGGATGACGCCATCGTAGTGCCCGAAGAGGCTGAGGCGGTATGGTTGCGCACCAAGGTCCGCACGGAATACTATTCCTACGAATATTCCTTTGACGGAGAACATTTCACCGAGATTCCGGTCAGGCTCGATGCGAAGATCCTGTCCGACGATTACGTGAACCAACGTTACGGCGGCTTCTTCACCGGCGCGTTCGTGGGTCTCGCCTGTGTTGATCTGTCTGGCTATGACGCGAAAGCCGAATTCGACTATTTCGATTATCGGGAGCTTCCCGACAACCGGTAGTCGATGCCGACGGGCGGCGATTCGCCGCATTCCTGCCGCCCGTCGGTTATTTGGTGAAATGAACGCAGACTCAATGGGGAGAACGCTGAGATGACTTTGCGATTGCCGAAACTACTTGACGACGGCTGCGTGCTGCAAGCCGGTGTGGACATGCATATTTGGGGCACCGGCGATCCCGGACGCATCGTATTGACACGGCTTGCTGACGAGCGGCATATGGTGCAGGTGAAAGACGACGGAACTTGGAACGCGCCGTATGGTCCGATCGAAGCTGGAGGGCCGTACGAGCTGACCATATGCTACGAGGACGGAGCGGAGCGTATCTCACGGCAGTGCTATGCGGGAGAGGTGTTCCTGTGCTCCGGGCAGTCGAATATGGAACTGCCTATGGCTTGGGTGCGCGCCGACTATCCACAGGAGTGGGACCGTGATCCCGATCCATTGCTGCGGCAGTACAAAGTGATTCCCGATTACGATTTCAAAGGTCCTCGCGACGATCACGACCGTGCGTTCTGGCAGGGCTGCGATGCGGATACGCTTGATGATTTCTCAGCGCTCGCATATTTTTTCGGTCGCAGGATCCGCCAGTGGCTCGGTGTGCCCGTTGGTCTGTTGAACATTTCATTGGGCGGCTCTCCGATCGAATCCTGGATGGACATTGACACATTACGAGCGTTCCCTGAAGCGCTCGCCAGTCTTGAACCGTACCTTGGCGATGGTGTGGCGTCGAAAAGAAGCCTCGATTCCGTTGCTGAACGAGACCGGTGGTACCAAGCGCTCGGGTACGAGGCCGTGGCCGATGCGCACCATGAGTGGCTGCCATTGATTCCGTGGCACTGTCCGGAATCCAAGAATGTCGAACCACGGGATGCAGCTTGGCATGACATCCGTTTGCCTGGGTGGTACGGGGATCGTGGACTCGCTGGTTTCCGTGGCGAGATCATTATAAAGAAAACCGTGTTCCTACCTTCATCGGATGCGTGCAGGCCTGCTCTCTTGCGTCTGGGCACCATGAATGATGCCGACCATACGTGGGTCAATGGTGTGTTGGTCGGTGGGCGAAGCAATGTGTATGAGCCGCGGGACTATCCGGTCGCAGCCGGCGTGTTGCGCGCCGGCGCGAACGAAATCCGCATGCGTCTGGTCGTTGAACGGCCCGGCGGCCGTGTGACGCCCGGCAAACGGATGACACTGACCATCGGAGACGATATCTTCGACCTGTCCGGCATTTGGCAGTATGCCGTGACCGCCGAAGCTGACCGCGATTGCCCATTCGAGGATTTCGTCAGATGGAAGCCGACCGGCCTGTACAACGCCATGCTCGCCCCGTGTTTTCCATATGCGGTGCGGGCCGTGCTGTGGTATCAGGGCGAATCGAATACCGGCGATCGCGCCATGCAATATGGTGACGAGCTGAAGGCCATGATTCAATTGTGGCGCGTCAAATGGCATCAGCCGGATATGCCGTTTCTGATCGTCCAGCTTCCAAAATTCGACATCGACGCCATCGAGGATGGTGGTTGGCCGCTTATTCGAGAACAGGAATGGAAAGTGGCGGACGAACTTGAACACGTGGCTGCGGTGGTGACGCTTGATGCCGGTGAAAGCAATGATTTGCATCCTCATGATAAGAAAACCATCGCGGATCGTGCATTCAATGTCGCGATGGATTTTGTGTATGGCCAGCAGGCTCAGCCTCAGCCGGTTGTTGAAACCGCAGAGGCGGACGATGGATTGTTGAGGATGCACTGCGTGTGGCGGAATTCCATGGGCGAACAGATGCAATCGCAGAATCGCCATCTGATGACGTTGGATGGTGACGTTCCGCGAGAAATTGATTTCCTGTGGCACGACTGCGCCACTTCGGTGCGGGCTGAGGCATGGCTGGATGGTTGCGATATTGTGGCGCGCATACCGTCGCGCATGCCGGACGAGGTGCGGTATGCGTGGAGCAACAGCCCGGAATCCGGTCTCATCTGCGACGGGGACGGTGTTCTGCTTCCGCCGTTTCATCTGCCGTTGCCCATGGTTGATTAGGAGCAGTCATGCGCAGACAAGTCATGATTCGTCAAGGATGTGTCGACGGATTCTCCGATGCGGATCCTGTGATCACCGTGTTTCGGGGCATTCCATATGCCAAGCCGCCTGTTGATGAGTTACGCTGGCGTGAGCCACAACCTGCTGAAGCGTGGGATGGCGTGCTCGAAGCCGGTGATTTCGCGCCGATGCCGATGCAGCCGCTGCCCGGCTCGGATGAGTTCTACGGCAGGGAATGGCAGATTGACGCTGACACTCCGATGGCTGAGGATTGTCTGTATCTGAATATCTGGACGCCGGCCTTGCGTGGATGCGGCAGTGGTTCCGAGATTCGTACGGATTCCCGTTGCGATGGGCATGGGCTGCCTGTGATGGTATGGCTTTACGGTGGAGCGTTTCAGACTGGATCTACCTGTGAGAAGGAGTTCAATGGAGAGCAGCTGGCCCGTCAGGGCGTGGTGGTGGTCTCCATTGCTTATCGGTTGAATGTGTTTGGTTTTTTCGCGCATGCCATGTTGGAAAAGGAAGCGGTTGATGGACGGCCTTGTGCGAATTTCGGATTTCTTGACCAGCGGATGGGCATTCAGTGGGTAAAGGACAATATTGCCTTGTTTGGTGGCGATCCTGCGAACATTACCGTGTTCGGCCAGTCCGCAGGGGCCGCAAGCGCGTTGGCGCAAAGTGTCTCGCCGATGAACGATGGTCTGTTCCAACGCGTCATCATGCAGTCTGGAGGTGGAACTGGTCTGTTCAATCGCCATCTGTGGTCTCTTGAGGATGCACAGCGAAATGGAGCGCGTTTTTTGAAGTATCTGGAAGTTGAATCGATTGCCGAGGCGCGTTCTGTTCCTGCGACTGATCTGCTGGAGGCGGCGGTGACTTTTCCTGCTTGCGATTGGTCTGGGCAGGGTGATGATGTCGTATGGGCTCCGATGACTAATTGGATTCCCTGCGTCGATGGGACATTCCTTGTCGAGCAATACCGTGATGCGCTTATTGCGGGACATCGCGTTCCGTGTGATTTGTTGGTGGGGAACACGACCGGCGAGTTCATGGTTCCGGGCCCTGATGGCACTCCGTATCCGGAGGGTGAATGCGGCAATCTGGATATGATCGATGCATGGGTGTCAGGCGGCGGCTCGGAACCATACAGGTATCGATTCGATGTGGATATGCCGGGGGATGATGCCGGTGCGTTTCATTCGTCCGATTTATGGTTTTCGTTCGGGACGCTCCCTGCGAGCTGGCGGCCGTTTCGAGGCTGGCATTACGATTTGTCCCATGCGATGAATCGATATTGGACGAATTTCGCGGCGACAGGTGATCCGAACGGTTCCGGATTGCCTGAATGGATGACGTGCGGACCTGATGGTCAACGATATATGCTGTTCGGTGGATGCCGAGATACGCCGGGTAACGTTTCATGCGTCATGGTCAAATAAGTGAATATAGTATGGTGTGAGCGTTCACTATAGCGCGGTGGAATGTGATGAAGGAGACGGATATGACGCAGGAGACGGAGGCGCTGATCGCGTCCGACGAGGATCTGACCAAACTGTTCGCCGGCAAGCCGACGCAGTACCGCAAATCGAAGTCGTTGCCGAAATTCACGGGCGAGGCCATGCGCGCCTGCGCGAAGATCAACCGCATCTTCTTCGATGATCCGGACGAGGCGTACCGTTTGTTTCACGAGCTGGTCCCGGACGCGGGCGAGGGCGTGCAGTTCACGCCGCCGTTCAATGTCGATTATGGTATCGGATTGACCATTGGCCGCGGCACGTTCCTCAACAAGGATTTCATGGTGTGCGGCGGCGGATATGTGACGCTCGGTGAGGATTGTCTGATCGGTCCGCGCTGCACCATCGCCACACCCAACCATGCCAAGGACGCTGCCACCCGCCTGGCGGGCTGGGAGCATGCCAGTGCCGTGGCCATCGGTGATAACGTGTGGTTCGGCGCCAATGTGACGGTCACGCCGGGGGTGACCATCGGGTCGAATTCCATCATCGGCGCCGGGTCCGTGGTGACACGTGACATTCCGGAGAACGTCATAGCCGTGGGCAATCCAGCGCATGTGATTCGTGAGATTCCCGAACATGACCCTGCCTTCGCCGATGTGGAAGGTTTGCTGTAGTTTTGCAAACGTTTCATAGGGTGTGTTGACGGCAAATCGATTTCTCCAGCCATGCGATGCAGGTGAGCGCGTAAAGCCTTATACGGAAGCTGTCGTTCATATTGTCGTTTCTATGAGTATGGTTCATGAATCAGCATAGGGCCGGGAAGCCCCATTGTTGGGAAGCTTCCCGGCCCTATGCCTGAATTCCTGCGGTGATGGATCAGCCGCGGGCCTTGGCGTAGGCTTCGTATACGGCTTCGGTCGGTTCGCCGGTCTCCACGCCGTCGATGGTGAGTTGCCATGCCGGAGGCTCGGTTTCGCCGGACAGCACCCAGGCGGCCTGGCGGGCCGCGCCGATGGCCACGTATTCGTCGGTGGCGGGTCGGGTCACGTCCATGCCCAGAATGCTTGGTGCCAGCGTGCGGATAGCTTCGGACTTCGCGCCGCCGCCGATGAGCAGAATGCGCGTGATGCTTGCGCCCAGGGATCGGATGAGCTCCAGGCAGTCGCGCTGGGAGCACAGCAGTCCTTCGACGAAGGCGCGGGCCAGGTTCTCGCGTGTGGTGTTGGCCAGAGTCATGCCGGAGAAGGTGGCGGTGGCATTCGGGCGGTTCGGCGTGCGTTCGCCGTCGAAGTACGGCACCAGGGTGATGCCGTTGGCGCCGGGCTTGGAGGCGAAGGCCAGCTTGGCCAGTTCGTCGTAATCCACGCCGAGGGCGGCGCGGCCGGCGTCGAGGATGCGCGAACCGTTGATGGTGCAGGCCAGCGGCAGGTAGTGCCCGGTGCAGTCGGCGAAGCCGGATACGGCGCCGGTCAGGTCGTAGGTTGGGTTCTCGGAGATGGCTGCGGCCACGCCGGAGGTGCCCAGGGAAATGGACACGTCGCCGACGGCCATGCCCAGTCCCAGCGATGCCATGGCGTTGTCGCCGCCGCCGGGGGCGAGCAGGCAGCCGCCTTCGACGTTCTTGCCGGCGATGGCCGGATCGGCCTTGACGGGGGCGGCGTCGCGCGGCCCCAGCACGGTGGGCAGCACGATGGCCTCGGCGTGCGATTGCGCGGCTTCGGCGCCTTCCGCGGCCTCGAGCACCATGGCGATCAGGTCGCGGCGGTATTCGTTCGACGCGGCATCGTAGTAGATGGTGCCGGAGGCGTCGGAGCGGTCGGTGAACAGGGCTTCAAGATGGGCGTCCTCGCCTTCGGCGACCGGGCCGTAACCGGCGATGCGCCAGCTCAGCCAGTCATGAGGTAGGCAGATGGCGGCGATTTTCTTGGCGTTTTCGGGCTCGTTCTCGGCCACCCATGCCACCTTGGTCAGCGTGTAGGAGGCGACGGGGGAGGAGCCTACGGCCTTGACCCAACGCTGCTTGCCTCGGGCGATTGGGTCTTCCGGCTCGCCGTCTTGTGCGGGCGCTGCGCCGAGCTTTTCGATCAGAGCCGCAGCCTGGGGCGCCGAACTGGTGTCGTTCCACAGCATCGCATCGCGGATCACATTGCCTTGGTTGTCGAGGATCACCATGCCGTGCTGCTGGCCGCCGACGGCCAGCGCGGATACGTCGTCCAGGCCGCCGGCCTGCTCGGCGGCCTCTTGGAATGCGCTCCACCAGTATGAGGGGTCGACGGATGTGCCGTTCGGGTGTTTGGCCTGCCCGAATCGTACAAGCTCGCCGGTTTCGGCGTCCGTCACGCGTACCTTGCAGGACTGCGTCGATGTGTCGACGCCTGCAACCAGAGTCCTTGCCATAGTTTGTGTTGCCTCCTTGCATGTGCCGTTCGCCGGTGGCGCACGGTTAATAGTTAGATGAATAAACTATACTATAGTAGTGTAGCATCAGGAAAGGCTCCGGAACGTCGGTTCGGGGAATTCATGCTGATGCGGCAACACGGCAAACAGGGCAGGGACGGGAACGGCTATGGCATCTCTTCGCAGGATCAATCAGGACGATCTGCGCAATCACAATCTTTCGGTGGTGATTGACACGCTACTGCGTGCCTCCGGGCCGATGAGCCGAGCGGATCTTGCCAAGGAGACCGGGCTGACCAAGGCGACGATGTCGTTGCTGGTGTCGCTGCTGATCGATGCGGGCGTCGTCAAGGAGGGTGAGCCGCAGAACTCGGCCAGCTATGGGCGCCCGTCCACGCCGTTGATGCTGGGAGGCGGCAAGGTGTGCGGCATCGGCATGCAGGTCAACACCGACGGCTATGGATGCATGGCTTTGGACATCAACCACGACATACTCAGGCACGAATGGGTGGATGCCGACATGAGCGGCGTCGAGCCGGACGTCGTATTCGGCAAGCTTGACGCCATGGCCAAGGCGATGGCTGAGGATCTGGAATCGAAACGATGCATCATCGCGGGCGTCTCGTGTGCGCTGCCGGGCTTGGTCACCTCCGACAAGAGGCTGCTCATGGCCCGCAATCTCGGTTGGGAGAATGTCGATCTGACCACGTTCGACGTTATGCGAGGGTATGACGTTACCCCGTGCAATGAGGCGAAGCTGGCCGCCATCGCGCAGATTCCGGGATATGCCTGTGCGCGTGCGGACGTGTTCGATGGCGTGGATTGCGCCGACTCCTTCCTGTATCTGTCGTGCGATATCGGCATCGGCGGCGCGATCGTCCGTGACGGTGAGATCGTGTCGGGAAGCCACGGTTTCGCCGGTGAGATCGGTCACGTGTCGGTGTCTTTGGACGGTCCGCTGTGCGGATGCGGACGACGCGGATGTTTGGAAACGTATGCTGGCCGTCGCGCGCTGGTCGAGGCTTCCGGAGTGGCCGAAAAGAATGCGGCTTCGAGCGGTGAGGCACTGGAGCGTCTGTTGGACGCATGGCATTCCCATGATGTGCGGACCGTGGAGGCCGTCGGACGGGCCATCGACGCGCTGGCCTCAGCCATCGGCTCCGCACTGAATCTGGCCGATGTCGATACCGTGCTGCTGGGCGGTTGGTGGACCGATTTCGGGCCGTTCTTCTACGAAACGCTCGAAAACCGTTTGGAATCGCAGGTCTTGGGGGCGTCGGACATGCAGGTGAGCGTGTCCATCCCGTTGGTGGCCGACCATCCGGCGTTGTACGGTGCCGCGGAAGTCGGCTTGCGCAAATTCATCGACAATCCGCTGACGTTCATCACCGACAAAGCATGATTCCTGAGCGCCGCCGCAACGTCACTCGCGCGCATTGACATATTGCGGATTCTCCACTTTGCCCGTTCCGCCATACCGTTTGAAGCCCCACAGCAGAATGAGGGATTTCGCATACGCCACCCAGGCGATGCCGAAGAGGATGGCGAGAACGCGTATGAGCGGTACGAAATATGACAGGCCGGCCGCGAGTACGTCGATGACGACGAGGACGAGCGAGCAGGGGAAGGCTCGCCAGGGGAACATCGCCGATAGCGAGAAGAGCCTGCCGGTGGTGTTGGCGAAGCGTGCCTGCAACGGTGCGACGTATTCGGCGAACAGCGCCACGACCACGGCGGCGATGACCAGAAGGATCAGCGGTATGTAGGAGGCGTTGGTATCCCACGCCTTCCAGAACGACAGGCTGAAGAGGATGGCGGCGGCGAGGATGGCGACGAGCACCCAGGCCGCAAGTCCCTGTTTGAACTCGCGTTTGAACCGTTTGAGATACTCGCGTACCAGATTGACGTCGTCATGCTCGTCATAGGCGAACATCGTGCTGTACAGGGCGGCGCGGGCCGGGCCGATGGTGATGATCGGAATCAGGGTGACCGGGTAGACGAGATTCAGCGCGGTGAAGCGCGCCAACGTGTTCATGAACTGCCAGAACGGGGCGTTGGTGTTGAATTTCATGATCCTCCTTGAACAGCTATTTATAAGTATATAAATAGAGATGATATTTGTCCAGCGCTCCGTGTTGCGCCAATTTCTGGAGCCACACCATCTACGATTGGGGCGACGTGGTGCCGCCCGTCAGCTACGGCGACGGCATCAGCGACGCCAAATGCGTGGTCTCCGGCCTGCAGATGGACTACCGTCGTTTCCAAAACCAGGCGCAGCTGGCCTGCTATACGAACGAGCGCGACGCGATCCGTGCTTACGACGCGGCCACGCCGATCACCACCAACCTCATGGGCACGTTCAAAGACCTCGACTATTTCGAATGGGCCAAGGAAATGGACGTGGTCAGCTGGGACAACTATCCGGGCATGGACACTCCGCCGAGCTTCACCGCCATGTGCCACGACCTGATGCGCGGCATCGGCGGCAACAAGCCGTTCATGCTGATGGA
>OLQB01003156.1_pt1 | contig 10099 bp, 2 predicted proteins | sample 1672681 | NCBI WGS metagenome assembly OLQB01 (sample SAMEA3136713, study PRJEB25190) | human gut metagenome | reverse complement strand
GGGAACAACGGTGTAGGTTCCGGGCGTATTGCGTGCCGTATCCGCCGCGATTTCCTCGTTGTTTGCGTTAAACAGCTTATAGGAAAGGGCGTTGTCCAGCACTGTATCCCGGTCATCCGTGCGTCCTTCGCTGTCCAGCAGGCCGGTACAGGTCACAAGGTCTGTTGGCAGCGCATCGCCCTCGGTGATGGTTGCACTGCCTGCCGTCACAGACCTTGAGCACGCTTTCACTGCGTTTCTCGTCCATAGTGAAAGCCGAACCGCTATCTTTCGTCGATGCCATTGTCGTATCGGAAAAATACAGAAAATCGATCCAAGTTACGCGTGCGCTTGCCTTGATGGCTCGAATCTGGACGGTGTAGATGGACTTCCCCGGTTCGCTGGTGATGTCGGTGGTCTCCTGGTAAATTTCAAAGATCTCGGGATCCTGTATCAGCGCGGACCAGACGCCGTTTTCACCGGGGTTATTCACCCGGCACGTGTAAGTATAGGTATCTCCGTAGAGCAACTTCGCATTGAAATAGATCGGCCCCCTAAAGTCCGCATCGAGATACTGGCGCACGGAGCGGAAATGGACGCGTAGTCATCGCTGGTGATGGTGACGGTATAGGTCTCTGATTTGAATTCTGGTATCGTGGTTTCTTGGGTTTTCGTGCAGCTCAGCGTACCGTCGCTGTCTACATTCACTCTGACCGGAATGGAGGGAGAAGTAGGCGGCGTGACCGCAGTGATTTTCGCTCCCTTTGGCGCCTTGCCCGGCTGGAAGAAATCCGCCGCCGTCCATGTACCATTTGGAACGGCATAGTAGCCGTCGCCCCAAGGACTGAGGTGAATTCGGATCACAGGGTCTACCAGCTCCTCCGCGGAAGGTGCGTCCTCCTCGAAGATAGCCTTGATCTCTACATTGCTGTCCGGCATGGTGAATTTGTTGTTGGCGATGGCCACGCCGCCGCTGATGACCTGCCACTCCTTGAAGTGGTAGTCTCCGCCGGGCGTTGCGATCAGGGTGATCTCCGTACCGGCCGCAGCCTTTGCATGAGAGGCGGAAGCCGTTCCGCCGCCCTCTGTGGTCACGGTGATGGTATGCTCGGCTGCGGGGGCGTTGGTTATCGTAATAGACAGCTCCTTCTTATCGTTGCCCACGCTGTTGAGAGCCCGAACGGTAAATTGAGCGGTCTGTGCCGCAGTGGGCGTGCCGCTGATCTCGCCGGTATCCGCGTTCAGGCTCAGACCGGCAGGCAGACCGCCGTCAATGCTCCATGTGATAGGTGCTGTGCCGGTGGCGGTCAGGGTCTGGCTGTATGCCTCGCCCACCTTGCCGTCCGGCAGGGTGTCCGTGGTGATGGTGGGTGCAGCATCGGGGGCATTGACCGTCACCGTGCAGGTGGCAGTGAACAAACCGTCATGTGTGGTGGCGGTAATGACAGCCGTCCCGCCTGCCACGGCGGTGACAACGCCGTCCTCGGAAACCGTGGCGACAGTCTCGTTGTCGGAGGTCCAGCGCACCTTTTTGTTGGTGGCGTTATCAGGCGTCACGGTGGCGGCCAGGGTCTTGCTCCCGCCCACATCAAGGGTGATGCTGCTCTCGTTCAGCGATACGCCGGTGACAGAGACCACTTTGTCGTTGTAATAAAGATTGACCGTTTTCTCCGTTACGTTTCCGGCCTTGTCGGTCGCGATAAACTTATATGTGCAGCTTTCTTCATAAGGAGCGCTAAACGAAACTGATTTGGTTTTGTCGGCATCGGATATCGAAATGGGGTTTCCGTTTACCGAGAAGGAATCAAGATTCATATCTATGGCTGTTACATCACTTATAGGATATGCAGTAACCGTTTCACCATCAATTACATAATACGTTTTACCATCTTCAATGCCGTTGATCTGAGGGGCCGTGGTGTCAATCACAATGCGGCCTGTTGTCCTGAGATAGGTGACATTGCCCTCTGCGTTGGTGAGCTTCGCATAAACGATGTGCTGACCGTCCGTGTTCAGCTTGAGAGGACCGGTGTAAGGGGTAAAGCTTCGTTTTGTGCATTTGCCCTTCGTGAGGTCCTCATCGGTGATCAGATAGCCAATCTCCACCGGCTTACCGCCGGATTTCGGAGCGGAGATGGTTACAGTTTGCTCCGTGTTGTAAAACCGTGCGGAATAGTCGCTTTCGAAGCCATTCCATACGGTGTCCTCACCTTCAATCTTAATTTCACCCTCCGGATACCATGCCGCCGCCCACTGCGCCGTCAGCGTGATGCTCTGTACGTTTTTATCTCCCGCAAGATCCGCATAGGTGGTTCCGGGAAACACGGGTTTGCCGGAACAGCTCCAGCCGCGGAACTCATAGTCGGTTCTGGTGGGAGGCTCCACACCGTCCAGCACGCGCTGCTCCCACCTGACGCCGGTTTTATTGCTGATACTCGTGCCGCCGGCAGTATCAAACTTTACGGTATACGAGGGCTGCGCGTCTCCGCTGATGGTGAAGCAGTGCTCCGCCTTGCCGCAGTAGTTCCCCGTGCCGTACAGCGTCACCTTGGGAGCTTTTTCCGGGTCAAAGCCCGCGTCGTCCGGTTTGAGGGTGTAGGGATGTATGTTGTTGGAATAGATGGCGGTGTAGTCCATGTTCTCCGCAAGCTGCTTCGTTTCGTTCTCGCCCGTCTGATGGGAAAGCCCCGTCAGCTTCTTTTCGCTGCCGTCTGAGACGCAGTCCGTCAGCCCCTCGAGTGTCAAAAGCCCATGCTCATAGCAGTATCCAAGATCATACTTGCCGCAGAGCGTACATTTCCCGTATTCGTCAAAGCTATGGTCAATGGTCTTTCCGTTGACGGTGCTGCCGCAGATGGAGATGTTTTCCGCCGGAATACCGGGCAGCTCCTTTGTGTGCAGGTCGTCATAGACATAGTCTGTGCCCCCCTTTTCCGTAAGCCGGAAGGAGTCCACCGTGCTGTTCAGGATCTGGATCCCAATCTCCGGAGCCCTGCCGAGCGCATTTTTCCCGATGCCGGGAACATAGTTTCCGTCAGTCCTCAAATTGCCGCCCTTTGCGGTCACGGTGCTGTTTTCAATGATGATATTTATTCGACCGCTGCCGGAGTCCCACGCTGCGCCGATGGCGGGTCCGAGCGAAGCACAACGAACGGACACCTCACTGTTCGCAATGCGGATACGGCTCTCACGATTGTAATAGACTTGCCAACCGTTGCCGATGGCCGTGTTTCCGCCTGAAGACGGAATATGGATTTGGCTGTTCTGAATGTCGATGCTGCCAAAGGAACCATTGGTGCCGCCGCCAATCGTGCAGTAATTATAGGTGTACTCATCGTTCAGGCGGATGCTGCTGTCGTGGATCACGACCTCTTCAACGGAAGAATATCCTCCACGAGCGCCGATGATATCGCCCGTCAACACGGTGCTGTTCGTGATCTCCAGCCTTTTCAGCGTCTTTGCGTCATTCGGTGATTGCGCGGTTTCGTCCATGAAAATGCCGTAGGTGCGCAGATCGGAATCCCGGACGGCGATGCTCCCATTGCCGCCGACGCGAATGCTTCTAAAATGCGGCAGCTTGATCTCGCTGTTTTCAATGACGAGCTCGCTATTGCTGCCCACGCGGATCCCGTCGGTACGACCGGTGAGTTCGTCCGTGGATTCAACGCGGCAGTTTCGGATGGTGAGCTTCCCGCCCGGTGAGTCTGCGTCCCAGCCGATCAGAATCTTTTCTGCGCTGAGAAGCGGAAGCTCTGCGTCCGAAATGGTGATGCTTCCGACGCTTCCGCCGGCGGCTCCGCCGATGCAGGCACCGTCTTTACTGGAAATGGATTTGATCGCATTGCCGTTGATGGTGATGCTTTTGCAATCCACTCCCCCAATGCTGCCGATGGCTGCGCCGCCGCCCTCGGCGAAAACGGAGATCTCACCGCCGGTGATGCGGATGTCGCCGGTGCTGCCGATGCCTGCCGCGCTGCCTTTTCCGACCGCATGGATGACGCCGCCGGTGATGGTGACGCTGCTCTTTTGTTTGCTTTTGTCGCCAATGGCGGCGTTATTGCGATTTGCCGTGGTTTCTATCGTTCCGCCATTGATGGTAATGTGCATTTCCGCCGTGTGGTGAACTCCGGCTCCGCCGATGCCAAAGCCATCTCCCTCGGAAGATGCCTTGACAGTACCGCCGTTGATGGTGATGCTGCCGCCCTCAAGCGAGCCGATCCCGTTTCCGGGAATCGCGTATAGCGGCTGGTTTTCATAGCGATTGATACCACCGTGAGCGGTCACATTGCCGCCGTTGATGGTGATGCTGCCGCCCCGGCCGCTACTGATCGCGCTGCTGGAGGCCTCGGCGATGATCGTGCCGCCGTTGATGGTGACGCTGCCGCCATTACCGCCGCATGTGCCGATCCCAAAGCTGTCTGAAAGATGAGCGCCGCCGCTCGTCCTAAGCTCGGTACAGACGATACCGCCGTTGATGGTGATGCTGCCGCCTTGCCTGAGATTGCCGGGCGTATCTCCGTCGTAGGAAGTGTTGTGTTCATAATCCGATCCGCCGATGGCGGAGGAGCCCTGCTGTCCTTTGGCGTGGATATTGCCGCCGTTGATGATGATCGTACCCTCGTTTTCATGGAAGTTGTCGTTGGCAGCCCACACGCGCACACCGGCGCCGATGCCGGACAGTCCAGCCACAGGCCACACACTCTTATCATGATCAGACCATTCCGGGAGGCACGCCGTCAGCTTGCCCATGGATGCCTCAGCGGTGCTCTGGGCGCATATGGTGAAGGTGTCGCCCTCCTTCACGTTGATGCCCCACGGTACCGTGAGGTGGCAGTCGTCCGTTAGGATCAGATTGACCGCGCCGTGGGTGTCCAAGCGGGGCGTGATGGTCACGTCGCCCTCCACCACGTACCAGCCTGCGGGCATATCGTACCACTTGTTGTCGCTATTGAAAAAATCCTCGATAATAACGCTTTCCAGCACCGTGTATTCGGTGCAGAAGCGCTCCTTGCCGTCCGCGTCCAGATAGCGCACGGGGGTTTGCTCGACAGCGTTGTTCACGGTAATGCTCAGCGCCCTTGTGTCGCTGCCCTCGCTGTTTTCTGCCTTGACGGTGAAGGTGGCGGTTCCCGCCGCAGTGGGTATGCCGCTGATCTCGCCGGTTTTTTCGTTCAGGTTCAAGCCAGCAGGCAGCACGCCTTCATCAATCTTCCATGTAATGGGCGCTGCGCCGATGGCAGTCAGGGTATGGCTGTAAGCCTTGCCTGTCTTGCCATCCGGCAGGGTGTCCGTGGTCACGATGACGGTGTAGGTGTCTGGCACAAACCGCGCCGTGAGCGTGGTTACATCCGCCGAAACGCTTTCACCGGGTGCGTAGAGCTTGCCGTCGCTGCCAAGCCACTTAAAGTAATTGCCTGTAGCTCCCTCCGGGCGGGTCAGACCGTCGCCGCTGGGCGCGGTAAATGCGCTGCCGTTTTTCACGATGATCCGGATGCTGCTCTCATCGCCCAGCTTGCCGCCGCCAAGGTCAAGGGCAACGGCCTTCAATCCGTCAGGACCTATCGTGTCGTGGTTCAGGACCTCAAGGACGGGGCGGAAACCGACCTGCGGGTTTTGACCCGCAGCGTGGCGGTGGCCACAGAAGCGGCTCGAATAGTGCCCGCGAACCGTACGGCGCCACGGCAATCTGATCACAGTATCTTGTCCACACGAAAAAATCCCGTTCCAGTTTTTGATATATCCGTCGTCCTTGTCCAGCAGCCTGTCCCATTCGTTGCTTTGGGGCGTGCCGCGTTCTGAATCACCTGAGCCTGTATAATCACTTCCCTCGGATGGCGCACGCATCGTATAGTCCACACCGCCGGCGGTGTAGTCTTTGCCAAAAATCATGTCTATGGCATTCAAATGATCCCAGCTTGCCGCGTACGTTACGGCATAGTCCGCCACGAACAGGCTGTGGGCATATTTGTACGTCTCTGCATACTCCTCAGTGGTTGCCATCTCCGACGTGAGCTTGTAGGCGTCCACTGTCCCGGCATAGGTAAAGGGCACATAGTGCAGCGTATTATCCGGCAGAGCGTCGTTCACCGTGTCGGGAATGCCCACGCCGGAGAGGTCAAAGTAATAGACTCCGCCGGGAGCAAGGTTGAACTGCTCTGGGGGAACAAACTGCGCCGTCAGTTTGGTTACGTCCGCCGGAACATTATCGTCCGGAGCGTAGAGCTCGCCATCGCTGCCAAGCCACTCGAAGTAGCTGCCGGTATTTCCGTCGGGGCGGGTCAGACCTTCGGACGCAGGCGCGGTAAAGCTCTCGCCGGTTTTCACAATGATCTGGATAGTATCCGAGCTTCCTCCCAATTTTCCGCCGCCAAGGTCAAGGGTAACGGCTTTCAGCCCGTCAGAGCCCAGCGTGCCGGGGTTCAGGACTTCAAGGACGGGGCGGAAACCGACGAACGGAAAGGAGTACGAAGCATAGTAGTAGTACCAGCGGCGGGCCGAACCGTACCCGCGAACCGCACGGCCCGACGCGTCGAAAGAAACAGTATCCTGTCCCAACGAATACATTTCATTCCAGTTTTGGATATATCCGCTGTCCTTATTCAGCATCGTGTCCCATTCGTTGCTTTGGGGCTCGCCGGGATCGGAATCGCCCAAACCTGTAGCGTTACTTCCCACAGACGGTGCGCGCAGGGTATAGTCCACGCCGCCGCTGGCATAATTTTTGCCGAAAATCAGATTTGCGGTGTTCAGGTCATCCCAGCTAATCGTATGCGTTACGGCATAGTCCGCCACGAACAGGCTGTGGGGATATTGGTTTTGCTCTGCATCCTCCTCTGTGGTTGCCATCTCCGACGTGAGCTTGTAGGAGTCCACTGTCCCAGCATAGGTAAAGGGGACATAGCCCATTGTTTTGTCCGGCAGAGCATCGTTCACCGTGCCGGGGATGCCCATTGCCGAGAGGTCAAAGTAATAGGTGCCGCCGGGGGCGAGGGTGAACTGCTCTGGGAGATTAAACTGTGCCGTGAGCTTGGTGACGTCCGCCGGAACATAATCGCCCGGTGCGTAGAGCTGGCCGTCGTTGTCACGCCACATAAAGTAATTCCCTGTATTTCCGTCGGGGCGGGTCAGGCCGTCGGAGGCAGGTGCGGTAAATACGCTGCCGGTTTCCACGATAATCTGGATGCTGCTCTCATCGCCCAGTTTGCCGCCGCCAAGGTCCAGGGTAACGGCTTTCAGCCCGTCAGAGCCCAGTGAGCCGGGGTTCAGGACTTCAAGGACGGGACGGAAACCGGCAACAGCGTCCTGGTGCGAAGCAGGTGCGGAACTCCAGCCGCCGGGCGGGAAATAACCGCGAGCCGCACGGTCCGACGCCGAAGTGCTTAACGTATCTTGCCCCCAGGAATACATCCCGAACCAGTTTTTGATATATCCGTCGTTCTTGTCCAGTATCCTGTCCCATTCGTTGCTTGGGGGCGTGCCACGCTGGGACTCAGCCGAGCCTATCCTACCACTCCCCACGGACGGTGCGCGCAGTATATAGTCCACGCCGCCGGCGGCGTAGTCCCTGCCGAAAATCAGCCTTCCGGCATTCAGCTCATCCCAGCTTACCGTATGCGTTACGGTATAGTCCGCCACAAACAGGCTGTGTGCATATTTGTTCTGCTGTGCATACTCCTCTGTGGTTGCCATCGCTGATGCGAGCTTGTAAGCATCCACTGTCCCGGCATAGGTAAAGGGAACATAGTGCAGCGACGCATCCGGCAGACTGCCGTTCGCCGTGCCGGGGATGCCCACGCCGGAGAGGTCAAACCAATAGGTGTCGCCGATCGTAAGAGTAAACTGCTCATCAAACTGCGCCGTCAGCCTGGTTACATCCGCCGAAACATTATCCCCCGGTTCGTAGAGCTTGCCGTCGCTGCCAAGCCACATAAAGTAGCTGCCTGTATTTCCATCGGGGCGGGTCAGACCATTGGAGGCAGGTGCGGTAAAGCTCCCGCCGTTTTTCACAATGATCTGGATATCCTCCGAGCTGCCGCCCAGTTTACCGCCGCCAAGGTCAAGGGTAACGACTTTCAGCCTGTCAGAACCCATCGTATCAGGGTTCAGGACTTCAAGGACAGGGCGAAAACCGAGGCCCGAGTGGGAGGTCATAGCATTGTAGCTGTTCCAGTAGCGGGCCGAACCGTACCCGCGAAGTGCTCTGCCCTCCTTCGTATTACTCGCAGTATCCTGCCCCCACGAATATATTGCGCTCCAGTTTTTGATATATCCGCTGTTCTTGTCCAGTATCCTGTCCCATTCATTATTTGACGGCGTGTCGTGTTGGGACTCACCCGAGCCTGTAGATTTACTTCCCACAGACGGTGCGCGCAGGGTATAGTCCACGCCGCCGCTGGCATAATCTTTGCCGAAAATCAGACTTTTCGTATTTAAGTCATCCCAGCTTACCGTATGCGTTACGGCATAGTCCGCCACAAACAGGCTGTGTGGATATTTGTTCTGCTGTGCATACTCCTCGGTGGTTACCGTCGCAGACGTGAGTTTGTAGGCTTCTATCGTTCCCACATAGGTAAAGGGAACATAGTGCAGCGACGTATCCGGCAAAGAAACCGCACCATCTGAGTTTCCGCTGTTTGCTGTGCCGGGAATGTCCTCGCCGGATAGGTCAAAGTAATAGGTGTCGCCGGGTTTGAGGGAAAACTGCTCGTCAGGCGAATCATTAGCCAATAGCATTGGCGCAGCCAGCGCCCCCAATGCAGCGGCAGCTTCCGCATACCGGGTCATATCCAGCTCATCGATTTCCTCGTCGGAGAGCTTCTCCTTCGCCTCGTCGATGGCCTCAAGCTGCGCCTTGACTTCTTCGGCGTTATCTTCAGTGATTTCTTCTGCGTTCGGTAAACCGTTGATCATGGCCTGTACCTGATCTGCGGCACTCAGCTCTATGGGACCATTCGGATCATCGGCTCTCTCGGTGCTGCCGTTTTCGCCGGTTCTGTCCTCAACAGGGATGTATTGACCGCAGTTCTGCGGTATGGCATTCTCCGCTCCACAGACAGGGCATTCCTTGTTCATGTTGTCCACCGTGCAGGCTGTTTCACAGCTGCATGGGGAAACATCTTCTCCTCTTTTCTCGTCATCTGCGAATGCTGTTGTGGGGATCAGGGTCAAGCACAGAGCAAATGCGGCAAGTAAGCTAAAGAATCTTTTATTCATCGTGATCCCTCCATGATGAAAGTCATTTGGTTCCTCCTTTGGAGGAACCAAGGGGATATCCCCTTGCCTAAATTTATTTTTCCGTCAGGGCTTCAAAGCCCTTTTCCGCCTGTTGGACGGTCTTTTGGATGATGCTTGCTGCCATCGCGTGCAAATCCAACTGCAAAACGGCTGCTGTGATCGCCGCGCGCTTCTCCTTTGGTACGTCATAGAGTTTCAATGAGCAGTCCAGAAAGCGGGAGATCTTGGCCTCCATCGTGAAATACACGTCACAGGGAACCGACATGAAGCCCCGCATGATACTGGCGGACGCGATCTCCATTTCGTAGAAGTCCTTCGGCTCTGCATTCGGAAGGTATTCGCTGAAGATCGTTTGCAGGCGCTTTGATGTGCTGTGATACAGGAAGTCCGCCGTGGTGGGCAGCGAATACGCCATCACATACAGCTCACGCAGCGGCTCGGGCAGCTCGGCGATGTGCAACTGGAGCGCCGTCTCCACCGCGTAGAGGAACACGGGGTCTTCCTCCACGCTGTGCTGCTCGGCAAGATCAAACTGCCCGCCGAACATCCGTTGCACCAGCTCCAGCAGCAGCGCTTCCTTGCTGGGAAAAACATGGAAGAACGAACTCTGTCCGATGCCCGCCGCCTTTGCAATCTCTCCGGTTGTAGTTCTGGTGTAGCCCTTTTCCAGGAACAACGCCACCGCTGCCCGCAATACCTTCTGCTGCGTCACCAGACCGTTTAACAGTTTTCCTCTTGGCAAGTCAGCACCCCCTTTATAACTTTTCTTGCGATTGCACTTTTATAATACCATGAGCCATTCCATCACGCAAGAAAAATTTCAGCGCCAGACCAGCAAAATTGGAATCCCCCTGTTCCTGACCCAGTTTTGACCCAGAATGGAATT
>OLQB01003155.1_pt1 | contig 10103 bp, 10 predicted proteins | sample 1672681 | NCBI WGS metagenome assembly OLQB01 (sample SAMEA3136713, study PRJEB25190) | human gut metagenome | reverse complement strand
TATTGCAGAAAGATGCCTTACCCATGACACGTTTGAACATCATACGTCCGGCAAGAGATACCTCCTTGCCTTCCATCTCCTCAAAATGCTCCTTGACATCCGTGCTGTGATTCGTCACGTCATACTTGGTAATGACGAACGGGTCCTTTCCGTTCTCCTGCAGTTCGTGTAACTTATCATAACGAACCTTGAGCAGCTGGTTGACGTCCTGCTGCTGGTTATTATTCTGCTCTGCCATGCTTTTCCTCCATTTATCCTGCGCCGCCTGTCCGCGTGAAGCGGAGTCCGCAGACGTTCATGTTCTACTCGTTTGATGATCTGTGAATGGAAAGTATCTTGTACTCAAACTCTCCTGCCGGTGTCGTTACTGTTACGGTATCGCCGACTTTCTTTCCAAGAAGCGCCTTACCAACCGGCGACTCATTGGAAATCTTGCCCTTTAAGCTGTTTGCCTCTGTGGAACCCACGATCTTGTAGGTCAGCTCCTCGTCGAATTCACAGTCTAAGATCTTTACCTGACATCCGATGCTTACCTTATCTAAGTCAGCCTCTTCCTCTACAAATACTTCAGCATTCTTGAGGATCTTCTCAAGCTCTTCAATACGTGCCTCAATATCTCTCTGCTCGTCCTTCGCTGCATCGTACTCTGCATTCTCGGACAGATCGCCCTGCTCTCTTGCTTCCTTGATCTTCTGGGAGACTTCCTTTCTCTTGACAACCTTTAAATCCTCTAATTCGTCCTCCAGTTTTTTGAGTCCTTCATACGTCAGAATGTTTTTCTTGTCCATTACTCTCTACCCTTCTTTGTGATTTTTATCAGTTCAATTCTCATAAAAAGCTTCTTCAAATCGGTCACGTCCAAGCTTTTCTCTCTGGTGATGCATGCTCTTAACAATCACAGTATTATAACCGATAGGCACCATGATGTCAAGATTTTCGCCCTGTTTCCAGGGCTTTTTGTGGATCGGAATGTAGGTTGCCGCGGCGCAGATCATCTCTGTCCGGTATGCTCCCTCCCACTCAAAATCCAGGATTACCTTCCGGGTCAGAAACGTTTCTCTCACCCCCGCCTGTCCTTCCCACGCAGACAGTCTGGTTTTTGGAAAAACCATCACCACCAGCCCGTTCTCCTCATACATTCTCTCTGCAAACGCGGAAAAATATGCGGGGCGCCCGGTGTACACCGTAAGGTAATTCAGATCGTCACCGATCTGTTCGAGCACATCGCGCACATCCGCCGGTTCAAAGACATGGCTCCGCTCCTCGTCGATCACCACAAGCTCCACGCGCTCCGGGCGAAAGCTTTGCGCCTTTAAGATCGCCAGAAATACCGGTCGGAAATTTCTAAGAAACTCATTGGAATAGGACATTTCCTATGCCTCATATCCGTTTTTCTCATTATATGACTCCACTTCCCGGAATAATGCCTCGAGCTGCTCGTAATTCTCCACCTCGTTGATTCTTCCTCGAAGCTTGGACGAATTGCGGTACCCCGCGGTGTACCATGCCGCATGCTTGCGGATCTCACGGATGCCCGTGTAGTCTCCCTTGCAGTCGATCTGCATCTTTGCATGGCGCAGCAGCATCTCCGTCACCTCTGAAAAATCCGGCCGGGCAAGGTGCTCGCCCGTCTCAAAATAATGCAGAATCTGACGGAAAATCCAGGGATTTCCCTCCGCTCCGCGCGCGATCATATAGCCGTCGCAGCCGGTCTGCTCTGCCATCGCCGCCACATCCTCCGGTGTGCGGATATCCCCATTTCCAATGACAGGAATAGATACCGCCTCCTTCACCTGGCGGATAATATCCCAGTCCGCATGTCCGGCATAATACTGCTCTCTGGTGCGCCCGTGCACCGCGACCGCCGCCGCACCGCTCTCCTGCGCAATGTGCGCCAGCTCGACCGCATTGACGTGCGCATCGTCGAATCCCTTGCGGATCTTCACGGTCAGCGGTTTTTTGATCGCCCGCGCCGTCTTCTCTATGATCTCCCCGGCAAGCCTCGGATTTTTCATGAGCGCGGAGCCGTCCCCGTTGTTGACGACCTTCGGAACCGGACAGCCCATATTCAGATCCAGAATGTCAAACGGCCGCTCCTCAATCTGCTTCGCAATCTCACTGATAATATCCGGATCGGAGCCGAAAAGCTGCAGCGATACCGGGTGCTCCTTTGGATCAATGTTAAGAAGCTCCTCCGTATTGCGGTTCTTATACAGAATCGCCTTGGCGCTCACCATTTCCATGCACACCAGCCCCGCGCCCTGTTCCCTGCAAAGCAAGCGAAATGGCAGGTCGCTTACGCCTGCCATTGGTGCCAGTATCAAATTATTTTCTAAGGTTACATTTCCTATCTGCAGTGTTCGGATTATTGCCACGCTGCCACCCTCATTTTCTACTTATTTAATCTTCCCGGATTTACGGTTCTGCTTTTTATAGATGAGATTCATGCCCTTCAATGTCAGGTTCGGGTCATACACATCGATCATTGTGGTCTCATTTGCAATGATTCTGCCCAGTCCGCCGGTTGCCACGACCTTGACCTCGCCCATGTTCGCCTCATCGATCATATGACGGATGATGTATTCCGTCTGTCCGATCTGCCCGTAGACAAGCCCTGCCTGCATGGAGGAAATCGTCTCCTTCGCGAGGATGCTCGCCGGCTTGCGGATCTCAATCTCCGGAAGCTTCGCCGCATCTTCCCACAATGCTTTTGCGGAAATGCGGATTCCTGGAGCTGTAACGCCGGATACAAACGCGCCGTCCTTGTCCACCAGATCGTACGTGGTTGCCGTGCCAAAATCAAGGACAAGCACCGGTCCGCCATACAGCTCATACGCTGCCGCTGCATCCACAATACGGTCCGCACCGATCTGGCGCGGGTTCTCAGTCACGACACGGATACCGGTCTTGGTTCCCGGCTCCACAATAATCGGCCGGATGCTAAAATACTTGATAATCGCCCCCTCAAGGGAATGCATCACATTCGGAACAACCGATGCGATAATCGCATCCTCAATATCGTCATGTGAAATCGAATTCTGCTCCAGCAGGTTGCTCAACAGCATCCCGTATTCATCGGATGTACGGGGCATTTTCGTCGTGATACGAAAATTCGATACCACCTCGTCTCCCCGGAATACTCCCACGGTAATATTTGTGTTTCCCACATCAATCGTCATTATCATCGTCCGTACCCCCTATATTCCCACATATAAAACCTTATAATACATCTGCAGCGCTTCCAGCAGTTCCTGCTTTGTCTGTTGCAGCTGACGGATCTTAAGTCCGCAGCCGATCTCATCGTACAGCAGATCATTTTCATCGCAGGAGGTACGGAATTCCAGTTCGCCCGTTTCGCTGAACACCAGCTGGAAAATACCGCCCACATCCTCCGTAAAAAGCACGCACATGATCTTCAACTCGTTCTTGATCTGCTCCGGCAGACCCTTAAAATCTTCGTTCAGGTAAAATTTTTTATTGTATGCGCTCGCACCGCACAGTACCACTTCTTCCATCTCAGACATTCCTTTCCAAACCGTTTCCACGGACGCCGCCCGCGCAGCACCCTCTACACGTATCCATAGACTCCCCGGACGGAGACCTCCCCCGCCGATACGAGTCTTCTGCTCTCCCAGGTATCCACGATCAACTCGCCCCGCGGCGTGATGCCCATCGCTTTTCCCTCAAACGGTTCCTTCGGATCAAGCACCTTCACAATCTGGTTCCGGTTGACCAGATGCGCATCGTACTCCTTCACAAGACCGCTCAGATCTTCGGTCTCCATGAAAATTGCATAATAATGTTCAAACTGTTCCCATACTTCCTCAATCAGAGCCGCGCGGTTAAAATGTTCTCCGGTCTCCATGTAGAGTGAAGTTGCCACCGGGGCAATCTCCTCCGGGAACGATTCATTGTGAACGTTGATGCCAATGCCGATCACAATGTGGTTGACATAATCCATCTGTGCGCTCATCTCCGTCAGAATACCGCAGACTTTTTTCCCGTTCATGACAATGTCATTCGGCCATTTGATGCCCGCCGGTCTGCCTGTCGTCTTCACGATCGCCGCAGACACCGCAAGCGCCGCCACCAGCGTCAACATCGGCGCATTCACGGGCGACAACTCCGGCTTTAACATCAGCGTCATAAAAATGCCGGCTCCCTGCGGGGACTCAAAGCTCCTTCCTCTTCTGCCTCTGCCTGCATCCTGCTGTCCGGCGACCACAAGCGTTCCGGTAGGGTAATCTTCCTCCGCCAGCTGCTTCGCCCTGGTATTGGTGGAATCGATGACCGGATAGTAAAAAATCTCCTGTCCCACCCACGCGGTCTTGCGGATACTTTTTAATTCTTCCTCACTCAGTGTGTCCGGCACCGACAACAGCTTATATCCCTTGTTCGGCACCGCCTCTATCTCATACCCGGCTTCCTTGAGCTGGTTGATGCCCTTCCAGACCGCCGTCCGGGATACTCCGAACTTTTCACACAGATCCTGTCCGGACACGTAATCGTCGGCATCTCTTAAAACGGAAAGTAGTTCTGCTTTCATGATGTTCCCTCTTATTCTCCCAGTGTAGCAAGCATGACTGCCTTAATCGTGTGCATGCGGTTCTCTGCCTCATCAAATACAACCGACTGCTCACTCTCAAATACTTCGTCGGTCACCTCAAGCTCGCTGTAACCGAATTTCTCATAGACTTCCTTGCCGATCTTGGTCTTTAAGTCATGGAATGCCGGCAGGCAGTGCATGAAGATCGCCGTCGGCTTGGCATTTGCCATGGCTGCCTTGTTGACCTGATACGGCATCAGATCCTGTAGGCGCTCTGCCCAGACTTCGTCCGGCTCGCCCATCGATACCCAGACATCCGTGTAAATAACGTCCGCGTCCTTCGTGCCCTCTGCCACATCTTCGGTCAGCGCGATCGATGCTCCGGTCTCGGCTGCTACTTTTTTGCAGTAGTCAACCAGCTCCTCGTTCGGGAAATATTTCCTGGAAGTACATGCGACAAAATCCATACCGAGCTTTGCGCAGGTCACCATCAGGGAATTGCCCATATTGTAGCGGGCGTCACCCATGTATACAAACTTCACACCCTTTAAATGTCCCAGGTGTTCCCGGATTGTCAGCATATCTGCAAGCATCTGCGTCGGATGGAACTCGTTCGTCAGACCGTTCCACACCGGAACTCCCGCATATTTTGCCAGCTCCTCCACGATGTCCTGTCCGTATCCGCGGTACTCGATACCGTCAAACATGCGTCCCAGCACACGCGCGGTGTCAGGAATGCTCTCTTTTTTGCCGATCTGCGAACCGGATGGATCAAGGTAAGTCACATGCATTCCGAGATCATGTGCTGCCACCTCAAAAGAACACCGTGTGCGGGTGCTTGTCTTCTCGAAAATCAGCGCGATATTTTTTCCGATCAGACTATCATGCAGAATTCCCTGCTTCTTCTTGCTCTTAAGATCCGCTGCCAGATCAATCAGGTAGAGAATCTCTTCCGGTGTGTAATCCATCAGTTTTAAGAAATTGCGTCCTTTTAAGTTCATGATTGCGTTCCTCCTTGTCGCTTAGTGCTTCCTGTTGCAGAATAAACAGGCTGCCACTTTCGTGACAGCCCCCTATTTTCAATCTGATCTATCCGATGTTCTATTTGTTCTCCAGAGCTATTTCTGTCACAGATTTTGCCAGCCCTGCGATTCCCTGAATCTCAGACGGAATGATAATCTTCGTCGCCTTGCCGTCTGCCGCCTTTGCAAATGCCTCAAGGCTCTTTAACTGGATGACGCCCTGATCCGGAGCCGCATCCTTGATCATGCGGAGACCGTCTGCGTTTGCCTGCTGAATCTTAAGAATTGCCTCAGCCTGACCTTCTGCCTCGCGGATGGTTGCCTCCTTCTTCGCCTCTGCACGAAGAATTGCCGCCTGCTTCTCTGCCTCTGCATCGAGAATTGCGGATTCTTTCTTACCTTCTGCCACGAGGACGGTAGACTTCTTCTCACCTTCTGCACGAAGGATCGCTTCTCTTCGCTCACGCTCTGCCTTCATCTGCTTCTCCATCGCATCCTGGATCGCTGCAGGCGGAATGATGTTCTTAAGCTCTACACGGTTTACCTTGATGCCCCAAGGATCTGTTGCCACATCAAGTGTTGCTCTCATCTGCGTGTTGATCGTCTCTCTGGATGTCAGTGTCTCATCCAGCTCGAGATCACCGATGATGTTACGCAGTGTCGTTGCAGTCAGGTTCTCGATCGCCATCAGCGGGTTCTCCACACCGTATGCATACAGCTTCGGATCTGTGATCTGGAAATAAACGACCGTATCAATCTGCATCGTAACATTATCCTTTGTGATTACCGGCTGCGGCGGGAAATCAACCACCTGCTCTTTCAGGGTAACCTTCTTCGCCACACGGTCAATAAACGGTATCAGCAGATGAAGGCCTACCGGCCATGTCGCAAGATATCCGCCCAGACGCTCCACAATGTACGCATGCGCCTGCGGCACGATCTTGATACAGGACACCACAACTGCCAATATCAGAATAACCAAAATCAAAAAAGCTACTAATAATCCTCCCATTATCTAACCTCCAATTATTTTCTGTCCGGATCTCTAACACTATTTTCCCCGTTAAATATCATATTACTATATTTGATTTGAAAATACAAGAAAAGCCGTAGGAAATGTCTCATCATTTCCCACGGCTCTGCCATGATTCCTGTTTAATAAAATACGTGGTTCCCGATTACCACACCCGCGTGTCCGGAAGAAGCTCTGCTAAAGCATGTCGCACCGCCCGTATTGTCAGCACCGTTGAGTGCTTCCTGTGCTGCCTGAATGCAGCTGGACTTCGGACCGTTTGCAGCAATGCTTGCAACGGCTCCTCTTCCTGCCGGTGGGAACTGTCCTGCCTGATATATTACACCGTAAATGCTGCCCGCATATCTGCCGGATCTCACACGGTTCATGACAACCGCACCGACTGCAAGCTGTCCTTCGTAGCACTCGTTTCCTGCCTCGCACTGAATCAGTGCGGCAAGCAGTGTCACATCATCCACCGAAGCGGACACTGCAGAATTCTGAACGGTACCCGCGCTGGACACCTGTGCGGACTTTGCCGCTTCTGCCGCAGCCTTCGCAGCTTCTGCCTGCTCCTCCTCGATCGTGACAGCCTCACCGAGTGCAAGCTCCGTCGTCACATACTCTGCGCTCACATAACCGGTGGTTCCCTTGTAATCAATCGCAACCCATCCGTCTACGGTCTCCGCATCTGCATCCAGCGGGAAAGTCATTCCCGTCGATACCGCTGCCAGCACGGACGCGTCCGGGTCTGCGCTGCTTCTGATGCGAAGTCCGTTCGTCTGGATCTCTACCTCTGTATCAAATGTATCGTTCGCATAGGTATATGCTTCCGATCCCGTCACGCAGTAGGAATTTTTCACATATCCGTCTACGTTTCCGGATTCCACATGTGTCCAGGTATCGCCTGTCTCGGCGATCTCCGCCACATCTCCCTTGTATAATTTGCCGACAATCGCTGCATTTTCGTCTCCAGATTCCCTGATATACAGGAAATCGTCGACATCTGCCATCAGGCGGTTCTGCCACTCCTGCTCTTCCGCAGACATCTGATCTGCATCCGTGCTCTGTGCATCCTCCGACTGCTCGCCGGCATCTGTCTGCTCTGCATCCGCTGTCTGCTCACCATCTGCCTGGCTCTGCGCTGCCTCTGTCTCGCTCTGCTCAGCATCTGCCTGCTGTGCCTCTGTTGCTTCGGCCTGCTGCAGCTGTGCATCTAATGTCTCCGCAGCTTCTGTATCCGAAACCGCTTCCTCCGCCGTAGCGACCAGAAGTCTTCCTGTCTGGTTCACACCGGCTGTCGCCGCTTCAATATCACCAAATGCCTCTGCTTCTAACTGATCTAACCGGGCAACAACTCCTGCTGTTCCCCCTGTAGCGAAGTCCGTCTCTGCCTGTACCGCTGCATTCCTTACCTGTACTCCGTCAAGATCAGCAGCCTGTGCGATTGTGCTCATCATCACCAGAGATCCGGCAACCACGATTCCCTCAATCGCTCTTTTCTTCAAACTCATAGAACCCTCCATCGGTGTAATCACATGTTTATTGAAATAGTATTACACCTTTGTGCTGTTTTATTCATATTTTGTTACAATTGTTACGGATTTGTTACAGCAGGAATTATAACAAAGGTACTGTTTTTTGTCAAGTTTTCGGGGCTTTCCGCGTCTTCATGCCGTTGTTTTTCTATAGAAAGAGGCAGCCGGAAGCCCCATTTTACAAGACTTCCGGCTGTTTTTTGTGCATTTTGCCAGTTTTTCGTTTTTATGAAGATTTTCTTAAGAAAATACCTCTTCAATAACCTCATCGATCAGCATGTCCGCCGGGTATTTTTTCACCTCATCAGCTGCTTCTTTACATTGTGAATCGCATTGCGTCGGAGAAAGTTCCTCGCACTCTATGCTCTCCTTTCTGTCCGTGCCGGTCTGTTTCTTCTGTATATATCTCTGGATTCTGTTTATCTTATGTAATGTGACAATCAGAAGCATCACGGTGAGCAGATTGCATACCGCAGCTCCCATCTGCAACTGTTCCGGTGAAATATGTTCCAGCCAGAGCATGTCCATTACCTCTCTTTCCGATCAGACTTTTCCCTGTCCGATTTCTTCTATATTATAAGAGACCTGCACGGATTTGAAAAGAGGATTTCCCCGTGATCTCACCGCAATTTGCGACATTCTTTTTACATACCGTGCCAGCATTATCCGCACCCTTTTTCCATTGCCGCCACAAAGCTCGATCTCCAAGTCTTTTCTTGACTTTTATGCATAAGGGTATTATAAATAAGGGAAGCAGACCATTAGGAAAGGGATTCTTACTATGAAGAAAATTGTTATGACCGGAGGGGGAACTGCAGGGCATGTAACGCCGAACATTGCTTTATTTCCAGCTCTGCAGAAGGAAGGTTATGAAATATCCTACATCGGTTCCTATGAGGGAATCGAAAAACGGCTGATCGAGGAGCAGGGTGTGCCGTATTACGGTATCTCGTCCGGAAAGCTCAGGCGTTATTTTGATCCGAAAAATTTTTCGGATCCGTTCAAAGTTTTAAAAGGCTATCATCAGTCCGTCCGTCTTTTGAAAAAATTAAAGCCGGATGTTGTTTTCTCAAAGGGAGGCTTTGTCTCCGTGCCAGTTGTGCTTGCAGCAAGCCGCTGCCATATTCCTGCGATCATCCATGAATCGGATCTCACGCCGGGACTTGCCAACCGCATTGCAATTCCAAAAGCCACAAAAGTATGCTGCAATTTCCCGGAGACACTGGCACATGTTCCGGAGGAAAAAGCCGTGCTTACCGGCACGCCCATCCGCGCGGAATTACTGTCCGGAGATGCCGGCCGCGCTTTTGCACTCTGTAATTTTACAGATTCCGCAAAGCCAACACTTCTGGTCGTCGGCGGAAGCAGCGGCTCCCGTGCCATCAATACCGCCATCCGGGATCTGCTTCCGGAACTGATTAAAAATTATAATGTCATTCACCTGTGCGGCAAGGGAAATGTGGACACTTCCCTGAACGCCATCGCCGGTTATGCCCAGTTTGAGTATGCCAACGAGGAACTTGCCGATCTGTTCGCGCTCTCCTCCCTTGTCATCTCCCGCGCCGGAGCCAACGCAATCTGCGAGCTTCTCGCACTGCGCAAGCCGAATATTCTGATTCCGCTCCCGGCAGCAGCCAGCCGCGGCGATCAGATCTTAAACGCCAACTCTTTCCGTTCCCAGGGATTCAGTTATGTTCTTGAGGAGGAGGAGCTGACCAACACCACTCTGCTGGAAGCCATCGACCATGTCTTCCACAAAAAGGACGCTTATATCGATGCCATGGAGCACAGCAAGGTCACAAACTCCATCGAGACGATCATGGGACTGATCCGCGAGGCATCTTCTCACAAATAGAGGTTCCTGTATAAAAAGGAATTGTCGCAATAAACATATCGTATGTTGATAAGTAATATTATCAGAAGATCATATCGTGGGATTTCAGATGGAAATGCAGATGGAATATTCGTTGGAGAAAAATGTGAGC
>OLQB01003145.1_pt1 | contig 10123 bp, 11 predicted proteins | sample 1672681 | NCBI WGS metagenome assembly OLQB01 (sample SAMEA3136713, study PRJEB25190) | human gut metagenome | reverse complement strand
AAACACTGAAAGGAGTATTATGAAAGAAATTAATTTAAATGGAATTGAAGAAAAAATTAAAGAAACTGAAAATGAGATAGAAGAACTTGAAAAGAAAATAGGACTACTCAAACAAAGAAATGAAAAGTTTATAGATTTCAAAAAGAAATATGTTGATGTACTGAATGAGTATAATTCAATTGAATCTGAACTAAATGAAGTTGAAATAAAAAAAGATGATAGTGAAATTGAAGATGATTCCACAAACGAAACTAAAAATGAGATTAAAACTTCAATAGAAGAAAGAAACACTTCCGATTCTGTCAATCAGTTTCTAAATGAACTAGACCCTAATGTAAAAGAAGAAAATAAGGGAGAAGAAGAGAGCAAAGTACTTGATGAAAAAAAGCCTTTAAATGAAGATAAGGCTGAAGAAACTAGCAAAGCAGATCCAAGTCAGAATACTATTCATGAAGAACAAAAGAAAAGAAAAAATTTCTTGGATGCAATGTACAAAAAATAAAAAGAAAAACTAGCACGAGCCATGCTAGTTGTAGATATAAAAAAGCTAGAGGAAATGAAAAATGCTGATGAGTTCAGTCAGAATCAGAATACACTGCATGACGCATTTATCAAATTTCTTCTAGCAAGTTTAAAGTAGTAGAAAAAGAGAAAAAGTCTTTCATCTACTTAATCATTATACATCAAAAGTTGTTATACCAAAAAAATAAGGAAGAACGTTGTGACTTCCATTTTTTATTTTACGGGCGTTACGCCCGTGAAATGTTTTTTTAGGGTGTACTCTATTGATACAAACGTTTTAATGTATCAATAGGGTTGTTTGTCTAAACCTATTGACATATAATTGTGTCACAAATAATTTACACCCTATTGACACATTGCGGAGAATAGTATGAGTAAAATAGGATATGAAAGATGCAGTACTGTGGATCAGAATCCAAAGCGACAAGAAGAACTTTTAAAAGCTCTTGGATGTGACAAAGTTTTCTTAGATATGATGTCAGGAAAAAATATGGATCGACCACAGTTAAAAGCAATGATGGATTATGTGCGTGAAGGAGATTCCGTATACGTTGAATCTATTAGCAGATTAGCTAGATCAACAAAAGACTTGTTGTTTATTGTTGAACAGTTAACTGAAAGAGGAGTTCAATTTATTTCTGAAAAAGAAAAAATAGACACAAGTACTCCTCAAGGTAAATTTATGCTGACAGTGTTTGGGGCAATGGCTGAGCTTGAAAGAGAACAGATCAGACAAAGACAAGCTGAAGGTATTGTTATTGCAAAACGGGAAGGTAAGTATAAAGGCAGACAGAAAAAAGAAGTAGATGAATATCTCTTCAATATATTATATAGCCAATGGAAACATGGAGACATTACACAGCAGTATATGTGTAAGAAGCTAAACATATCACGTAGCACACTGGCTAGAATTATAAAAGAAAAAGAAAGTATCTAAATTTTATAGAATATGGAGTAACAAGATGAATATTGATCTTATGGAAATAATTGCTGAGTGTGTTAGATATACCTTAGAAGCAGAAGGTTTAGATCCTGATGATGATGAACATGTAGATATGGTGTTGGATAAAATGTATAACAATCAGAATTTTATCAATTCAATCAAGCATTGTTTTGCATTTAACCATCTTTTTAGAGGTTAATAACAAATTTACGGAGTAATCAGCCAAGACAAAAAAACTTCAGTCTATTGAAAGAAAATATGTATTAAAAAACGGAGAGAAAGTTGAATGCATAAAAATTTAACACAGAATGATTATAGTAGATATGCTGCTAATAGAGATGTTATTTCTCTATTTTCTGGGGCAATGGGATTAGATATTGGGCTTGGAAAAGCAGGATTAAATGTAGTGATTGGGCAAGATTTTGATGCAGCATGCGTGAAAACTATGAAAGCTAATGGGCATAAAGTTTTGGGTGGAGATATTAGAGAAATACAACCACAACAACTATTAGATATGACTGGATTAGCAGTAGGAGAACCATTTTTGATTTGTGGTGGTCCACCATGTCAGCCTTTTTCAACTGCAGGAAAAAGATTAGGGATAAATGATCCAAGAGGAAGTTTATTTATGGATTTTATCCGTATGATAGATTATATACGTCCTCGTTTTTTTGTGATGGAAAATGTAAAAGGGATTATGTCATCGCCATTAAAACATGTACCTTTATCTGAAAGAGATGAAAGTGATCCTGATCAAAAGTTAGGTACAGTTCTTGATGTGATTTTATCTGAATTTGACAAATTAGGATATAAAACAGTATATGGTGTGCTCGATGCTGTAAATTATGGTGTTCCGCAGTTTAGAGAGAGATTTGTATTGATTGGAAGCCGTGATGATGAAGATATTTTTTTGCCAATTCCAACACATTTTCAGATGCACCAAGATAAGAAATATCAATGGCAAACTGTTAGAAGTGTGATAAAAGATTTGGAATTTGATTATGGAGAATGTGCAACATTGAGTGAAGAAAGATTGAAATTCTTGACAATGGTTCCGGAAGGTGGAAACTGGAGAGATTTGCCAGAGGATATTATTCCAATTGCAATGGGTGGTGCATTTAAATCAGCGGGAGGAAAAGTTGGATTTTATAGAAGATTATCGTATGATCAGCCTTCTCCAACAGTAGTTACTTCTCCGATTCAGAAGGCAACCATGATGTGTCATCCGACTCAGAATAGACCGTTAAGTGTAAAAGAATATGCAAGGATTCAGCAATTTCCAGATGATTGGGTGTTTACTGGAACAACAGCTGCTAAATACCGTCAAATTGGGAATGCAGTTCCAGTGGGATTAGCTGAGGCTATTGGGAAAACTATACTTTCTGTAGCAAATAATACTGCTGTTGTTCAAACAAAGCGTTTTAGAGGCACAAATGTACATAATAAGATTAGAAATGCAATAGAATTGGGAGGAAGTTTATATGCCGTTAAATAATTCATATGATGAGCAGGCGGTGGTTCAGGCAATCGCATCTGCATTGGAAACATTTTACGGAACGTTAATTGAAAAGATTGATGGATTAAATATTCAAAAGGTAATGAAACGCAAAAATCCGTATTTATATCGTGCAAAAGCCATGCAGAGTGCAGCTGAAATTGTGGATTCAGTACTTACAGCCTTTGTAAGTTCCAGTGAAGAAACCATTTTTGGCAATTGCTTTTTTGAGCCAATTGCTATTGCTGCAAGTGGCGGAAATAAGGCTCTGGCAGAAGGAATTGATATTATGATTCAGAATAATGAGACAAACACAATCTCTGCGATAGCTGTTAAAAGTGGACCATCTGTATTCAATGCGGATAGTAAAAAAAGGCAGGAGCAGAATTTTACAGCTGCTTCTAAATTGGCACAGCAAGTAAAAGCAAGGTACGAAGCGGTTATTGGATATTGTTATGGGAAAAAGAAGGAATCTGGAAAAGGAAAGCCAAAAATGTATCAGGAATTGGCAGGGAAACGTTTTTGGGCAGAATTAACAGGGGACGAAGAATTTTACATAAAAATTATTGAATACATGGGAACTATGCCAGAAAAATATGTTGCTAATTATAAAAAAAGTTATAACCGAGCAGCCAATAGATTGGTTAGAGAGTTTGCCAATAGTTTCTGTCGTGAAGATGGAAGCATAGATTGGGAGAAATTAGTAGAGTTTAATTCGGGAGATTGAAAGCTTGATTACTTTGAGACGGAGTATAAATTACTTCCGTCTTTTTTTATATCTGGGCGAAACGTCCACGAAAAATAAAGAAGGTAAAATTTATGAGCAAAAAAGATGAAGAATTATACAGAATTATTGAAGATTACATAAGGAAGAATGGAAGTATTAAATATTCTTCTGTACTTAAAGAATTTCATATAGGATATGACAAAGCAAAGAAAACTTTAGACTACCTTGTAGATATAGGTAAACTGGAATGTGTTCCAACAGGTGAGGGTGCAAAAGTTTATTATTTAGCAGATGGAAAGAAAAATAAAGTAAAAGTCAAAAGTGTATTTGATTCGTGGGTATATGAACATTTGATAGATTACGGAAAAACTGTATGTGAAAAGAAAATCCTGAAAAAGTATTCTACAGAAGAAATACTCAATGATCTAAGACATCATCGTCTGGATTGCAAAATAGAACAAGGCACTACAGATACTGATGGATGGTATATAACAAATCTGGATTTTAATAATGGAAAACTTAACCTATGAATGACATTATTATAAAAAGTGCATTTTATGAATTTGGAAAGAGTGCTCCAACGAAATCTGGATTCAAAGGAACAATGAGTCATGAATCACTTTTTGGTCAGTTTGCAAACTACACTGCTCGTGACAGTGCAACAAAGAAATCTGTTGTAAAAGAAGAGGATAAAGATCTTCCATCACTGATGAATTATACAGACAGAGATAATGCCACTAAGAACTCAGCAAAAGATGGTAAATATTTTACTATGACTAATGAAGGAAAACTTTATACAGAAGAGGACAGAAAGAAATGGCTTGAAAACAGCAAAGAAGCATTCTCTCAGCCGAGCAGTATTGCATGGCAGCTTGTAGTTTCATTGCAGAATTACGATCTTTTAGAGGAATATCATATCACGGACCAAAATGAAATGTCTACGATTGCTAAACTTGCTTTATACAGGACATTTAACAAACTGCATCTTGACCCAAATAATTTTGTGTGGTGGGAAGATTATCATACAAACACTAAGCATCCTCATATGCATATAACATTTACTGAAAAGGATCCTACAAGAACAAAAGGTAAATTCAGCAAAAAAGAACTAAACATGTTAAAGACAGCCTTTATGACCGAACTTATTCAAAGAAAAAGATCCTACGAGAAATTCGTGAGTGGAATGAAAGATATTACTCCAAAACGTCAGAAAGTAGTTAGTACTGCTAAAGATCTTGATGCATTGTCCTATGATACGTTGCAGAAGATAGCTGATCTTTACTGCCAGTTGCCTGCAAACAGCCGACTTCAATACGGAGCATCACAAATGATACCGTATCGAAAGCAACTGGATAATATTGTAGAAAACGTTTTGCAATGTGAATCAGTAAAAAATGAATATGCTGCATTCAAATCTACAGTTCAAACTTTAGAGAACAACATTAATAAGTTAGGCAATGAAGATGTATCCAACTTATGGAAAAATGAGGATGAAAAGCTGAGAAAGCAGATAGCAAATGCCATACTGAAAAACTTTAAAGAGTTTCACGAAAATGGTATAGATAAAAAATATGATTTGAAACCATTAAGTACTGAAACTGTACGACCTTTAGTAAACATTATAGCTAAAGATATTATGTCTGATATTAAAGCAACTGATGCTGAAAAAGAGGTTGCAAAAACAATACTTGATAACGATGTAGTTAAAGCAGCAAAACTTGCTGACATGCTGCCAGTTGACAGCACTTTAAAGGAAACGTTGAATAAAAGTATCAGACTGATTGATCCTTCAGCTAGTGATGATGAGCTACTAGATTCAAAAGAAAAGATATCAGATGAAAAAAACAGTCATGCAAAGAAATTTACCAATTATTCAAAACATACATATCCTTTAAATAAGGCAAATTATACTGGATTTAAAACAAAGATTTCACCATCACTGAAACGAAGTGCCAGAAGAGCAATCAAAGACAGAAAGAAAGAAGTAGATGACGAAATCAAGGCATATCTACAATCTAAGGATCATCAGGTCCCAATCAGCTATAGAGAAAAACAGATTCCTCAGCATTAAAAAACTGGCTATTTAACATTAAACGTAGGTTTCTACGTTTTTTTTGTACAAAAGATAATAACAAAATTACGCGATATTGAAAATTTAAATTTTCAGATGACGAAAACAGGAGAAAAAGAATGATAGATTTGAAATGTGCATCTTTCTTTGCAGGTGTAGGTGGAATAGACCTTGGGTTTACATCATGCAGCGATGATGCTGTTACATATAATGTCGTATATGCAAATGAAATTGATTCATATCCTATTAAAACATACGAATTAAACTTTGATCTAAAAGTTAAACATGAAGATATAAAGAGAGTAGCCGATAAACCAGATGAAATACCCGATTTTGACGTAATGCTTGCAGGCTTTCCTTGCCAAGCATTCTCAATTGCAGGATATAGACAAGGATTCAATGATAAAAAAGGCAGAGGTACATTATTTTTCGAACTTATAAAAATAATCCGTGCTAAACACCCTAAAATTGTTTTCTTAGAAAACGTTAAGAATCTTGTCAGTCATAATGGTGGTGATACCTTAGCAACGATACTAGATGCTCTCAGACAGGAAGGATATTACTTTAAAGATCCGAAGATTCTTAATGCGATGGATTATGGCAATATTCCTCAGAATAGAGAACGCATCTACATTATTGCATTTTCTGATAAAAACATGTGTAATAATTTTGATTATCCAAAACCAATAGAACTACAAAAGAAACTGTCAGATGTAATTGATTTTACTCATCAGGTAGGTCAGAAATATTATTACATAGAAGGAAAATATAAAGCTAGAATCTATAATGGTTTAATTGAAGGCATGACAGAGGAAAATGCAGTTTATCAATGGCGTTACAAATATGTACGTAAAAACAAACATGGTGTTGTTCCAACATTGACTGCCAATATGGGAACAGGAGGTCATAATGTTCCACTTATAAAAACAAGATATGGCATAAGGAAGCTAACACCACATGAATGTTTTAATGTTCAAGGATTCCCTGAATCGTTCAGATTGCCAAGTGATGTAGCTGAATCAAGGCTATATAAACAGGCAGGTAATTCCGTTTGTGTAACAGTCATAGAACGGATAGCTGAACAAATTGCACTAGCTTATAAAAAAACATGTTGTGAAAATATCGTGGGCGGAACGCCCATGAAGAATTTATGAATAGGAGAATTTATGAGAAGCGAAGAAGAAAGAAGAATTGAAAATCTGTGTGAACTTCTAGAAGAACTGGAAGAAAATGGCAGAGATGAGGAAGCAGGAAATCTGAGATGGGCAATTTTTGAAATTGAAGCTAATGTTTTGAATGAACAGAAAAAGTATCAATCAATCTGAAACAACGTGAGCGGAACGCCCATGACTTTTTTGAAAGGAGATAGAAATGATTAAGAAATTACTCTATAAAATTGGATGTACAATACTGTACCTTGTATGTTCTTCATTTTTAGCAGTACAACTGGCTTATTTTCTTTCTTTCAGGTATGACTTGGAAGCATATAAAAATGCATCACGAATATGTCTTGATCCAAAAATAATATACTGGCAGGGAAACAATGATTATGCCAAACTTGCAGGTACATTAATTCTGCTTGGTCTTGCAAGTATTCTGTTCTGGCTTTTTACACCAAGTAAAACAGAGCGTCAGAAAAAAAATGCTGAACGCCGACTTACAAAATCAGAAAGAATGAGTACAAGTAAAAGGGCAACAACACATGAAGCAAAGAAAGGGATGGTTCGCTTTCAGTTTAATAAATATGGAAATATGAACCATGTATATTACAATCACAAGAAGTACTACATATATCCACAGTGGTGGATAGGTGTAATCAGTGTACTTCTTATTATTTTTTCTTTACTTGGACTGTTCAATAATGTTGTTGAATCAATTGGAAACTTTATTGTTCCATCATGGAAATTTCCACTTGCAGTTATGCGAGGAAAAGATGAGTTACTGATTAACATTGCGTGTGTAAGCACAGCAGCATATCTGATATGTTCAATGCCAGTATGTGATCTGAAAGCATTCAGACAGCAGGGCAACATTCATAATTCACTTTTTGGAAGTGGTGGACTGCTTGTTCCGCACTTTAGAGATTTTACTGATTTTGTTTTCAATCCTCTAAAGCACTGGTGGAATATCATGGTTGTTTATTTCAGACAGTCAGACATGCATAAAATGAATGAACTTAAATACTGGAAGATAGATGGAAAGACAACATGCAGACGTGCAGGAATACCAATCATTACAAAGAAAAATATGGTATGGGTTCACGCAGAGGATAACCACAGTGGAACGATTGGTACAACAAACTCTGGTAAAACATGGAGCATCATCAAAATAATGATTGCCTGCTGTGGAATGAGCGGTCACTGCATGATCATCAATGACTTGAAAGGCGAACTGTATGAAGGCTTGAGTGGATTCCTAAAGAAAATTGGCTACAACGTAAGAGCAATCAACTTCCGTGATCCAACAAGATCAGACTGTTGGAACCCTTTTGGACTTGTTGTTAAATCATACAGAGAAGAAGAAAAGAAATTTTTAGATTCTTTTAAAAACGAAAATGAGAGAGAACATTTTCTGAGCAAAAAGAAATCATTCATACTGAAAAATGAGTATCTGACACAACTGTATGAACTGCTTGGAAATCTCAAAAGAGATAAGAATATTGATAGAAATAAATTGGAATCAAAGCTGAAAATAATTGAAAAAGAGATAAAAACTACAAGTGATGAAATTGAAAAATTAAGGAATCAAATAGAAACACTTCAGGAATCAGATGATTTTCCTCATGCCAACTATTCAGAAGCATGGGAATATCTGAATGATATATGTGACAATCTGTGCAGAGAGAAAGATGCTAAAAACGTATTCTTCTGGCAGCAGGCTTCTCTGATCATGTTCAGTGCAGTTGCGTTCCTGCTTGAATATACATATATAGATAAAGATACTGGAGAGCTGAAACATCTTGAAGATGAACAGATAAACTTCCAGAACATCAAGCTGATCAGACAGGAAGGCTTTGAAATGGAACGTATCAATGGAACTTCTCAGCAGAAATGGAAATACTATCTAAGCAACTATTTCTTTAAGACCGATAAATGCAGAGATGGTCTAGGTCTATTTTCTTCTCAGGCTTCTGAATCATTAAATGACGTATTGAAAACCTTTGACAACAAAGTAGCTTTAGGCACTCTGAACGAAAATATAAGCAAAATGCTGTCAAGATCCACTTTCAATTTTGAAGAAATTGCAGAAAAGAAAACTGCAATCTTTTTGATTGTGCATGACGAAAAATCAACATACTATCCGTTTACAAATATTTTTATCAATCAGTTTTATATCCAGTCAATCAGAATTGCCAATCAGACCGAAAAAGATAAAAAAGGTGGAAAGCTGCCTATACCGCTTGATGTCATATGGGATGAATTTGGTATTTCTCCAAAAATTGACAGTGTAGAAAGTATGTTTGCTGCCTGCAGATCAAGTGGTGTACGTTGGCATATTGTCATGCAGAACCGTGAACAGCTGATGTCAAACTACGGAAAAGAAGATGCAAAAACAATTGAATCAAATATTGTAGACAATGTTTTCCTGCTTGGTGATGAAGATTCAGCAAAAGCATTCTCAGGACAGTGCGGAAAAATGCTGAAATGGAATAAGGAAAGAGAATCTTTTGACAGTATTCCATGCTTTTCAGAAGATGAGCTTGCTCATCTTTCACTGTCAGAAGCAGTTACAAGAATACAGAGAAAACCTGCATACAAGACAAGATACAGAGGTTTTGACAAATATGTTTTTTATAAATCACTTTCAGCATGTGACAGTGATGTTATTCAGAATAATCTGAAGAAATTCAGTTTATTTTCTATTGATAGAGTTTTCAAAAAAATAGTATCCAGTAATGAACTTGCTGACCTTGAAAAGCAGATTTATTCAAAAGCTCAGAAAAGTAATACAGAAGAAAAAGAAGAACCTGCAGAAACAGTGAGACATGTTGATCATGGTAGAAAGGAGAACATGTTAAAGCCTAATTTTACAGTAGACAGTCAAAAGAAAGAAGAGCGTAAGAATCATGAAAATTTGTACAGTACTTTGATGAAAGTGAAGGAGGAAGAGGAAGAAGAAAAAGAAAATGATCAAATAGATTCTTTTAAAAAGCCCAAATTTAAAAGGGAAAAGTTTAAAGACTGAAAGATGATGGGCGGAACGCCCACGAGAATGGAGAAAGAATATGACAAAAAATAAAAATATGAGTTTGGAAGAAATCTTTGCTGATTATGCAAGACTCAAAGAAAAGGAAGAGAAAGAACTTATGGAAGAAAAAAATATCAGAGAAAGACAGTTAAAAACCGATAGAACAAAAGCACCATC
>OLQB01003135.1_pt1 | contig 10148 bp, 1 predicted proteins | sample 1672681 | NCBI WGS metagenome assembly OLQB01 (sample SAMEA3136713, study PRJEB25190) | human gut metagenome | reverse complement strand
CGTAGGCACGCCAGAGGAACGTCACGGCGTGAGCACGCTGGCAGAGCGTATCCGGCTCAAAGTGCGTCTCATCCATGCCCTTGACAATGCCGTTCTCTACGCCCCAGGCAACTGCCTGCGCATAGTAGGCATTGGCCGGGACATCGGCAAACGTCGTGCCGCTTGCCTGCGGCATGCCCTTCGCGCGCCACAGGAACGTCAGCGCATGCGCGCGGCTGCAGGCCGTATCCGGCTCAAAGTGCGTCTCATCCATGCCCTTGACGATGCCGTTCTCGACACCCCATAGGACTGCGTCATAGTAGTAGGCAGAGGCATCGACATCAACGAACGGATTGGTCGTCGTCTTCGGCTGCGGCATACCGTTTGCACGCCACAGGAACGTCAGCGCCTGCGCACGGGTGCAGACCGTCTCCGGCTCGAAGTGCGTCTCATCCATGCCCTTGACGACGCCGTTTTCCACGCCCCAGAGAACCGCGTCATAGAAGTAGTCCTTCTCGGCCACGTCGACGAAGGGATTGCGGATGCGCCAGCCCGCGTAGACCGTCGTGTCGGCCTCGAGCGTCAGGCTTGTGATGGGCTGCGTCAGCGCGGCGTCGAGATACCAGCCGGTGAAGTCATAGCCCTCGCGCTCCGTCAAATAGGCGCTCAGGTCCACGGCAGTACCGACGGGCAGCTCCACGCGCTCCACAACGGAACCGCCGTTGGAGACAAAGCTCAGGACGGCATTGTGCACCGTCTCGATGGTGAATTCCACCCTTGTTTCCGCACTGACGGAGTTGCCGCGGACGGCGACGGCGCGCACGACGGCGGACTGCTCCAGCGTGAACGGGCCGGTATAGAGCGTGCCGTTCAGAGGATCGGAGCCGTCAAGCGTGTAGTAGATCGCAGCGTCGGCAGAGGCCGCCGTGATGGTCACGGTCTGCGCCTCGGCGTAGCTGCCGCCGTCCGGCGTGATGACCGGTGCCTCGGGCGCCTGCGGGTCAAGCTCGAGCGCCGGAGCGTTCTTCTGCCGGACCTCGCCGTCCAGGATCCAGCTGTCCACCGTCAGGCTGCCGTCCGCACGCAGCTTGATGCTGTAGCGGGTGACGCCGTCCTGCAGGGCGGAACGCAGCTCGTGGTCCTCGCACTGGTTTTCGTTGAGCAGGTCGCGGAACGTCTCGCTGCGCAGCTCCGCGCCGGTCATGGCGGCCGTGTTGCGCACAACGCCGGTCGAGCCCATGGTCACGTTCGTGCCGATGTCCTTTGCAGGCGTCACGACGCTGTTGCCGCTGCGCTGCTCCTGCTCGCTGTTGAAGTAGCCGTAATTCACGGTGCCGATGGCCGTGTTGCGGCCCGCGATGCCGCCGATGTCGCCCGTGGCGTTCTTCGACGTGAGCTTCATGTCGGAATAGTTGTTGCCCGCAACACCCGCCTGCATACCGGCGATGCCGCCGATGGTCGCAGCGTTCACGCCTGCATCGGCATAGATGCTGCCCATGGCGTAGCTGTTGGCCAGGATCGAGAAGCCGTCCAGACCGACGATGCCGCCTGCCAGCGCACTGCCGCTGACGGAGACCGTCGTCAGGTCGACATGGGCGCTGCAGTTCAGGATCACGCTGTCATAGCTCTGACCCACGATACCGCCGACCGTGCTCCAGTCCTTGGAGGACGCGGAGACCGTGCCGGAGACGGCGCAGTTCGTGATGAGCGCGCCTGCGCCGGTCTCGGACTTATCCATAACACCGGCGACGATGCCCGCATAGATGCGGACGCTGTCCGTGCGCTTGATATTGATCTGTGCATTTTCGATGGCGACGTTGCGGATGATCGCGCCGTCGGCATAGGCGAACAGACCGGCTGCGACATAGTCCGCAGGCGTCTCCTCCGTGCCGATGCGCAGGCCGAGGATCTTGTGGTTCTGTCCGTCGAAAATACCGCTGAAACAGTGCGCTCCGGCATTGCCTGCCGGGACCCATTTGCGGCCCGCGAGATCGATATCCGCCGTCAGAACGATGTATTCCCCGGCAAAATGCTCTTCCTCATTCACGGCTGCCGCAAAGGCACGCAGCTGATCGGCCGTTGCGATGCGGTACGGATCGGCCTTCGTGCCGCTGCCGCCGTCGAAGATCGCGGTGGGATCGGCAGGATCATAGGTCGAGGTATCGCCGAGCAGGGCGCGGTTCAGGGCGACCTTCAGCGCGGACTTCAGGGTGCTGTCGTCCGCCGTGTCGCTGTCGGCGCGTTCGACTGTCTGGCTGCTGACCACGGCGGCGAGGATCTCCTCGGCATGGTCGGCGTCGAAGTCCTTCGGGGTGACGATCTCGGCGGAGACGATCTTGCCGTCCTTCACGACGATGCGGACAATGACATGCTCCGCCTCATCGCGGCCGTAGTACACGCCGTCCTGATAGGCATATTCGGGCGTCGGGTCCGGCTTTTCCACGGGAACATAGGTGATGCCCGCCGCGCCGCCGCGCGGGACCGCCTTGCCGTCGACGACCGTCCAGCGCAGGAGCGGGACCGTCAGCTCGGCCGGGTCGACTGGGAATGCGGCAAAGTTCTCATTCAGGGCCGCGGCCAGAGCGGCAGGCTCCAGCGTCATGGCCGTGACGTTGTAGATAAACGCACCGTTAAGCAGATCGCCGTCCTCGTTGTAGCCGGACGGAACGACCGTGCCGAAGGCGACCGGCGGATCGAGGCGCTGATCCTCGATGGTCAGGGCCACATCCTCTGCATAGTAGCTGTCATAGCTCTCGCTGATGGCCGTGGCCATGCCGCCGAGCGCGCCGACAAACTTCGTCCACGTCTTGGACGTCAGCGTGCAGTCGCTGTAGCAGTTCACAAGCGTACCGGTCTGGCAGCCTGCGATGCCGCCGAGGTAGCTCACGCCGCTGTCGTCCACGGTGCGGTCCGTGGCCGCGGTCAGCGTGCCGGTCGCATAGGAGTTTGCGATGATGCCGAAGGCGTTCATGGCCGTGATGCCGCCCGCCTCGGCGTTCGCCGTCTTGCAGTAGGCGTCGAGCGCGACATCTGCGCCGCAGTTGTAGATCTCGCTGCGCTGGCTGTAGCCGATGAGGCCTCCCGCGAAGCTGCTGTTTGCAAAGCTGCCGTTTTCGGTGCGGACCTGCACCGTGCCCGCCGCATAACAGCGGTCGATGAGCGCAAGGTCGCTGCAGCCTGCCAGCAGACCGGCAGACACCGTCTGCTCGCCCGTGACATAGATGCTGCCCTCCACGCGGAGGTCCTCGACGGAAGCACCGTCCATCAGGGCCGCAAACAGGCCGTAGTACGTCTTCGTCGTGTCGGTCACAGGCGCGCTCGCTGTGCCGATGCTCATGCCGGAAATGGTGTGGCCACGGCCGTCAAAGTGGCCGCGGAAGGCCTGCACACCTTTGTCCGTGTGGCCGATGGGGGCCCACTCTGCGCCGGTCAGGTCGAGGTCGGCCGTCAGAGCGATGTAGGCTCCGTCAAAGTCGCTCTTCGCAAAGAACGCGCGGAAGGCCTGCAGCTGGGCAAGCGTGCGGATGATCCACGGATCCTTCTCCGTGCCGTCACCGCTGTCAAAGAAGTCCGGCGTCGGGATCTCGGTATCCTCATAGACTCTGGCGCTCAGGACCGTCTTGCCGTCCTCATTGCGCTCCCAGGCATACCATGCCGCCGGGCGCAGCGCAGCCAGCTCCTCTGCGGTAAAGCCGACATCCTCGCCGGTCAGCCAGCGGTCGGTGCGGCCGAGGCCCGCAGTCGAGAGGCCCTCGTTCATGGTGTCTGCAAACGTCTTCGCGCCGGTGTCGGCAGCAGAGACATTCTCCAGCAGGACCGTGTCGCCCATGGCGCCCGCGGCAGCCGTTTCGATCTGCGTGCCGTTGGCCGTCACAACGGCGGCCGTCTCATAGCGGCAGCCAACGACCAAGCCGTTCAGCGCGCGGCTTGCGGAAATTTTACCGACCAGCATACCGGCAGCGGGCGTCGCCACATCCATGGCGTTGACCAGCTCGATGTTGCCGGAGGCATAGCAGTTGTGCAGCAGGCCGGTCGCCTGGCCGATCAGGCCGCCTGCAGCGCCGCTGATGGTGCTGGTGAGCGTGTAGCCGTTGTGGGAGATCACATCGCCCAGCGCGGCGCAGTTTGCCAGCATGGCGCCGTTGCTGTTGATGGCAGTGATGCCGCCGACGCAGGTCAGGCCGCTCTTGGAGATGGCGGAGACCGTCACATCGGTCCAGCTGTTCGTGATGACGCCGTTCATGGCCTGCGCGCCGAGGATGCCGCCGGTGTAGGCCCAGTTTTCCGCTGTCAGGGAGATGGCGGAGCCGGTGACGGAGCAGTTGTCGATGCGGACGTCCGTGCCGATGCTCAGGGAGCCGCCTGCGATGCCGCCGACGAACGGGCGCGTCCACTGGCCCACTGCGGAGCCGTAGATGCTCACGCCGGTCAGGTGCAGATTGCGGACCCGTGCATCGTTTGCCAGAATGTCAAAGAAACCGAGCGGCGTATCCGAGGCATCGGCCGGAGCGGACTCCGTGCCGATGGTCATGCCGGAGACCGTGTGGCCCTGGCCGTCGAACGTACCGGCGAAGGAATGGATCGGCGTCCAGTCGCCGTTCAGGGGGATATCGGCATCCAGCGCGACATACTGACCGGCATAGGTCTCGCCGTCCGCCGTCGTCGCTGCGAAGGCGCGCAGCTGCGCTTCGGTACGGATGAGGAACGGAGCGGTCTCGGAGCCGTCGCCGCCCGCAAACGTCGGGTCATCCTGCGAGCCGCCGAGGACGACTTTGCCGTCCGCAAGGCCCCAGCTCTGCCAGGCAGCCGGGCGCATGGCCGCAAGGCTCTCGGCAGTATAGGAGGTGAACTTGCCGCTGCTCGTCAGATAGGCATCCGTCTCGGCAATGCCGCTCTCGGAGATGCCGTCGTTCATGGCCGCGGCAAAGGCCGCATCCGTGACGCTGTCGTGCGCGGTGATCTTGTTGTAGTCGAAATACCACGACGAGGGGATGGAGCCGGTCGCCTTGGCCGTCTGCGTCCCGCCGTTGTATCGCAGAACTGCGCCGTTGGAATAGTGGCCGGAGACGACCACACCGCCGCTCTGCTCGCCGATGAGGCAGCCGAGATAGACGTTCTTGACGCTCTCGGCAGAATTCTGCAGGGAGACATTGCCGGAGGCGTAGCAGTTGTGGGTCAGATAGGCAGAGGAGCCCAGCAGGCCGCCCGCGCGGCACCAGTTGTATTCTGCGCTGACACCCGTGACCGAGACATCGCCCAGCGCGGCCGCGTTGGCGATCATGCTGCTGCCGCCGATGGTGGCGACAAGGCCGCCCGCGCAGGCGGGAGAATTGGCAGAGACTGCGGTGACGGCAATATCCGTCCAGCAGTTCGTCACAACGTTTTCGCGGTCGAGACGACCGGCAAGGCCGCCCGCATAGGCAAACGTGCCGGAGGCAGCGGAGATCGTGCTGCCCGTGACGGAGCAGTTGTCGATGCGCACATTGCTGCCCGCCGTGCCCGCGCCGCCGACGAGGCCGCCGGCATAGATTCGGTCATCCAGCGCCGCGCCGGAGCGCTGCACATAGACGGAGGCGTTCGTCAGGTGCAGGTCATGCACTCTGGCCGTGTTGGCCAGCACATCGAAGAAGCCCGCAGAAACCAGCTTGGAGGGCGCATCGGCCGTGCCGATGGTCATGCCGGAGACGGTGTGATCACCGCCGTCGAACGTGCCGCCGAAGCTGTGGACCGGCGTCCACTCGCCGTTCAGGGCGATGTCGGCCGTCAGGACGAAGCAGACGTTCGTCGTCACGAGCTTCCCGGCCTGCGTGGCCTCGGCAAAGGCGCGCAGCTGCGCTTCCGTCGCGATCTGATAGGGATCGCCGACCGAGCCGTCGCCGCCTGCGAAGTAATCCGGCTCTTCCGGCGTGACGGAGCCGCCCGCCGTGGGCAGCAGCGCGCCGTCCGCATTGCGCTCCCATGTGCACCAGCCGTTTTCCGTCATGCTCAGCAGGCTGTCGAGCGTGATGTCGCCGGTCAGCAGGGATTCGGACTTGAAGTAGGCCTGGCCCTTTGCCAGCTCCTCCGGCGTCAGGGCCGCGGTGAGCTTGTTCAGAAGCGTCTCGGAGGCGATCTCGGCGGCAGTCAAACCCTCGCAGTGATCGTTGTCGCTCTCGCTGTAGTTCAGCACGTCGTAACCGACGGCCAGCGGAGTCGAGACCTCGCCGTCATAATAGGTCTGCTTCTCTTCCTTGTTGAAATAGCAGTTGTAAGCCGCAGACAGAGCCGAGGGAGAGCCGACAACGCCGCCGACCGGCACGTCCGCACCGTCCTCAGAGGACATGGCGTCCATATGGATGCGGCTGGAGGAATAGCTGGCATAGACCGCGCCGGAGCTGTAGCCCACAACGCCGCCCGCGCCGTACATCATGGAGGTGTTGCCGTAGTTTGCCACGGAGCCGAGGGCCGCGCAGTTCACAATGGCGGAGTTGTTGCCGGTATCGCCGACGATGCCGCCGACGAAGCTGTCAGAGCTGCCCTTGGCATAGACGACAACGTTCGTCCAGCTGTTGCAGATGAGGCTCTTGATGCCGATGCTGCCGACGAGGCCGCCGACGTAGGAATAATAGGGAGAAGTCGTATCGCTGTAGATCGTGCCGGTCGCCCAGCAGCTCTCGACGATGCTGTTCTCGCTGATCCCGGCCGCCAGAAGGCCGACGCTCGGGTCCGTCGTGGTCTTGTTGTAGATCGCGGCGTTGATAACGCCGACGTTGCGGATGGCAGCGCCCTTGCCTACCGAGCCGAAGAGGCCTGCCTCCGTATAGGAAGCCTTCTCGCTTTCCGAGCCGATGGTCATGCCGGTGATCGTATGATAGTTGCCGTTGAAGCTGCCGTTGAACGAGCCCGTCGCGCCGATGGGCGTCCACGCAGTCCCGGTCAGGTCCAGATCGGCATCCAGACTGATGTACTGGCCCTCATAGCCCGTGCCGCCGTTGACGGCTGCGGCAAAGGCCTGCAGCTGCGCGGCCGTGCGGATGAGATACGGGTCGCTCTTCGTGCCGCTGCCGGACGCGAAGACCGGAGTCTCCTTCGATTCGGCCTGACGGAACACGTCCTTCGCAGCTTCCTTGATGGCATTGCTGCTCAGGGTCGCGCCGGTCACGGCGTCGAGCTTTTCGACCTGCTCCGGGGTCTGCAGCCCGACGAGCCGGTCAAGAAGCACCTTGGCCTTTTCCCAATAGCGGGCAGTTTCCGAATGGGTCACATTGTCCACGCTCGCGATCGCGCCGTTCGTCAGCGTGAGCGTCAGCGCCACAGACCCGTTGCGGCCCGTACCCGTACCGGTGTAGGTGCCGCTCTCGTAGGTCGCCGCGACAGCCGGAGCGACACAGCCGAGCACCAGAAGCACGGACAGCGCCACCGCCAGCAGGCGGCGAGTCACACGATGTTTTGTCATCTCTTGGGTTTCCTCCTTTTTTTATTTGGCAACACCGCATAATTTGGCCTTCGCCGGATATTTTTCGCCGAATGCTCTCGCTGAATTGTGCGGTGCTGCCTTAAAAAACGGACCAAAAAATTGATCCGATTTTTCAGATTTCCTTCGTCAGCTGCCGGTACAGCAGCGTGACGATCTGCGCGCGGGTGCACAGGTCATCCGGGCTGAAGCAGCCGCTGCCCGTGCCGTTCGTAACGTTGTTCTCCGCCGCCCAGGCAACGGCCGCGGCATAGTAGCTCCCGGCGGGGACGTCCGCAAAGGCCGTACTGCCGGAAGACTCCGGCTCCCCTGCCGCACGCCACAGGAACGTGACGATCTGTGCGCGCGTGCACGGGGCATCCGGGCTGAAGCAGCCGCCGCCCGTGCCGTTCGTGAAGCCGTTCTCCGCCGCCCAGGCAACGGCCGCAGCATAGTAGCTGTCCGCCGGAACATCGGCAAACGCCGTATTGCCGGAGGACTCGGGCATCCCGGCAGCACGCCACAGGAACGTGACGGCCTGCGCGCGGGTGCAAGACAGGTCCGGCGAGAACGTCGTCATCGTCGTGCCGTTCACCACGCCGCGGGACAAGCCCCAGACGACGGCGTCATAGAAATAGGCGTTCTCCGGCACATCCCGGAACGGGAGCTGCATCACTTCGCCGCAGCGGACGCAGAGGCCGTTCACGACCTCGTGGCCCAGCGGCTCCAGCGGCTGGCGGCGCAGTTCGCCGCAGATCGTGCAGCGGAAGTCGATCCAGCCCGACATGGTGCAAGTCGGCTCGCGACGGCCCGTTTCGACCAGCTGATGATCATGCATCTTCGGCTGCGTCGTATACCACAGGCTGCTCGTCTCGCCGCGGTAGACCGTCAGCGGAGTCTTCGTCTTGGCATAGCAGCGGAAGCAGCCCACATCCGCATCATACTGCAGCGTGCGGCTGACGATCTCGTTTTCGTGGTTCAGGGCCACCGGCGTTTTCAGGCGCTTTTTTTCGCTGCCCGTGTCGCGCAGAACGGACAGAAGCAGCAACTTGAGATAGCTGCGGATAAAATCGCCGCTGTAGGCATCCATATTTTCGGACTCGCGGACGATCTGGCGCAGCTGGGCCGCCTCGGCGGACGACAGGTCGAACACCCGGTCCGGCAGCCGCGCAGCAAACTCGCTCTCCAGATCAAAGCTAACCGTGAGGAAGCGGGCCGTCATGTCCAGATCCGTATACTGCATATGCCATTGCTGCGGGCCGAACACCATGAGCTGGCCCTGATGCAGCTCGACGCCGTTGCCGTCCACAACGCAGTGCAGCGCGCCGCGGTCGACGTACGTCAGCTCGAACATGGAGTGCTGCTCGCCCTTGAACAGGAAGCCGCTCTCCACCTCGCGGTAAAACAGCGTATAGATCTCGCCGACGCGCAGGCGGTCGCCGAGCTTGAGATTCTCGGCCGCCGTCACAGGCTCGAGCACCTCAAGCTGCGCGCCCGCAGGCTGTGCCAGCCGGACGGAGCACTCCGTCTGATACGGCAGGATGGCAAACTCCCGCCCCGCAGGCAGGCAGACCGGCTTATCGAGATAAAAATACGCCGTCTCCCCTTCCCTGCGCACGGCAAGCACCGTCATGCCCAGCTCGAAATCCAGATAGACCGGTCCGGCACTCTGGCGGTAAAAGCACAGGCCCTCCGCCGAGAAATACTGTACGGACTCCTGCCACTGCGCTCCGGACGGAAAGCCGCGGTTCGGCAGGCTGTCGCGCAGCACGCGGCCGTAGCCGGAAAAGGTCAGCTTGTTCAGATTTTCAACCAAGGCGGGCCCCCCCTCCCGTTCCGCCGGCTGTTATTCGAACAGCACGGGCGGATAGATACCGGCCGCATGCATGGCGGCCACGGACTCCTGCACGGAGGCAAGGTCCTCGCGATAGGTCACGCCGTGCCAGCTCTCGTCCGTGTGGAGAACGCGCACCGTAGCGCGGTTGGCGGCAAGCTGGTTGTTGGCGACCGTCGGCAGATAGAACTCCGCCTTCAACGGGTTAACGGACACAGACTCCTGCAGGAAGCGTGGGAACTCGGCCGCCAGCTCGTCGAGGATGCGCGGCGTAAAGCCCCAGAAGTTCATGGAGACGGTCGTATCGCCGGACAGCGGGGTGAAATGCTCGCCGTCCTCCGTAAAGGCCGCGTCGTCGCCGCGCTTTTCGATGTGCGTGCGCTCCGTGATTCCGGTAAGGTAGCCGTCGCGCAGCTCGCAGACGCCGCGGGCCACGGAGCCGTGCTCCGTCATGGCGTTGTGCAGGCGGTAGCCGACCATGGCATAGGCATTATCGGCATGCTGCCCGGTCAGGAAGCCGCCGATGGCCGTGAACGCGCCGCGGCCGTAAAAATCGTCGGAGTTGATGACGGCGAACGGCCCGTCGATCACGTCGCGCGCGCACAGCACGGCGTGGCCCGTGCCCCAGGGCTTCGTGCGGCCCTCCGGCACGGTAAAGCCCTGCGGCAGGCAGGACGTCAGCTCCTGAAAGACATAGGAGACATCAAAATACGGCTCGACACCGCGGCCGACCTTCTCGCGGAAGTCGTGCTCGATCTCGTGCTTGATGATAAAAACGACCTTGTCGAACCCGGCAAGGCGCGCGTCATACAGAGAATACTGGATGATGCTGTTGCCCTGCGGATCAATGGGCGTCATCTGCTTCAGGCCGCCGAACCGGCTGCCCATGCCCGCCGCCATCAC
>OLQB01003129.1_pt1 | contig 10162 bp, 10 predicted proteins | sample 1672681 | NCBI WGS metagenome assembly OLQB01 (sample SAMEA3136713, study PRJEB25190) | human gut metagenome | reverse complement strand
GCTTATACAGCCATCAGCCAGGCGGTAAAGCGGGCAGATGAAGAATATGGCGTTGTGGTGGACAGCAAGAATTGGCAGAATATCTGGGAACGCGGAAACAAAGTGACGAAGCTCACGCTGGACACCAGCACCTTCCCGGATGTGATCCGGAACGGCTCCATGGATGTGGCAGCCATCGAGGAGGGAACCGGCAGGAAAGCCCTTGATTTGAGCGGCTGCACGCTGGATTCCGTTCTCTACTATGTCAGTGAGGGAACACCGGTGCTGGCTAAGACCCCGATCACAGACCAGACCCCTCAGGGCATCGTCATCATCGCAGGTTACGACGAGTATAATACAATCCTTATGAATCCCGGCGAGACCGAGACCTTCTACTATGGAATCAACGACAGCACCGCTCTTTTCGAGGAGGCAGGCAACGTCTTTATGACTTACTGGGATCCGATTTCCGATTAAAAATGATAAAATACCGGCGAATGGAACATCTTCCGTTTGCCGGTATTTTTTGTTATGGCGACGAGGAAAATGCACGCATTTATGCGGTGCATTTGACGACCGCTAATCAGAGCGAGATTCGCAGAGCGTATCTCGTCTCTGTAATAGGAAACTTCGTTCCTATTACAGAAAAAAGAGCTGCGAGGATGTGCCAAGGCACATTCTATGTTCCTGAAAAGTTTCCTACAGGTAATCCAATAAATCATTTGACACAAAGGTTAGAATAAACTAACATATATTTGACATGACTATTTGAATAGGTAGAGGGAGGAAACAATATGTACATAGAGGTGAAAGACGCCGTTAAAAAGTACGGAACAGGAGAAAGTGAGCTGTATGCTTTAAATCATGTTTCGCTGACGCTGGAAAAGGGGGAGATCTGCGTGATATTGGGGCCGTCCGGTTCTGGTAAGAGTACGCTTCTTAGAACTATTATGGGTATATACGAAGCTGATGGTGGTGTTATATCTGTTGATGGTGAAGAAGTATATGATAATGAAATTATGAAACAAAAAATGGTTTTTGTACAAGATGATTTATTCTTTTATCCGGGTTATACTTTGATGGATACTGCTAAATGGTATGAGGCAATGTATAAGGATTTTGATATGAATTATCTTAAAGAGTTGGCTTCTTTACTTAATCTTAAACTAGATAAGAAGATTAGTACATTTTCTAAAGGAATGAAAAGGCAATGTGCACTTATATGTGCTATATCTACTAACTGTGATTATATGTTTTTTGATGAGACTTTTGATGGACTTGATCCAGTTATTAGGAATACTATGAAGAAAATTCTTATTAAACAAATGAATAAGAAGAGAACTACTATTGTTATGACTAGTCATAATCTTAGGGAACTTGAGGATATTTGTGATAATCTTGGTTTATTGTATCAAGGTGGTATTTTGTTTGAGAGTGATATAGATACTATTAAGACAAATATGTTTAAAGTTCAGATATCTTTTGAGAAGAATTTTGATAGAGAAGATTTTGAAGATTTTGAAATTTTGAGTTTTAAAAAGCAGGGGAGTGTGGCTACGATTATTATTAAAGACAACGATGGTAAGAGTAAAAAGAAGTTAGAGAAGATGAAACCTTTAATACTTGATTATCTTCCACTTACTTTGGAAGAAGTATTTATTTATGAAATGGAGGCATTAGGATATGAGTTTAACAAATTTGTTTAAGTTTAATTATTTAAAAGAAAATATTAAAAAATCTAAGAGAACGTATCTGACAGGCACATCATGAATATATTCTGGAAAATCAGCCATACTAACTCATGAAACTTGGATGGAAAGGGTGAGTAAGATGGAGGATGCCAGAAGAAAGATCAGGATGTGCCTGATCTTTGTTGTGACATTGGCAGTGATCATCGGGCTGATTTATTACTTCCATGATGTAAGAGGCAATCACGGAGTCAATGAAGGAACACTGATAAAAAGAATGGAAATAACTGCAAAAAATGATGAGATAAACAGGAGGTGAAGAAGATGACCGCGAATTCTGATGATATATATATAAAAGCAGACCGGAATATAGAGGTCGCAAAAAAGTCGGTAACGCTTGGAGATGTATTGAAGATTGAATGCGTCAATCCTGCAATGCTGGCCAGAATCAGAAGTACGCATCTTCTGACATTTCATCACCCGGATAATAAAAGGGAAAGACGAGTGGTCATGTCGGTCTTAAAAGTGATACAGAAGATCCATGAAATCTATCCGGAGGCTTCTGTGGAAAATATCGGGGAGACGGATTTCATCGTGACATATGAAGAACAGGATGGGAAAGGCGGAGTTATTCACGTGGCGAAGATTGTCATGGTGGTGATGATCAGTTTTTTCGGAGCGGCATTTTCAACAATGGCATTCAATAATGATGTAGGCGTGACAAAAATGTTCGGACAGATATACGAACTTCTGACCGGAACAAAGTCGAATGGATTTACGATTCTGGAATTTATGTATTGTATTGGTATTATCATCGGAATTCTGACATTCTTTAATCATTTCGGTAAAAAACGGCTGTCGGTAGATCCGACACCAATGGAGGTAGAGATGCGACTGTATGAAAATGATATACAGACGACGCTTGTGGAAACGTACTCCAGAAAGGAGAAAGAATTGGATGTGGATGAAAAACATATTCCTGGCAATTCTGGGACTTAGTGCCGGAATTACGGCGGCCGGAGGTTTATTTTCTTTTATTATCGGACTGGGGGTGGTGTCGGATTTTGCGGACAGGACACATACAGGTGAGCATGTTATGCTCTATGAAGATGCCATTGCAGTGGGCGGCAGTATCGGAGCAATCATCTCTGTCTATCATCCCACGATACCATACGGAAGCTGGCTGGTTCCGCTGGCGGGACTTTTCGGTGGAATCTTTGTAGGATGCTGGGCGATGGCTCTTACTGAGATGCTGGATCTCTTTCCAATCTTCATCAGGAGAATCCGGCTTGTGAGAGGGATTGGAGCGATCATTATAGGAATCGCTTTTGGAAAAGGATTAGGAGCATTACTGTTTTTTTGGAAAAGGTGGTAAAAAATGGATAAAAAAAGACAGCAGCAGGCTTATGAAAATTATGTAAAGCAAAAAACACCGGTGCATAATCTGCCTGCTAATATGACAAAAGCATTCGTAACAGGAGGCGCAATCTGCGTGCTGGGACAGGGAATTTTGAATATCTGTGAGAAGGCAGGATTAGATAAAGATATAAGTGGCGGCTGGTGTTCTATGCTTCTGGTATTACTGAGTGCAGTACTGACGGGATTCAATGTCTATCCAAGGATTGCAAAATGGGGCGGAGCCGGAGCGCTGGTTCCGATCACCGGATTTGCCAATTCGGTGGCAGCACCGGCAATCGAATTCAAAAAGGAAGGACAGGTCTTTGGGATTGGCTGCAAAATTTTTACCATTGCGGGTCCGGTAATCCTTTATGGAATCTTTACAAGCTGGGTTCTGGGACTGTTCTACTGGCTGTTAAGAATTGTCGGAGTATTATGACGGCAGAGGATCTCAGATATGTAAATATGTCGGGAAAGGATAAGATGAATGATAAAGGGAAAGCAAAGTATAGCCTTTGAGGTATCTCCGTACCTTGAAGAGAGTGCTTCGGTTGTTGGGAAAAAAGAAGGAGAAGGACCTTTGGGCGGTATGTTCGATATGGTGGCAGAGAAAGATCTTTTCGGGGAGAATACCTGGGAAGAAGCAGAAAGCACCATGCAGAAGGAAGCATGTCTTCTGGCTCTTGGTAAAGCACATTTGGCACCGGAGAGTATCCGTTATCTGTTCGGTGGAGATTTGTTAAGGCAGGGAGTGGCAACTTCAATGGGAGTAGAGACACTTCAGATCCCGATGTTCGGATTATATGGAGCATGTTCGACTTCCGGAGAAGCACTTGCCCTGGCTTCGATGAGTGTAGCTGCGGGATATGGAGAACGGATGCTGGCGGTAACATCCAGTCATTTCGGAAGTGCTGAGAAAGAATTCCGTTTTCCTCTCGGATATGCGAATCAGAGACCATTATCGGCACACTGGACAGTGACCGGAAGCGGAGCATTTATCGTGGGGAAAAATAGAAGTCATGTGAGGATAACCGGGGTGACAGTAGGAAAAATTGTGGATTACGGTCTGAAAGACTCACAGAATATGGGAGCATGTATGGCTCCGGCCGCATGTGATACGATCATTCAGAATCTGGAGGATTTTGAAAGAAAAGAAACGGATTACGACAGGATCATTACCGGAGATCTTGGCTATGTGGGGCAGAGTATTTTATTCGACCTTATGAGGGGAAAAGAACATGATATCAAGATAAATCATATGGATTGCGGAATGACAATCTTTGATCAGAATATGCAGGATACACATGCCGGAGGAAGTGGCTGTGGTTGTGCGGCCGCAACATTATCCGCTTATATCCTGCCAAAGATATCAAGAGGAGAGTGGAAACGTGTACTCTTTGTACCGACGGGAGCACTTATGTCAACCGTCAGTTATAATGAAGGAGCCAGTGTACCGGGGATCGCACATGGAATTGTCTTAGAACATTGCTAGGAGGAAAAGATTATGGATTATATCAATGCATTCTGGGTAGGGGGACTGATCTGTGCTCTGACGCAGATACTGCTGGACAGGACGAAGCTGATGCCCGGAAGAATCATGGTGCTTCTGGTCTGCAGCGGTTCTGTACTGGGAGCATTTAAGATATATCCGGTTATTCAGGATTTTGCCGGAGCAGGAGCCAGTGTACCGTTACTGGGGTTTGGAAATCTTCTGTGGAAAGGTGTAAAAGAAGCCGTAGAAAAAGAAGGATTTATCGGAATCTTTATGGGAGGATTTAAAGCCAGTGCAGTAGGTATATCAGCGGCTCTCATCTTTGGCTATCTGGCGTCCCTGATCTTTGAGCCAAAGATGAAGAAATAGCTGTGAACCCGGATTAAGAGATCATTAAGATTCGTTCATACCGGAAAGTACTGCCATTGGCTGTTTGAAGAAATGATTAAATGCGGCGATAGCACGTCCGACCCCGATCACGGCAAGGACCGTTCCGATTCCGATGCCTACCAGGTGATGCGCAAAGATAAGACCAACAGAGATTGTCAGACAGATATTAAAAAGGTCGAAACAATTTTTGGTAAATCCTACGCTTTTGTGGATGAAATCGGAGATTGCCTGAACAATTCCATCTCCGGGATTGGGGATGATACGCATGTTCAAAGACATGGCGGCACCGACGCCTGTCAGAATGATGGCAATGATCAGAAAGAGGATCCTTCCGGGAAAACTTCCGGCAAAAGAATCCGGATAAGTTGTCCAAAGATCAGGGATCATACCGGAAAATATATTCAGGAACCGGGTGAAAATCAGGCTTAGCGGGAATTGTAAAATGTAAAAACTGTCATCGGCAGATCCTGTAGATATCCAAATATACAAGAGACGTTGTCGATGGCAAATTCTGTAAATATAATAAAACTCCCGTCAGAAACTGTCAATGAGACAGTTGCCGACGGGAGTATGTATCGCTACCTAATCAGATATCTGAGAGAATCGCAAGGAGTTTGATTCTCTGGATACAGGAAAATTAAGCAAGTTCTTCGCCTGTGATCATCTTGTAGCACTGAAGATATTTGTCGATTGTTTTCTGAACTACGTCATCCGGAAGAGTCCAGTCGTTATCCGGGTGAGAAGTCAGCCAGTCACGTGCAAACTGTTTGTCGAATGATGGCTGTCCATGTCCCGGTTCATAACCTTCTACTGGCCAGAAACGAGAACTGTCAGGTGTAAGCATCTCATCACCGATCACCATGTTACCATTCTCATCAAGACCGAATTCGAATTTTGTATCGGCGATGATAATACCACGGCTTAATGCGTAGTCTGCACATTTTTTATAGAGAGCGATTGTACAGTCACGAAGTTTGGCTGCGTATTCTTCGCCTTTGCCAGGGAAATATTTCTCAAGGTGGGCAATACTCTGCTCATAAGAAATATTTTCGTCATGATCTCCGATCTCAGCTTTTGTGGATGGTGTGTAGATTGGCTCTGGAAGCTTGTCGGATTCTTTTAATCCTTCCGGAAGTTTGATACCGCATACAGTGCCATTTTCTTTATAGCTCTTCCATCCGCTTCCTGTAATGTAACCACGTACAATACATTCGATTGGAAGCATCTCGAGCTTTTTGCACATCATGCTGTTTCCGTCATATTTTGGTTTCTGGAAGAATTCAGGCATATCTTTCACATCAGTAGAGATCATATGGTTTGGAAGAATGTCTTTTGTCAGGTCGAACCAGAATTTAGACATCTGTGTCAGAACGGTTCCTTTCTTGGAAACAACGTTCTTAAGAATTACGTCAAAACAACTGATACGATCAGTGGCAACCATAATCAGGCTGTCTCCGTTATCATAAATTTCACGGACTTTACCTTCTTTTATTGGTTTCATAACAATACCTCGCTTATTTATTATTTTTTTTAATATGTCTTCACTAATAGTCAAACAGATTTTGCGGAAAAAAACAATAGTAAATTGCAAAATTTCGAAAAAAAGTACAAAATATAAATTATGTTGTATAATAACAATATCGTAAAAAAGAATACTGATAAGTAATGGTAATAGTGACTGATAACGACAGATAATAAGCGGAAAATCAGTGAAAATATGAAGCAGAGAAAAGACAAAAGAAAGAAAAAATAAAAGACAGTAAGGAACGAAATTATGAGACATATTACAATTGGAATTCTGGCGCATGTGGATGCCGGGAAAACGACCCTTTCCGAGGCGCTTCTCTACTTAAGCGGAGCCATTCGTAAGGCCGGAAGAGTCGACCATAAAGATGCATTCTTAGATACATACGAACTGGAACGGGAAAGAGGAATCACGATCTTTTCCAAACAGGCAAAATTAAAAATGGGCAATCTGGGGATAACGCTTCTGGATACACCGGGGCATGTGGATTTCTCCGCAGAAATGGAGCGTACCTTGCAGGTACTGGATTATGCGATCCTGGTGATCAACGGAGCTGACGGGGTGCAGGGACATACACGCACGCTCTGGAGCCTGCTGAAAAGATATCAGATACCGACGTTCATATTTATCAATAAGATGGATCAGGTGGGAACAGATAAGGCAAAGGTACTGGCAGATCTGCAGAACCGACTGGATGAAGGATGCATTGATTTTTCGGAAATGTCAGAAGAAACATATGACAGCATTGCCATGTGTGATGAGAAAGCGATGGAAGAGTATCTGGAATCGGAGAAAGTGGAAGAGGATACGATCGCGGAGATGATCGGAAGCAGAAAGGTGTATCCGTGTTATTTCGGTTCGGCGCTAAAGATTGAAGGTGTGCAGAAATTTATGGACGGGATGTCTGCTTATATAGAACGAAATGAGCAGATAAATAATACAGACACTGGTACATGTAATTTTGGTGCAAAAGTTTTCAAGATATCGAGAGACCCATCCGGCAGCCGACTGACGCATCTGAAAGTGACATCCGGAACTCTGAAGGTAAAAGATACATTGACGGGAACGACAGGAAGGCAGCAGAGCAAGAACGAATCTGACCGTACACAAGATACATCCGAGACAGTTATGAACGGCTGGGAAGAAAAGGTCAACCAGATCCGGATCTATTCTGGAGAAAAATACGAGATGGTACAGGAAGCAGGATCCGGCAGGATCTGTGCGGTAACCGGACTGAATTACACTTATCCGGGGGAAGGCCTCGGCATAGAATGCGATTCCGAAGCACCGGCACTGGAACCTGTCTTAAGTTACAAAATCGAACTCCCGGAAGGCTGTGACGTTCACAAAATGCTTGGAAACTTACGGATACTCGAAGAAGAAGATCCGATGCTTAAGATCGTGTGGAATGAAGAACTGGGAGAGATTCATGCAAAACTCATGGGAGCAGTCCAGATTGAGATATTAAAAAGCCTGATCAAAGACAGGTTCGGCGTAGAAGTAGAATTTGACACCGGTAATATCGTATATAAAGAGACTATACAGAATACCGTGGAAGGTGTGGGACATTTTGAGCCGCTCCGGCATTATGCGGAAGTACATCTGAAGATGGAACCGGGAGAAAGAGGCAGCGGTATTGTGATTGGAACAGACTGCAGTGAAGATATGCTAGATAAGAACTGGCAGCGTCTGATCCTTACCCATCTTCTGGAGAAAGAACATAGAGGTGTGCTGACCGGTTCTGTGATCACAGATATGAAGATTACATTGACGGCAGGAAGGGCGCATCTGAAACATACCGAGGGAGGAGATTTCCGGCAGGCAACTTACCGTGCGGTGCGTCAGGGACTGATGCAGGCAGAGAGTGTACTGTTGGAACCGTATTATGATTTCCAGCTGGAGGTCCCGTCAGGAATGATCGGACGGGCACTTACAGATATCCAGCGGATGAATGGGGAGGCCGGTACGCCGCAGACAGAAGGAGAGATGACGACGATCGAAGGCTATGCACCGGTTGCAGATATGCGGGATTATCAGATGGAAGTGAATTCCTACACAAGAGGACAGGGACATCTGACCTGTACATTCCGCGGTTATGAACCTTGCCAGAATGCAGAAGCAGTGATCGAAGAGATTGGTTATGATCCGGAACGTGACATTGAGAACCCGACTGGTTCCGTATTCTGTTCCCATGGTGCAGGATTTAACGTTTCATGGGACAAGGTACCGGAATATATGCATCTGGAGAATCAGTTAGAAAAGGAACGTGCATTAGAAGAAGCAAAGAGACAGTCGGAGCAGGCAGCCCGTCAGATGCCAAGAGCAGCAAGAACTCCGAAAGTCTATTCCAAAGCGGAAGAAAAAGAGCTGGAAGAGATATTTATTCGGACATATGGAAAAGTAGAAAGAAAAGGCGGACTGACACCGAAAACTTATGAAAGTGAGTATGCCAAAAAGCAACTTAAAAAAGAAGAAGCCATGCAGGAATATCTGCTGGTTGACGGATACAATGTCATTTTCGCATGGGAAGAGCTGAAAGAACTGGCGAAAGTCAGTATTGAGGCGGCACGGGATAAGCTGATGGACATCCTGTGTAATTATCAGGGATATAAGAAATGCGTTCTGATTCTTGTGTTCGATGCATACAAGGTAGAGGGTTATGCGCTTGAGATTCAGAAATACCACAATATCCATGTTGTATATACAAAAGAAGCAGAGACAGCCGATCAGTACATCGAAAAGGTTGTTCATCATATAGGAAGAAAGTATCATGTAACAGTTGTGACGTCTGACGGAGTAGAGCAGGTGATCACGATGGGACAGGGTGGAACCCGCATTTCTTCCAGAGATTTTCTCGAGGAGATCGAATATACCAGAAAGCTGATCGAAGAGGATAATGAAAAGCAACGAGTGAGTGACAGGAATTATCTGTTTGACCATGCGGATGAGGAATTCGTGGGAAAAATGGAAAAAATCAGACTTGGAAAGAATCCGGAAGAATGATAAACTAATATAGTATGCATGGAATATACAAGAAATATGTAAGAATATGCAAGAACATAAAAATACAGAATGATATTAAAGAAAGTAAAGATACAAAAAGGAGAAACCAATGCCAGTTTTTGATTTTAATTCAACACCAGATGAAAAGAAACCAGCGGAATGTACATATACAGTCATCCGTTCGAATGAAAATGAAGCAACAGCCGAGAAACCAATGATGGTTCTCGATAATAAGATCTGCCAGTGGGATCATCATTCCTGCGGTGTATTCACAAATCCTGCAAAGCACACAGCATTTGAATTTGAAGAAGAAGATGGCATTATCAGTGCCAATATTCTTCAGATTGATTCCCGCTTTGTAAGCCTGATCAAATGGCTCGGCGAAAATCATATCAACGTTCGTCTGTCCGGTAAGAACCTCCCAGACGGTTATGCAGTCTACAAAATTCGTGAAATTGCCTATGGCGGTGCCACAAAATTATCTGCTGAAGACGGTTTCCTTCAGTTTATGATGGAACGGCTCTTTTCCAGCAGCGCCCCGCTTGACGAGACGCTGAAAGAGGAAGACTCTGAACTTGGTGATGATATGAAACTTACAAGTATTCAGAGTATTACCGACTTCATTACTTGTGCCGGAAGAACTCTTCCTGATAACATCCGTCTCTGGGCAAGACGTAATCTGGCAGT
>OLQB01003123.1_pt1 | contig 10173 bp, 6 predicted proteins | sample 1672681 | NCBI WGS metagenome assembly OLQB01 (sample SAMEA3136713, study PRJEB25190) | human gut metagenome | reverse complement strand
CGCCGCTCGCAAGACCGCCGAGCGCATGGTCAAGAGCGCTGGTTACAAGCGTTTTGTCGACTTTTGCGCCGCCAAGTCCGCCACCGTGCTGGACCATGCTGGCGCCGTCGCCGGAGCCGCCGTAGTCGCAGACACCACCGAGACACCGCTGTCGCTTATGCACGACGCTATGACGCTCATCGGCGAGCTGCACCGCGCGCCCGAGCTCGCTTCGGCGCCGGTCGCCGCGCTCACCCGCGATGGTCTTATGGCCCGCGCGCTCCATGCCGAGCCCGAGCGCTCGATCGCCATCATGCCCAATAACGAGGAGGCGGCTATTGAGGTTTGGCCCTCGCTCGACCACGCCGCCGCGACATTTGAAGCTGCGACCAGCGCAGCTGCCGAGGAGCAGACCGCAGACGCTCAAGACGAAGCCGCCGCTTCCTCCATGCCCGAACCTGCCGCCACGCTCGACTTGGGCGACGGCAAGCCGCTGCCCGTGCTCATCCCGGAGTCCGAGCAGTTCGCCAACCGCCTGCGCAAGAATGCCCGTCTGCGCCGCAAGTGGGCCAAGCGCGAGGGCGTGAGCTGCTACCGCGTCTACGATGCCGACCTGCCCGACTACTCCGCCGCCATCGACCTGTACGAGGGCTGCCCGCAGACGCCGGGCCGCTGGCTCGTCATCGCCGAATACGCCGCGCCCAAGACCATCGATCCCGCGCTGGCCCAGGCCCGCATGCTCGACATCTTGGCCATCGCGCCGCGCATCCTAGATGTTCCGGCCGAGCATGTGCACGCCAAGGCCCGCATGCGTTCGCGCGGCGGCTCGCAGTACGGCAAGCAGGGCGCCGGCAAGGGCGGATCGGGTGAGGGCGCCAATATCGCACGCCGTCGTCTGCCGCTCATCGAAGAGGGCGGACTCACCTTTGCCGTCAACTTTGACGACTACCTGGATGTGGGCATCTTCCTGGATCATCGCGTCACGCGCAACCTGGTGCGCGAGCACGCCAAACAGGCGCGCCGCTTCCTCAACCTGTTCGCCTACACCGGCACCGCCACCTGCTATGCGGCAGACGGCGGCGTCGAGGAGACCGTGACGGTCGACCTTTCCAACACCTACCTGGACTGGGCCGAGCGCAATATGCGCCAGAACGGCTTTGTTGGTCCGCAGCATCATTTTGTGCGCGACGACGTGCTCGCCTGGATTCGCGACCAGCGCCAGACGCGCAACCGCTGGGACTTGATCTTTGTCGACCCGCCCACGTTCTCGAACTCGTCCAAGATGGGCCGCCGCACCTGGGATGTCCAGCGCGACCATGTTGAGCTTTTGGCCGGCGTATCTCGCCTGCTTGCACAGGGCGGACATGCCATCTTTAGCTGCAACCTGCGCGGCTTCCGCCCCGAAACGCGCAAGCTCGCGCGCGCGGGCGTCGTGCTGGAGGACATTACGGCACAGACCATCCCCGAGGACTTCGCGCGCAACCAGAAGGTGCACCACTGCTATATCGTGCGCCGACTGCCCATCGAGGACGCCATGGCCGAGGTCGGCTTTAGCGCCGAGGAGATTGCCGAGCGAACCGAGGAGCTGCGCAACCCCGAGGCGCGCAAGCCTCGTGCAGCAGCGCCCGCGCCCACGCAGGCCGGCAACGGCAAATCAAACTTTGCCGGCAAACCCTCCCCTGCCGGCAAGTCCAAAAAGAAGAAGTTCTACGCCAGCAAGCCCAAGGGCAAATAACAAAGTTGCGGTGGAATACGGACTGTTTTACCTGGAATTAGGCAAATATAGACCGTATTTCACCGCAACTCATATTGGGATGGCGGACGCCGTCCTAGCCTTGGGTGACCAATCGGTAACCGATACCCACGTGTGTTTGGATATAGCGCGGGTGCGCGGGGTCGGACTCGATCTTTTTGCGCAGCGTGCCCATAAAGACACGCAGGCTCGCCAGGTCGCTCTTAGTCGCCGTACCCCAAATCTCGTGCAGGATAAACTGATGCGTCAGCACCTTGTCGGCGTTATGCGCCAGCAGGCACAGGAGCTTGTACTCGATCGGCGTCAGATGCAGTTCCTCGCCATCCATCGTGGCGATGCCGGCATCAAAATCGATATGCAGCTCACCGGTATCGAACGAGCCCTCGGAGGCAACACCGCCCGTTTGCGCATACGAAAGGCGCCTGAGCGTCGTGCGAATACGCGCGAGCAGCTCCTCGACCGAAAACGGCTTGGTCAGATAGTCGTCGGCACCGGCATCGAGCGCGCGGATTTTGTCCGCATCCTCGCTGCGCGCCGAGACCACGATAATCGGCATGCCCGACCATGCGCGCACCGACTCCACCACCTTGACGCCGTCCATATCGGGCAGGCCCAGATCGAGCAGCACGATGCTCGGCGTCTGCGACGAGGCGGCGGCGATAGCGGCATGGGCGGTCTCCACGGCCATATGGCGCAAGCCGTGCGCCTCGAGCGCGGCAACAATAAGATTGCGAACGGCAGGGTCGTCCTCAACGACCAAGATGAGCGGTTTTACGGCAGAGTTCGGCACGGCGCTACTCCTTATCAAACGAAACGTCGGCGGCAGGAAGCTCAATCGTAAAGACCGAGCCGTGCGGGTCCGCCGCGGCAACCTCTATGCTACCGCCATGCGCCAGCGCAATGGAGCGGCAGAGCGAAAGACCCAGGCCCACGCTGCGGTGACTGTCAGCCAGACCGTGGTTGGCGGTGTAGAACGACTCAAAGATCCGCTCGCGGTCCTCGGCTGCGATGCCCGGACCATCGTCGACCACCGAGCACGCCACGCGTCCATCGTCGACGCTAATCGAAATCATGATATGCGAGCCCGTGGGCGTATAGGTGATGGCGTTGTTCACCAGATTGACCACCAGCTGCACCATCAGGCGCGCATCGACGTTGACGAGCGCCGGCTCATCGCACGCCACCACCTTAAGGTCGTGCTCGCGCACGGCAGGGTTCACGTGGCGCAGCGCCTCCTCGACGATATCGTCCATGAGCTCGAGCGTGGTCGACAGGCGCATACCGCCACCCTCGAGCTTGGTGATGGCGAGCAGATTCTCGACGGTGGCGTTGAGCCACAGCGCATCCGAGCGAATGGAAAGGAGCAGGCCGCGGCGCGTCTGGGCATCGAGCACCGCGGTGCCGGTCGAGCCCTGATCGAGCAGGACATCGGCATTGCCCGAAATACTGGTGAGCGGCGTACGCAGATCGTGCGAGATAGAGCGCAGCAGGTTGGCGCGCAGCTGTTCGTTTTTGGCGAGCACCGCCGCCTCCTCGCGGGCCTCCATGGCGCGGGCGCGATCGAGTGCCAGCTCGCCTTCGCTCACGATGGCATCGGCAAGTGTTCGCTCCTCGTGCGTCAGCACGTCGGGCTCGGCAACGATAGCCAGCACGCCCACCACCGAGGCGGGGTCGCCCGAGCGCGCGAAGCCGTCGCCTGTGCGAACCGTCAGGTAGATGCCATAAAACGCCGAGCCGCCAAACGTGGCGTCGAGCGGCGTTCCCACATAGGCGGATGCCGAGAGCCGCGGCGGCATCTGCGGCGCCAGTTCGTGCACCGGTGCGGCATCGCCCACGGCCGTGTATGTCGCACGCGGCAGCAGGTCATCGCCCTCGGCGTCGGCGCTGTACCACACGACCGGACAGCCCGAAAGACGCGCCAGCTGCGTTGCCATGGCGTGAACGATCTGCTGCTCGTCGGCGCACCGCTGTAGCATGCGGTTGGTCTCGAGCACCATATGCGTGCGACGGTCGCTGGCGGCAGCCTGTGCCAAGGCACGGCGCAGGGCCAACGCAATCGAGCTCGATACAAGCGAGACCACGAACATGATGAAGAACATGCCGGGATAGCCGCGGTCGATAAGCGACAGCGAGTAGCGCGGGTCGACAAACAAGAAGTTGTAGAGCGCCACGGCGGCAGCCGAGCTCAGCAAGCAATACAGGCGACTCCAGGTAAAGAATGCGCACAGCTGAACGGCGAACACATAGACGATCATGATGCTCGGCGCGAGACCCGGATGGTCGAGCAGCGCGCCCACAATCGTCGCCGCGACCAGCAGCCCCACCGATACGCAGGCGTCATACAGAGGAGTGCGGCGCGTCAGCGTTGTGCGCCGCCACCAAAAGCTATCGGCAATATCGCCGTCCGTACGGACGTCCATCAGTGCCCCGCCCCTCTCTCAAAAACAAAAACCACCACAAAGGGACAGGCACCTTTGTGGTGGTTTCCCTTGTGGTGGTTCCAAGTGTATAGCCTTTGCAACCGGCGGTCGCTAGACAAATAGCACGTGCGCGAGCAGGGCACACACGCACACCGCTCCAAATACCAGTGCCACGATCGAAATTACGCGATCGGCCATATCCATGTTGGCACGGTTCGTAAGGAACCGATCTTCGGCGGCGTCGACACGCGCCTCACGCACCATTTCGACCACCGCCTCGCGGCCATCGAGCGCCTTTGCATCCATGTTTGCCTCCCCGGCCTCAATCTTGTCCATCGAAAACCAACTCCATGCAGCCTGTCGGCGACTACGGCCGCTCGTTGGGAGCCAGGCGCTGCATCTTGTTCACGGCCTTGAACTTGGTGAACAGCGGCACGTACTCAAAGCTCACGTTGGAGTTCTCCAGGCCGTACCAACGCGCGGGCGTGCCGGCGGCACGGCGGATGATGTACTTGAGCGTGATGGCCGTACGCTCGCTCGGCTCCACGTCGCTTTCGGGCGCCAAAAGCTTACGGATCAGGACGAACTTGAACGTGCCGATGTTACCCGGGTCCTTGTAGACCGAGTAGTCATGCGTCTGCGGCGGCAGCTCGCCAGTGGCAGCCAGGTCCTGAACAACCTGACGCAGGTAGGCATTGACGCGCTGGTTGATCTTGTAGCCCAGGTACAGATGCACGCGGAACACGTAATCGGTGCCGAACGTCTCGACCGAATAGGCAAAGGTGTGCGGTTCGTCCATGGTCTCGACATTCACAAACCACCAGGCGCGGGCGCGCTTGGGATGCTTGTCCAAGATCGAATAGACGATATCGCGGTCGATGTAGTCGGTATGGGTGTCCTTGGTCAGGTACACGACGTTGTCGCTCATGCGCTCGTAACGGTCGTCGTCGCGCAGGCGCTTGAGCTGCGGCAGGTAGCTGCGCAGCGGCAGAAGCGTAAACTGGCGCTGCTCAACAGCCGTACCGTTGTACCAGCACACCATGATGCCCATGATGAGCGCGGCCATGAGGATGGTGAAGTAGCCGCCGTGGAAGAACTTGGTAAGTGAGCTCACGAAGAAGAAGCCTTCGAGCAAAAGGAAGAAGGCCGCGAAGATCCACGGAGCAACCTTGAGCTTGCGCTCCTCGTGCAGGTAGAAGAAGAGCAGCAGCGTGGTGCACATCATAGTCAGCGTAATGGCAAGGCCGTAGGCGGCTTCCATATGCGCCGAGTTCTGGAACAGCAGCACCACGATGACGCAGCCGACAAGCATGACGTTGTTGACCATGGGGATGTAGAGCTGGCCCTTGGTCTCGGCAGGGTAGAAGACCTGCATGTGCGGCATGAGGTCCAGACGGCTGGCCTCGGACACCAGCGAGAATGCGCCGGTGATGAGCGCCTGCGAGGCAATGATGGCCGCGACGGTGGAAAGGCCGACGGCAAACGGGCGCAGGCCCGGGGCGAGCATCTGGTAGAACGGGTTGAGGTCGGCAATGCCCATGAGCTCGGGGTTGGCAGCGTTGTTCATAAGCCAAGCGCCCTGGCCCATATAGGAAAGCAGCAGGCAGCACTTAACGAACGGCCAGGTAGCGTAGATGTTGCCGCGGCCGACGTGGCCCATGTCGGAGTAGAGCGCCTCGGCACCGGTGGTGGCGAGGAAGCAGCTGCCCAGAATCATGATGCCCGCGTGGTTGTTGGGGCTCAGCAAAAAGGCGATGCCGCGCACCGGGTTGAGGCACAGCAGCACGGCGGGGTGCTGGAAGACAAAGAACAGACCCGTGCCGCCCAGGAACAGGAACCACAGCGTCATGATGGGGCCAAAGGCGTGACCGATCTTGGCCGTACCGATGCGCTGTACCAAGAAGAGCACGATGATGATGGCGAGCGTAATGGCGACGACGCGGCCTTGGTCATCGCCCAGCACGGCATGGACCGCCGGGATGGTGCGCAGGCCCTCGATGGCCGTGGTAACGGTAACGGCCGGCGTGAGGATGCCGTCGGCGAGCAGCGCGGCGCCACCTAGCATGGCGGGGATGATAAGCCACTTGCCACAGCGCTTGACCAGACTGTACAGGGCAAAGATACCGCCCTCGCCATGGTTATCGGCGCGCAGCGAGATGAGCACATACTTGATGGTGGTCAGCAACGTGACCGTCCACACGACAAGGGAGAGCGCGCCGAGCACGAACTCCTCCGTGACGCTTCCGATGCCGCCGTTGCCGGCAACGAGCGCCTTGGTTACATACATAGGGCTGGTGCCGATATCGCCGTACACCACGCCCAGCGTGACGAGCATCGCCGAGATGCTCACAGGAATCGCAGCGCGCGAAGCTGCCTCCTTGGCCTTTTGTTCCATAAGCCGGTTTCCTCCCAACTTTAATGTTCGAAGGAATTATAGGTAATCGGCCTATGTTTGAATGGCACTGTTTTCCCAGCTAGATAAACATTTATACGGCCTTTAAGCCACCTCGGCGATATGGAATGTGACAAAGGGACTGTCTCTTTGTCGCATCCGTCATTTTCCGAGCCAATTTTTGAACCACCACTCCATGGAGCGGCTCATCTCGGCCATAAAGGGACTCGTGTGCTTGCGGGTATAGATGTCCACGACGCGCTCCCCCACCACGCGGGCATGCGGACGGAACATCGCGTCCATCTCGGCTACCTGCGCGTCCATAGTCGCAGCATCGGCGCGGCAGTAGCGCTCCTCGTGCACCAGGTTCACCACGGGATGCGCAATGGCCGGACGCTCCTTACGGGGCGTGCCGATGATGAGCATCGACAGCGGCATGGTATACGGAGGCAGATCGAGCAGCTCGGCCACTTCCTCGGCATTCTCGACGATATCACCGATGTAGCAGCTCCCCAGGCCCAGGGCCTCGGCGGCGACCACGGCGTTTTGCGCAGCGATCACGGCGTCCTGGGCCGCGATGGCAAAGTCACCCAAACCCGGTGCACGGCGGGGCGCCTTGCCCGTGCGCTCGACAAACTCGGGCTCAAAGCAGCCCACGTGCTCAAACAGATCGATCCACTTGGCATAGTCGACCACAAATATAAGTGCCCAGGGCGCCTTGGCGATCATGGGCTGGTGGTCGCACAGGTCGGCCAGACGATCCAGCGTAGCCTGCTCGCGAATGCTCACGATGGAATACATCATCATGGCGCCCGCCGACGGCGCGCGACTCGCCGCATGCAAAATTGCCGCCCGCTGCTCGTCGGTCACCGCCACGGGACGGTCGTCGTCATCACGCGCGAAGGCACGCGTGGAGGAACGGTGCTCCAACGTGTCCAGCACCGCATTGCCCGTCGTCTCGACCGGATAGCCGCCCGCGTCCATGCCAGCATCCACGTCACCCGCACTCGTCATACAAGCCCGTTCGTTCATCGCCTCATCCTCGCCAATTCTTTAAGAAGCCTTTACGTTTCCGTGTAATTCCCGTCCATTATCGCGCAGGTCGCCACTACATTGCGCCACACCGTCACACGTGCGCGTTAATATGGCTGGTTGTTGTGCGCAGACACCAATTGCAGCGCATATCTTGGTAACAATCGGGTAAACCCCCGCTTTCGTACGTTTTAGTTTGTGAGGAGTCTCAGCATGTTCGCTGCCGCCATCTCGCTCGTCGGTCTTGCGGCGACCGTCTACCTTGTCTTGCGCGAGGCCAAGGCCATTCGCGCTCAGTCGGGCACCGTTGCCAAGGGCGCCTTCGCCTGGAGCGTCGCCTTTGGCCTGTTCCAGCTCTTTTTGACCGTCTGGGGCGCTATTGGCCTCGTCGCGCAGAACGAGCCGCTCGCCTTCGTGATGCTCATCCTGACCAACGCCATCCTCACCGGCTGCGCTTGGGCCAGCATCGCCCGCGACCGCATCGCCCCGCGCGTCTTTGCGTTCGCCGGGCCCGACGCCCCCGCCCCCACCGGCAAGCTCGCCCGCCTGCGCGGAGCCTTTGTGGGTAAACCGCTCGTCGCCGCCGTCCTGTGCCTGCTGCTCGCCGGCGTCTTTGCGCTGCTGGGCATGGAGGTCTCGTCCAACCACGACTTTACCTGGGTCTACCCCCTGTGCATCCTGCTCGAGTGGGCCATCATCACCACGCTCATGGTCGGCCTGTTCTTCCTGTTCCAGCGCCACGGCGCAGCCCCCGCGGTCTTGGCCTTTGCCCTCTTTGTCCTGGGCATTGCCGAGTTCTTCGTCATCACGTTTAAGTCCATGCCCATCCAGCCGGGCGACCTTTCGGCCATCTCCACCGCCGCCGCGGTCGCCGGCACCGGCTACACCTTCTCCATCTCGCTGTTCTGTGTGCTGTCCATGGGCTTTACCGCCATCGCCATGCTGCTGTGCGAGTACGCTGGCCTGGTGGCACCGCGCCGTCAGAAGGGCGCCGCCAACGCCAAGCGCATGCTGCTCACCAACCTGCTCGTGGCCGTGCTGTGCCTGGGCGGTGTGACCGCGCATGTTACGCTCATCGACTACTACAACACTCTCGGCATCACCGTCTACACCTGGCGTCCGCTCGAGAGCTACTGGCGCGAGGGCTACCTGCCCGCCTTTATTAGTGCAGCGCAGTCCATCAAGCCGCCCAAACCCGCCGACTACTCCGTCGATGACGCCAAGGCCACGCTCAAAAAGTACGCCAAGGCCTACGACAAGTCCGACGCGGCCAAGAGCGACGAGCGCGCCGCCGCAAAAGAGCAATTCGACAGCGAGAAGCCCACGGTCATCGCCATCATGAACGAGACGTTCTCGGACCTATCCATCTACCAGAACATGCGCGCCGGCTACGAGGGCCCGCAGTACTTTAAGAGCCTGTCCAACTGCCTCAGCCGCGGCAAGCTCTACGTGAGCGCCTACGGCGGCGGCACCGCCAATACCGAGTTTGAGTTTATGACCGGCAACTCCATGGCCAACCTGGGATCGGGCGTGTACCCCTACACCATCTACAACATGGAAACGACCGGGAACTTGGCAGAGCAGTTCAAATCGCTCGGCTATTCCACCACGGCCATGCACCCCAACCACGCGACCAACTGGAACCGCGAGAACGTCTACAAGGACTTTGGCTTTGACCAGTTCCTGTCCATCAACGATTTCCAGGGAGCCGACACCCTGCGCGGCATGGTGACCGACCAGGCTACCTACGACAAGATTCTTGAGCTGCTCGACCAGAACGCCGATCCGCAGTTTATCTTCGACGTGACCATGCAGAACCACTCGGGCTACGACACGGGCCTGCTGCCGGTCGACAAGCAGATGCACCTGAACATCGACGCGACCGACCTGGACGCTAAGACCGTCGAGGACGGCACACTGTCCGATGTCGACGAGTATGTCTCGTGCATTGAGCAGTCCGACCAGGCGCTGCGCTACTTCCTCAACGCCTTGAGCAAGCTCGACCGCAAGGTGGTCGTGGTGTTCTGGGGCGACCACCAGCCGTTCTTCCCGTCCAAGTTCAATGACAAGTGGTTTACCGGCGAGGACGACGCCACGCATCAGGAGCGCCTGTGGCAGACCGACTACATCATTTGGGCCAACTACGACGTTGCCGGTTGCGACCAGACGAGCGAGGTCGACGACCTATCCACCAACTACCTGTCCACGCAGCTTATGCAGCTGATCGGCGCACCGCTGACCGACTACCAGAAAGCGCACATGACGCTGCGCAAGTCGCTGCCCGCCATCAACTCCGTCGGCTACGAGGACGCCAGCCTGCGCTGGGCGCTCTCCTCCAACGTCACCGGTGACGACGCCGCTGCCGCAGCCGCCACCAAGGCGCGCGAGGATTACGCCAAGATGCAGTACTACGAGATGTTCCGCGACGGCAAGAACGTCTACACCGAGCACTTCCAGACCGAGGCCAACGAGACCGACCCCAACCTGGCGCCGGGTACGACCAAGATCAAGTAGCGGGTCTATCGACCTGGTTCGTCTGCCCGGCGACGCGGAACATAAGATTCCCTGCTCGGACAGTCCTGCTCGCACGGAGAGCA